>Ga0307913_10001_pt1 | contig 35892 bp, 32 predicted proteins | sample GoafecXyGen9Rep1_FD_203704 | JGI IMG/M metagenome (GOLD analysis project Ga0307913, IMG submission 203704) | Metatranscriptome of enriched fungal communities from goat fecal pellet, Isla Vista, California, United States - Xylan, Gen9, Rep 1... ...
ATAGGATAGGAGTATTCTCTGTGGATGGGGAAGGGGATGGTAAGGCTGCTGAAGTTGCTGGAGCTTGTCGGTGCGTTCGTTTTGCGCCGGCTGGATAATTTGGGCACGATCGTGCTGCTTTACCGTGATACCATGCGCGAGCTTGGACATAAGCCGCGCTGGCGTCATATCCTGGCGCAGATGTCGCATCTTGGTGTTGATTCCTTGTTGATTGTGAGTCTGACGCTGCTGTTCACAGGTGTGGTAATGACTTTGCAGACGGCGGATATTTTGATTCGTTTCGGAGCGCAGGGGACAATTGGCGGGATTATTTCCATCGCTATTGGCCGTGAGCTGGGTCCGGTGCTGGTCGGCGTTGTCTGTGCGGGCCGCGTGGGGGCGGCTATCACGGCAGAGATTTCGACGATGAAGGTTACGGAACAGATCGATGCCTTGCGCGTTATGGCGGTCAGTCCGGTCAATTATCTCATCGTGCCGCGCATGATTGCCTGTATGATTGTCGTCCCGATACTTACGGTGTTCGGTGATATCATCGGTGTGATAGGCGGCTGGTTCGTGGCGGTTTACTACAATGGCATCAGTTCGTATCTGTTTATGAATTCCATTCATAAGTTTACCGAAGTCTTTGATATCACAGGTGGTGTCATCAAAGCGGTATTTTTTGGCAATGTCATTGCTGTATTAGGCTGTTATTATGGCTTGCATAGTCCAGATGGTGCGGAGGGCGTAGGTAGGGCGACTACCAAGACTGTCGTTTCTTCCATTATCGTCATTTTTATCTTGAACGCCGTGCTGACGTTCATTCTATATTGAGATTTACTTGTTAAAGTGTGAGGAATCATGATTCGACTTGTGGATGTGTGCAAGAGCTTTGGTGAAAAAGAAGTCCTGCACCATATCAATCTGACAATCGAAGATGGGGAGACGCTTGCCATCATCGGGGGCTCAGGCTCAGGCAAGAGTACGCTTTTGCGTCTGCTTATCGGCTTGATACGGCCGACTGCGGGAGAGATTTGGATTGGCAATCAGGAAATCACGCAACTATCGGAAAAGGAACTCGACAAAGTCCGGCTGCATATGGGCATGGTATTCCAGTATTCGGCACTGTTTGATTCGATGTCCGTAGGGGACAATGTGGCGTTTGGCTTACGTGAGCACACGAAGCTTCCCGAGACAGAAATCCAGCGCATTGTGGCAGAGAAACTGCATCTTGTTGGTTTGGATAACGCGGCACAGCGAATGCCAAGCGAGCTTTCCGGCGGCATGAAAAAGCGTGTGAGCCTGGCAAGGGCAATTGCCTTTGGCCCGGACATCATCTTTTACGATGAACCGAGTTCAGGGCTTGACCCGCTGATGACGGCGAAGATCGACGAGCTCATCCTGCATACGCAGCAGTCGCTTGACGTGACTTCTGTCGTCGTCACACACGATATGGTGAGTGCGTGCCGTATTGCCGACCGTATTGCGATGGTTCACGAAGGGAGAATCATTGCACTCGATACGGTTGAGAATATCAAACATAGCCAGGATGAACGGGTGCGGGCTTTTTTCCGTACAGTGGCGATAGATAGGGAGGCACAGGGATGATGACAACAGAGGCAAAAGTAGGTGCGTTTACGCTGGTGGGGCTGGCACTCTTGGCTGGCGTCATCGTCATGCTGAGCGGCTTCAAGTTCGGTGGTGACGAGGATTACACACTCTATGCCGGTTTTCGTCAGGTCATTGGCGTAGAACCGCAGTCGACTGTCCGGCTTTCTGGTGTGCCAGTCGGCGAAGTCAAGGAAGTCAGGAATGATGGCCGTGGCGTTACCGTGACGATGCGCATCCATGGTGATGCGCAGATCCCGAAGGGGTCGCAAGTAACGGTCGGCTCTGCTGGTGTCATGGGCGAGAAGTTTATCAACATCGTACCGGCAGACACGTATAAAGGCTGGGTTGAAGATGGTGACTACTTGATTGGCCAGGACGAGGAAGGCATGGATGCAATGTTCGCCAACCTCAATAAGCTGACCGAACAGGCGCAGACCTTGATTGCCGATATGCACGGTATCCTGGGGAACGCGGATTTCCAGCAGTCGATCATCATGATGGCTGTGAATATGCGCGATACGACAGCACATGTCAATGGACTCGTGGCGGCGCTGGAAAGCATGGCACAGTCCAATCAGGGTAATATCAACCAGATGCTGAGCAACATGAATACAATGACAGCAAGCCTCAATCGGACGGCGCATGTTGTCGAAGCTATCATGACGAATCTTTCGACTGTGGGAGCTGATCCGCAGACGGCTGAGAATCTGCGGCTGACACTTAGCAACATTGCCGAGGCCAGTGATAAGATCCGGGTGATTGCGGAAGGGCTGGCTAAAGTGGCTGGCGATGAAAAGACTATCGAAGATACGAAGGCTATCATCCATAATACGCGTGAACTGACAGAGAAGGCAGGAAAAATGAAACGCCGCCTTGAATCTATCAAGGTGTCACCGGAGATGGATGTTCTCTACAGCGGGGGCCAGGGAAAGTGGAGCACCAATTTGAATGTCAATGTGGGAGCACCAGAAGGGGCATTCCTGAATTTTGGTATGGATAATATTGGTAAAGATGGCCGAGGGAACTTCCAGCTGGGGACACGTGCTGGAAGTTTCGGTGCGCGTGGCGGTGTCATCTATGGCAAAGCTGGTCTTGGTGTAGATGCCTATGCAGACGATAAGTTCAAGTTTTCGGCGGATGTCTATGATGCGAGTGATCCATCGGTGCGCCTACGGGCACAGTATCGTCTGGGGAACAGTGATACCTGGCTGATGGGCCAGATGAATGATGTCAATGACAGTGAGCATCGCGCAACATATGTAGGCATCAGGCAGTCATTTTGATTTTTGATAATCTCTGCCCGCGCAAGCGGACATCTATATAAATGATAAAATCTGATTTCAAGGGAGGATATAGTCTTGAAGATGAATAAAGGTTTTCATAAAAAATTAACAGCGCTTGTTATGGGCGGCTTGACGATGATGATGGTGACAGGAACGGCGATGGCTGCGGACACGGTGCAGCTGGATCTCAAGGACAGCGTGCAGATGGCGCTGGAGAATAACCGCAATATCAAGAGTGCCTTGGCGGGCGTAGATGCGGCGAAGTGGAATCTGTCGTCTTATCGCCGCAAGACCGGCGTGACTTTTTCTTGGGCAGCGACGGCTCAGCGTATTGGCGGCAGAACGAATGAGTTAAACGGCATCGATGGTTCGCAGTATGGCAATACCTGGAAGGCTTCCATGCCGCTTTACAATGGTTCGCTGCGTGCAGCTATCGATCAGTATGGCTATGGGCTCAATGAAGCCGATGTAACGCTGGAGAATGTGAAACAGGGCATCCGCTATGAAGCAACGGCGGATTATTATAAGATCTTGCAGTGCCGCAATCTTATCAGTGTCCAGCAGGATGCCGTCAATACGCTGCAGGAACATCTCGATAATGTCAATGCGCAGTATCGCGTGGGCACGGTAGCCAAATCAGATGTGCTGGCTTCACAGGTACAGCTGGCTAATGCGCAGCAGGCACTTGTGACGGCGCAGAACAACTACGATATAGCCATCTCGACGCTCAACAATGTGGTCGGACTGCCGACGGACACGGTGCTCGATATCCGTGATCAGCTTAAATACACGAAATACGATTTATCGCTTGATGACTGCACGAAGTATGCACTGGCTAATCGCGCCGATGGTGCAGCTGCGTATTATGCGGTTAAGCAGGCTGAGGCAGCCATCAATACGGCGCGCTCGGGTTATTATCCGACGGTCAATGCTGTGGCCAGCAAGACCATTGCTGGTGACAGAGGGTTCAAGGATAATGAATCGGAAACCTGGGTGGCAGGTGCTGAGGCATCGTGGAATATCTTCGATAATGGTGTAACCGCAGCGAATATCAAAGCAGCAGAAGCCAGCCTGGTCACGAAGCAGGAAAAAGCTCATCAGACGGATGAGACCATACAGCTTGACGTGCGCACGGCATATCTGAGCTTGCAGGCTGCAGAGAAGAATATCCAGACGACGCAGGTAGCTGTGACGCAGGCTGAGGAAGATTATAAGATTGCGCAAGTCCGCTACAGTGCTGGTGTTGGTACGAACCTTGACGTCATGGATGCCAACGAGAAGCTGACGTCAGCTCGGACGAATTACTATACGGCACTCTATCAGTACAATACAAGCAAGGCAGCGCTTGATAAAGCAATGGGCCTGCCCGTAGATATCGATGTCGTGAAGTACCGTGAGTCGCAGCTTGCTGGCAATCGTGTCAAGAAAGTCCGCGAGGATGCCAAGCTCCATGCGGATGCAATTCTTGAACTGACAGAGGAAGCAAAACAGGCCTCCAAGGAAGAGGCCAAGGCTGGCCGTCAAATAGAGCGGGAAGCACAGAAGGCAGCCAAGGAGAAGAAGGTTAAGGAGAGTGTAGCAACGGCTAAGTCTGCACCGGTGGCAGAACCGGCTGAGGCAGCACAGAATACGGATTCAGTAGCAGAGGAAATGGCAAAATAAATCTTGCCGGAATAATATAGCCAGGGACTGGGCTTTTTGAGGGGTATATCATGAAGCGGAAATCAATGGGAATACTGGCAGTTGTTTGTTGTATATGCGTGATCGGGGCACTGGGGCTCCGCTATTATATGCAGACGGCTGCTTTCATGGAATCCGCTGGCCAGACGATAGCCTCGGTAGCCACAGAGACTTTAGGCGTGCAGGTTGATGTCGGGGATGTTGAAGTGACGTCCTTCCGCACGCTGGAGTTGCACAATCTGGCAATCTATGATAAGCAGGCGGCAGTCATCGCACGGGCGGAAAAAGCGCAGGTGACCTACCGCCTGCTTTCTGCGCTTTCGTCGCCAGCAGAAGCGATAAAAGAAATCACGGTCTCGAATGTGACGGCTGTTGTCGAGCAGCGCGCCGATGGCAGCTGGAATTATCGTGATGTAATCAGTGAACAAGCGGACGGCCAGCAGTTCCACGGTATCGTCAATATCGAGGATGCACAGGTGACCGGCCGCATGGAGGGGAAGGAACTGACGCTTACGGATGTCGATGGCAGCTTGGATTTTGCTGATTATCCGGTGCTCAAGGCACAGGTCACAGCCAATAATCAGGGGGCAGCCATTGAGGCGTCGGGAACTTTTGATGATGCGCGGCAGATCGTCAATGCGGTAGTCCATGATGCTGACGTGAAGAATTATCTGGGGCTGCTGCCAGATGGTTGGCTGCCAGAGGAAACAGCGATTGAAGGCGGCAGGATCGATCAGGCGGAACTGCATGTATTCCGTGATGGCAGCCGTTTGTCGCTTTGCGGTGAGGCGGACTTTGCGGATGGGGCTTTATGCATCCAGTCGACAAAAATCACAGGTATTAAAGGCCATACAGCTTTTACGAATGCCGAGGCGCTGCTTTCGGTGGAGGCAGAAGCCAATGGGCAGCAGGCTAAAGCACATGGCAAAATCCGCTTGGATGCAGGAGTGCCATATCTGGATCTGGAAGTGACGTCGGATTCGTTTGACCCTGGTAAGATTCTTGTGAATATTCCTTATCAAGGCGCGGCATCTTTTACTGCGAGGGTCAAAGGTACCATCCAGAATCCGTTGGTTGATGGCAGTGTCAAGGTGGCAGCTGGCTCGGCTGTAGGGGTGTCTTTCCGGAACTTAGCAGCGAAAGTCCGCTATCAGGATGGTCATGTGTTTGCTGAGGACATGCATGCTGATACGCTGGGAGGGCATGTGGCAGGAGAGTTTGCCTTATCGACGCTTGATTTAGGGTATACAGCGCATGTGCAGGCAAAAGGCATCGATATGGCTGAGGTGGCAGCCGTGCTTCCCGCTGCGCAGGAGGTTACCGGACGTGTATCGGGAGACATTGGCCTTAGCGGTACTGGTCTGGATCTGGAGGCTATGCAGGCATATGGCAATGCCAAGCTGCAGAACGGCAGTTATCAGGCTTTGCCCATAGAAGATCTCAATGGGTCGTTCTATCTGGCTGGTGATGACCTCAAACTGGACTTTGTCAGCATGAATCTGCCGGGCAAAAGCCGTTTGGGTGTTGAGGGAACAGTGATCGATGTACTTGCGGCACCGAAACTTGACTTGGCGTTTTATGGCGCGCATTTCGATTTATCCTTGCTGCGCAAGCTCGAGCCGGATGCTGATTTGACAGGTGTCAGCGATTTCAAGGGGACAGTGCAGGGGCCAGCCGTCAATCCGCGGGTAGAAATCAAATTTTCTGGTCTTAAGGGTACCTTGTTCAAGCAGCCATTTGACAGTCTTAAACTCATGGCCAGCGGCAGCCTGGACGGTGTGCATATCGATGACTTCCTGATGGAGAAAGATGGCCGGGAAGTTTGGCGGGTGGCTGGTTCTGCCGGTTTTGCCGGCGAGCGCCGGCTGAATCTGCGAATCGATACAATGGGCGCCCGCATGGAAGATATCGCGGCATTGGTGGCACCGGATCAGCCCATCACGGGTAATGTCGATAATATCATTACACTTACGGGGACATTGGATAATCCCAAAGGTGTTGGTTATATTCATTTCTATCGTGGCAGTTATCATGGTGTCCTGCTTTCAGGTATGGACGGCGATTATTTCCTGGATAATGGTGTAATCCGTTTGCAGGATTTTCATGCGTATTCGCCGATGATCGATATGGTGCTCAATGGCACCATCAATCAGTCGCAGCAACTTGATATGGAGGTAGAAGCTCAGGATATCGATCTCAAGCGTGTGGAACACAAGCTTCCCTATGAGGTAAGCGGACATGGGACGTTCAAGGGCAAAATCCTCGGGACAATGAATAGCCCTGAGTTTTACGGTGTCCTTGAAGCACCAAGTCTGGTGCTGAATGAACAGGAAATCACAAATCTTCGTGGGTTAGTCAAATATCGGCGTGAAATTGCCAATCTTGACCAGTTCTGCTTTGAACAGAATGGTGGTACGTACGAGGTTACCGGGTCAGTCGATACGGCTACAGAAAAAATAGCAGGCAAACTGAAGGTTGAACATGCAGATGCCAATGCAATCGCGGCACTGTTCAATCAGAAGAACGATTTGCTGCAAGGCCGGGCCGATTGCACAGCTGATATCGGCGGCACGCTGCATAATCCGCAGGTAGAGATGACAGGCGGTATGAAGCAGGGAAACGTGGGTGGTTACGATATCCACGAGGTGGCGTTTAATCTCCGGCTGGAAGACCAAGTGGTGTATGTCGATAAGTTCGCGGCTCTTCAAGGGCAGAACGGCCAGGTAAGCCTGACTGGCAGCGCCAGCTTGTCGGGGGGGCCACTGACGGCAAAACTTTCGGCTTCCAATCTGGAAATGGGGATGTTTGCGCGGTTGGCAGGTATGGGGGCCACAGTCATTGGTACGGCTGATGTTGAAGCGGTATTTGGCGGTGTGCTGGCAAATCCGTCTGCGGATGTGAGTATCAAAGGGCGGAATGGCGGCGTGCAAGGTTCGACTTTTGACAGCCTTGATGGTGAGCTGCACCTCAAAAATGGCTTGGTGCGTGTCGATTCACTGACTGTGAAGAAAATGTCTGGAAATAGAACTTATCAGGCTAGTGCACAGGGGATTATCCCGTTGCGGGCAATTGCAGCGAATCGCGATGAAGAGCTTGACGATATCGAGCAGATGCAGCTGACGCTTAATCTCGATCAGGCGGATCTTTCCCTGCTGCCGCTGCTGTCCCAGCAGATTGATTGGGCAGTCGGCGCTACGACGGGCAGCTTGAAGCTTCATGGTACATTAGCGCATCCTTATATTGATGGGGCGTTGGGAGTCAAAGCCGGTGCGGTCAAATTCAAGGCGATTGAGAATCCGGTGACCGATATGAATGCAGATATTGTATTCATGGGCAGTAAGATGACAGTCAAAGATTTTTCTGGTAAAATGGGCGATGGTACGTATTCGTTGACTGGTGATATACAGTTTGACGGTGTGAAGCCGCAGAAGTATGACTTGAAGTTGCAGCTCGATAAGCTGGATGTACAAAGCCGTATGTTCCGTGGGCCGATTACTGGTGAATTCCGTCTGTTCGATACGGATTTTTATGGAGAAACACTGCCGAAGCTCTATGGAAAAATCAATTTTGCTGATTGTTTTGTCTCGGTTCCGGCTATTCCCGATAGTGAGGGTGAGCTGCCGGAGGCTGTACTTGATGTGCAGGTCAATGTCGGGAAGAAGGTTCATTTCTATAGCCCGTATCTTTACGACATGTATCTGACCGGTCAGGTCCATGCGGGCGGCATCACAAGCCATCCGAAAATGTCGGGCAGCTTGGAGGTCAAGCGTGGTGGCACGATTAACTACTTAAAGACAGAGTTTGCCATCCGCGAGGGGCGGGCGACGTTCAACCAAGTCGCTTCGTTCCTGCCGAGCATTGATTTCTTTGCGGATACGCGGCTGACGCGGACGCGGGTATTCCTCGCGGCAAGAGGGCCGCTGGGGAATATGCGGGTCATCTTGTCGTCAAGCCCGCAGATGAGCCAGACGCAGATCATCCAGTTGCTGACGTTGCGCGATGCCTATAAGCAGGGCCAGAATAACATGACAGCGGCGGATCTTTTGACCGTGGGCTTGCAGATGAGTTTCTTGTCGGAAGTAGAAGGTGTCATGCGGGATGTTCTCTATCTCGATCAATTCACGTTATCGCGTGGTAATGGCTCGGCTTTTGAAAATCGTGCCGAAGAAAATGAAAGAAACAAATACGATTTTAATGTTCAGATGGGAAAATATATCTCGGACAAGGTTATGGTAAAATATACGCGCAGCCTGGGCGGGAATAAAAGTGTCAACCGTTATGGCCTGCGCTATGATTTCGATGACAGATGGGGCATGACGCTTGAGCGTGAAGGCCGTGACTATGTTGTCGGTGTTGAAGCAAGGACATCGTTCTGATATGGCATTATGCAGGCAAAGGAGGTGAGCAGGATGCAATTTGAACAATATGTCGCGGCGCTGCAGCAAGTGAAGACCTTGTCTCCCGCGCGGGAACGAGCGCTTTGGCAGGCGTATAAAGAGGAGGGGCAAAGCGAAGCCCGCCGCCTGCTCATCGAATCTTATCAGCCTTTGGTGTTTAGGCAAGCGGTGCCTTACCGCAATTTGCAGAATATCATGGATATCGTGCAGGAAGGGACTATCGGTCTTATCGAAGCCGTGGAAAGTTATGAGCCGCAGCGTGGTGTGGCGTTCAGCCTGTTTGCTGTGCACCGCATCCGCGGGCGCATGCTGAATTATCTGCACAAAGAAGGCCGCGTGGATGTTGCTTGTATGGATGCGCGGCCAGCGGATGGCGGGCTGACGCTCAAAGAAAATCTCATGGATTTGAGCCCATCGGTTACCGAGCAGGCGGAGTCCAATGAGCTGGCTGCTAAATTGCATCAGGCGATGGCGCGGCTGCCAGCACGCGAACGTGCCGTGCTTGAGGGCATGTACATGCAGAGCGAAGAAGCTGGTGACGTAGCTGAAGGGCTGCAGGTCAGCAAGTCGCATATCTACCGGCTGCAGAAAAATGGCATCCGCCGCGTGCGCGGTATGTTGTCAAGGTTCATGCAGCATTGGTGAAAATGGATGAAAAACAGTGAAATAAAGCTCAATGAGGCTTAAAATAAAGGATAAATGCCAACGTTTATCCTAAACCGCGTTACATTGCAGGTCACGCTCTATATGGCCAAATGGATTATAAGATAGAGTGGTTTACAGGAGGTTATGTGATGGCGGACCGGCGCAAAACGCAAAAAAATCATATCCGGGCAGCTCGGGACTGGCTTGGTGAGGCCGAGCATTCCTTGGAGCATGAAAATGATATCCAGGGTGATCTCAAGCTCATGTTAGCGCGGGCGGAGCTGTCGCAGGTGCAAGACAGCCCACGCTGTGCCTGGCTGAAGTGCTGGGCAAGGCGGCTGCTTCCGCCTGTTGTGGCGGTTTTGCTGGTGACCGCCGGCCTTATGGCGGGCGGCCGTCTGGCAGGCGATGATACGCCGCCGGTGCCTGCGGCTCCTGCGGGAGAAGATACGGCAGAGACGGCTAATGTCACGCCTGCCGTGGCGGAAGAGCCGCCACAACAACAGGCAGAGGAAAAAGCATCTGCTGTGGCGGCAGATACTGAAACTGCAGGGGCAAAGGCGCTGGAACTTCCAGCCGAGCCTGTAGCTTCTCCGGAAAAGAAAGCAGCGGTGCCGGTACAAGAGCCGGTGCCGGATGCGCAAAAACAGCGACTCATGCAGTCAGCGGGTAAAATCCTGCGGCAGCAATGACGATAGAAAAAACATCAACCTTAGGAGGTTTGTCTGTTGAATAGAAAGAATGAACGATTCCTTGCCTATGCGGTCGCATTGGCTACCAGTTTTTCCGTATTTCCTGGTGCTGCTTATGCAGCCGAGGGTCAGGCACCAGCAGTGTCTGCCAGCACGGAGGCATCTGCTGCTGGTGCAGTAGATGCTGCGCCACAGCCACAGGCCGATAAAGCTGCGGCTGGCAGTATTCCAGCCGAACAGCCGGCGGCTGAAAAAACGGCGGAGGGTACGGTTGATGCGCGTACGGCTGAGTGGTCGCAGAAGCGTCCCCAGGATAAGGATATCAACGATATGCTGAGCCAGTATGAAGGCAAGACGATTGTCGATACAGTCTTTGAAGGGGCAACAAGCCTTACGGAAGGCACGGCCAAGGCGGCTATTGGCATGCATACCGGCGACATGTTCACGGCGGCCGGTCTCAATAAGGATCGCGAGGCAATCTACAATACGGGGTATTTCTATGACCTCTATCCATCCTTTGAGGTAGTGCCGGAAGGCGTAGTCATCACGTATCACGTGCTGGAAAATCCGGTATTGAATGATGTGAAAATCTCGGGCAATACGGTGGAATCGGATGAGGTGCTTTATGGTCTTGTGACCGTCAAGAAAGGCGAAATTCTGAACAGCCGTACACTGCAGGATAGCGTGCAGGCTATCCAGGACCAGTATCGTAAGGATGGTTATATCCTGGCCAAGATTACGGATATGAATATTGACCGTGAGGGTGCGCTGCAGCTCAAGATCAATGAGGGTGTGCTGGAAGGCTATAAGGTCAAGGGAAATTCGAAGACTAAAGACCGCGTTATCTTGCGGGAGATGCGCCAAAAAGTAGGCGAGCCGTTCAATTCCAAGAAGGCGCGCCGCAGTATGCAGCGTGTTTATAACCTCGGCTTTTTTGAGGATGTTAACATCAAGATGAATCCGGGTGTTGAGCCGAATGCTGTTGTCATGGAGCTCGATGTCAAGGAGAAGCGTACGGGTACCTTTGGTATCGGTGCGGGCTATAGCAGCCAGGATGGTGTCCTTGGTATGATCAGTATCGGCGACACGAACTTCCTCGGCACTGGTGATGCCATCAATCTGACTTATCAGAAGAGTGGCGGCAACCGCGATGCGCAGGGCTATACGTTCTCTTATCGCAAACCGTGGCTGGACTCCAAGGAAACTGTGGGTACATTGCGTCTTTATAATCGTACGTACGAGTATGATGATTATAACACGGATGGCGGCTTGATCGAGTCGTATATGCGCAAATATGCGGGCGGTGAGATTATGTTTGGCCGGCCGGTCAGTGAGTATTCGACGAACTATATCACGTTCCGCAATCGCGATGATAAATACGTACGGCATACCGGTGGCAGTACATATCCTGCCGGCCGTAAGGGAACGGCTTGGGAGAAGGAAAACTTTGGTACTACCCGCAGCGTTACACTCGAGCATGTCACAGATACACGTGATAATATCTATAACCCGACAACGGGCGGGCGTGTCAGCCTGATGGGTGAGGTAGCTGGCCTGGGCGGCGATTTTAACTTCCAGAAGGTTACGATTGAGGATAAACGTTATGTTAAGGTAGGCCATGCACAGGTGGTCGCTTTGCGTGGGCAGTATGGCGTGGGCCGTGGGCATATTTCGTATTTCAATATGTATAAGCTGGGCGGTCAGGATTCGCTGCGTGGTTACCGCGACGACCAGTTCCGCGGCACACGCATGATGCTGGCTACGCTGGAATATCGTTTCCCGCTGGCATCCAAGGTTCAGGGCGCATTGTTTACGGATTGGGGTGCGGCTTGGAGCGATGGCTTGACGCCGAAAAAACTCAAGGGCAGTATCGGTGTTGGCTTGTCGCTGAACACACCGCTAGGACCGCTGCGCCTTGACTATGGCCGTGGCAGCAATGGCGGCCGCGTGCATTTTACAGTAGGCGGTTCATTCTGATAACAGGCAGGGGAGAAAGGAAGTGCCAGGCTGCATGAGGTATGTAGCAGCAGTACTGGCGGTAGTTTGCAGCTTTCTATGCATGGTGCCGTCTGTGCTGGCAGCACCTGCTCCCTGCATTGAGCAGGTGGAAGCCAAGGTCACTGCTGCTGGCAGTCTGCCGCCTTTGGTGCAGGAACGCATGGAGCAGAGCGTGCGTGTGATTGCTGGCCAGCTATTGGAAGGCAAGCCGGTTGCAGAGCTGCCAGCAACGCGCCGGCAACAGGAACAGCTCATCCATGAGGTATTTGATAAGGTACTGGTTGGGTATACCGTCAAACGTGTAACCATCCAGCCAGCACCGACTGCAACGGTGGCTGTAGAGCTTTATCCTTGGGCAGATACCATTCAGCAGGTAGTGGTTGAGACAAGTGTGGAGGGGATGTCGCCACGCATTGAGAAGCTGGTCCGGCAGGATATCGCAGGCGTGGAACGGGTTTTCCAGTCGGCACTTACGGGGCTGCCGATTGCTGCTTCCGATTGGACAAATGGTGTGTTAAAGCATCATTTGAATGATTATCTGGCGGAGCACCTGCCGGAGTTCCGGGCTGACTTTGAACTGGATCCGGAACAGCTGGCTAAAGTGCAGCTGGTGCTTTATCCGCGGTTGCCTGTGGTACGGACCGTGGATCTTTCCATGCGATCGGATACAGTGCCAAACTTTACGTTGCTCAATCATCGTCAGCTTGTCCAGGAGAAAGCTAATGAGCTGGTGGGGGTGCCTGTGGCCTTTGTGGACCGGCACAAGCAGGAGCTTTCCCAGCAGTTCGCTGAGGAGCTTGATTGCCAGCCGGATTTCCGGATCATGCATATGAAGACGAAGATGACGCTGTCGGTAGCTGAGCAGCTGCAACTTATGAGCCGTTCGGATACGAGCCGTTACCGGCTGCGGCTTACTGGCTGGGCCGATGTTGGCCGCAGGAATAGTAGTGGCAAGGCAGAAGATGAGAATCTGCTGGTGCGCCTGCATGCGGGCAGCATGCTGTCCCAACAGGATGAGCTGTTCCTGCTTTTGGATTTCGCACCGCAAGCAGTGAATTGGCGTTGGGCCTTGGGATATGACCGCCGGCTCAGTCCTTATACGCACGGGCAGATCCGCTATGATTTCACAGCAGGGGATTTTGTACTGGCGGCAGCGCAGCAGCTAGCTCCGCGCTGGATGCTGCGGTATGAGTACCGGCTGGCCGATGCGCTCGGAGAGGCTGCCTTACGCTATAAGCTTCACGATTTCCTCAGCGTGGAGTATCTTATCGACCGGCGGCAGAAATGGTTTCGCTTTATAGGTAATTTCTAATGGATGGTTCGAGAATGGCCAACGGAAATTTGCTTGAATATGGAATGAGAGTTTGTTATAATGAAGGTCGTATATGGTCAGCCATAGCGAAATCATAACTCTTAAACAAACCCGTAAGGGAAAAGGAGAAAGAAAAATGGTTAAATTAGAGAAAAAACAGGTAAAAATCATCAGCGTATTGATTGCGATTGTATTTATCGGTTCTGTTGTAGCCTTAGCTTTGACGCAGTCGGGATCAGGGATTGCCAGCGCTGCCAGCTCGAATGTTGGTATCGTTGATTACAACCAGATCATGAGCCAGCATCCGCAGGTACAGACGGCCAACACGGAAATGCAGCAGGCTGTCCAGGATGCCCAGAAAGAGTTCGAGTCGAAGGCGGCAAACATGAACGACCAGGAAAAACACGACTATTATCAGCAGACACAGCAGCGTCTGCAGCAGAAACAGCAGGAACTGATGGAGCCGATCATGAAGAATGTTGAGGAATCCGTCAAGAAGGTGGCCGAGCAGAAGGGCCTTTCCGTTGTTCTGGAAAAGAGTGCAGTCGTTTATGGCGGCACGGACATCACGCAGGATGTTGTAAAACAGGTAAGCAAATAAAACGGGATATAGACCTGGAAATACCGAGCCACTTGTTGTGCTCGGTACTTCTTTTAGGGGGGAGACGGGCATGGACGAGGAAAAAGCCACGGAGGATGGCGCTAGGAAAAGGCGCCGTAATATCGCGGTGGGCGCAATCGCTGCAATCGCATTGCTTGCAGCTGGTGCGGGAATCTTCCATAGCCTGGTTCGCCCGCCCGGAGAAAGCCAGCAAGAAAAGCTGGCTGCTGATGCTGGACTGATTGACTGGCAGAAGGTCATCGAGGCGCATCCTGATTACGCGAGGCTGGCGAATCTGCGCGAGGAATGCAAGGTGCTGGAGATGGAGACGAGTGAAGTTGGGGACATCTTCACGGTCAAGCCGCCGGAGCAGGATCCAAAGCCCTTAGAGGATTCGGTATGGGCGAAGAATGCTCTGGACATCGTCGGCCAGCGGGCTGAGATCGAGCGCAAAAGCAAACGTGTTGCAGCGGAGTATCGTGCGCAGACGGAAGCGGCCTATCAGGAGCAGAGCCGGGCTATTGATGAGGAGTATCTTAATGATATCCTGAATATCAATATCAAGCTCGACAATCAAGAAGCGATGCATAATCCGCTGGATTCAGATCAGCAATTGGCAGAAGAACGTGCCATCTGGCTGCAGCAGCGTGAGCAGCTGCAGCAGGAACGCGGGCAGCGTCAGCATGAGCTGAGACTGGCGTATGAGCAGCAGGTTGCACAGCATGTCCAGCAGGTCTTGGGACCGGAACTTGCTGCCTGGCGGGCAAATCTGCCGCAGCAGCAGGCCCGGCAGCAGGCAGAGACCACAGCGGCGCAAACCGAGGCGGACAAGCGCAATGCTGCGACTATGCAGAAGCAGGTGGAAATCGCACAGCAGGTTCAGCAGCGGCTGGCAAAACGCCAGGAATTGCTGGCAAAGCAGGGAAAGCTGCAAGCGCTCGAGACACATATCATGAATGATGTGGCAGGCAGGGCTGCAAAGATAGCGATATTGCACCATTTTACTTTGATACTGGTGGATCATCCCCATGTGCTTACGAGCTTTTTGCCGGATGCGGAGCAGGTCAACCCGCTGCAGCGTACGTATAGCCGGGCTATTGGCGTGACAACGGTGGATGTGACCGATGAGCTTGTACAGGAAGTACAAACGCTTACGCCTGGCGGTGATGCGCAGGTTCAAGATACAGATGATACTAAAGGTTATTAATAGAAAGAAGCGGATTACAGATGAAATTACGCAAGAAATCAACAGCCCTGGTAATGGCGGCGTTTGCTTCCATGATGCTTATGAGTGGCTGTGGCCAGGCAAAAATCGGTTATATCGACGGTGAGCGGGTGACGAAAGAAGCACCGCAGATTGCATCATTGGTCGAAGAGGGAAATCAGAAGCTGCAGGAAGCGCAGACGCAGGCAGAGGCAGATCTCAAGCAGAAATTGCAGGAGAATCCGAACATGAGCCAGGAGGAGGCACAAAAGCTGCAGATGGATACGCAGCGTAAACTGCAGGGCCTCAATCAGTCATATGCTCTGCAGCTGCGTCAGAAGGTGGATGCGGCATTGGCTAAAGTGACCAAGGACAAAAAGCTGGATGCAGTAGTCAATAATTCCAAGGAGCAGCCAATTGCCATCATGGGGGCTACAGATGTGACGGATGATGTCATCAAAGAACTGCAGTAAGGATTAGATGGGAGAGGAATCATGAAGAAAACGTTGCAGGAAATCGCCGATTTCCTTGGTGGCCGGGTGGTAGGTGATGCGGCCATCGAAATTCACGGTCTCGATAATATCGAGAGGGCAGGTGCCGCTGACCTGACCTTTGCTGTGGAACCGCACATTGAGGAAGCGAAGACCTGTCAGGCGGCTGCTGTCATGCTGCCGGAAGGGGTTGGAGAGTTTCCAAAGACAGCGCTTTATGTGGAAGAGCCGCGTGCGGCTTTTGCCAAACTTTTGGAGCTTTTTACGCCGAAACTTGAATTCCCGCAGGGGGTTAGCGATAAAGCGCATATCGGCAAGGATGTGAAGCTGGGCAAAGATGTTGTCATCATGCCATTTGCTGTGGTTGATGATCATGCGGTAATTGGTGATCGTGTTACTCTGTACCCGCATACCTACATCGGCCAGTATGCCGAGGTGGATGATGACAGTGTGATTTATTCGAATGCAACGGTCCGTGAGCATTGCCGCGTAGGCAAGCGCTGTGTAATCCACAGCTCGGCGGTCATCGGTTCTGATGGATTTGGTTTCACGACCAAGGATGGTGTGCACACAAAGGTGCCGCAGGTTGGCAACGTCGTACTTGAGGATGATGTAGAAATCGGCGCTCATGATGGTATCGATCGTGCGGCTATGGGCTCGACGGTTATTGGCAAAGGAACGAAAATCGATAATCTCGTACATATCGGCCATAACTGCAAGATAGGCCCGAATTGCTTGATTGTTGCTCAGACAGGTATTTCTGGTTCGACGACGGTTGGCCACAACGTTACTTTTGGCGGTCAGGTCGGTACAGTTGGGCATATCCATATCGGGGCCAATTCGGTATATGCAGCTCGTTCGGGCATCATCGGCAATATGCCGGAAGGCGTGTTCTGTGCGGGCTTCCCGGTGCAGCCGCATGCTGAGTGGCTGCGCATGCAGGCAGCTATGAAGCATTTGCCGGAGATGCATAAGAAGCTCAAGCAGCTCGAAAAGAAGCTCGCCAAGTACGAGAAAGAGTGATTTCACTTAGTAACAGGCCTCCTCGTTTTGAGGAGGTTTTTTACTGTGGTTACCGGAGCGATTAGGAGGAGGAAAATGGTATCATATTATCTGCTTAAAGCAATCAGTGCCATTGTCTGTCTGCTGCCGCGCGGATTCGTCGAGGCCATTGGGCAGGGGCTGGGCAATTTTGCCTGGCTGGTGATTCCGCGGAAGCGCAAAGTGCTGGCTCATGATCAGATCGTTGCTTGTTTAGGCGTTACGGATAAGGAAGCAGAGCGGATCGCAAAAGCCAGTGTCGTCCGCTTTGGGCCGATGTTGTTTGAAGTATTGCGGTTTCCAGTAATCAAGAAAAATCCGCAGGCGTATGTGCGCATCGAGGGGCTTGAAAAGCTGCAGCGGGGAATGGCCGAAGGACGCGGCGCTGTGATAGCTTCGGCGCATAGCGGCAACTGGGAACTTATGGGCGGTGCGTTTGCTATGGCAGGCATCCCGCTTGTCGGCGTAGCCATGAAGCAGAAATCGTCTGGTTCGGATCGGTTCATCAATGAGTACCGCACACTGATCGGCATGCATATCACTTACAAGACTGGCGTGCGGGAAATGTTTGATATGTTGAAGAAGGGATGGGCAATCGGTCTTATCATGGATCAGGATACGAACCTACATGATGGTCTCGTACTGGATTTTTTTGGACAGCCTACGAATTGTACGCCGGGCGCGGCGTCCATGGCTAGATTCCAGGATGTGCCGATCTTCACTTCGTTTATGCACCGTGATGCACAGGGGCAGCATACGCTGTTTGTCGAGGGACCGTTCCATGTGGAAAAGACAAAAGATAAACGCGAGGATGTCCGCCAGATGACACAATTCCTCACCCATGCCATCGAGAAACATGTGCGCAAATATCCCGAGGAGTGGTTCTGGCTGCATGACCGCTGGAAGTCTATTCGAGAGGAGTAGGTGGCCAGAACTTGCGCAACCAGGCGTTGTCCGTTAAAATAGAGAAGGGTAATTGATTGTCGGGAGGATTAATTTTGCAGAATCAGATTACACTAGCCACAGAGGCTTCCTATACCGGCGTCGGTCTGCATTCGGGACGTGATGTCCACATGGTGTTGAAACCGGCTCCGGCAGATACCGGAATTGTCTTCATCCGCACGGATTTGCCGGAAAAGCCGCAGATCCATGCGGTGGCCAGCAACGTCACGTCGACGCTGCGGGCAACGACCGTGGAGGAAAATGGCCATAAGGTATTTACGATTGAGCATCTCATGAGTGCATTCCATGCTCAGGGCATCGATAATTGCTATGTGGAAATGGATTCGGAAGAGCCGCCGGTAGCTGATGGCTCGGCGCTGGCTTTTTTTGATCTCATGCAGCAGGCGGGGCGTCAGGAGCAGGCAGCAACGCGCCGTGAGATAGTGATTGATAAGGTATACCGCATCGATGATGAAGAGCATAAGCGCTTTGTCATGGTGCTTCCCTATGATGGGTTTCGTGTGAGCTTCACTTCGTTGAATCCGCACAAGCTTATCGGTGTGCAGTATGAGAACTTCGAAATCACGCCGGAAACGTATCATCGGGAAATAGCACCAGCGCGTACGATTGCCTATGAAAAGGAAATCAAGGCATTGCAGGAGATGGGGCTGGGCCTTGGCGGTACGCTGGACAACGTCATTGTCTATAATGACGAGGGTTGGCTGAACCCGCTGCATTTTGAAGATGAGCTCGTGCGCCATAAGATCCTCGATGTCATTGGCGATTTGCGGCTGGCTGGCCCCATACGCGGGCATGTCATCGCGGTGGCTTCCGGCCATGCGCTGAACACACAGCTGGCGAAGAAGATAGCTGCTGAACTGGGATGAAATTGAGTGGATTATTAAGAGGAAGAAGGAATAACCATGGTATTAGATATCAATGAGATTCAGAAGATCCTGCCGCATCGCCCGCCGATGCTGCTGGTGGACCGCATCATCGAGATCGATCCGATGAAGTCGGCTACAGGTATTAAGAATGTTACGATGATGGAGGACTTTTTCCGCGGTCATTTCCCGGGGCATCCGATCATGCCAGGCGTGCTGATCCTTGAGGCTATGGCACAGGTCGGTGGTGTCATGATGTTGTATCCGGAAGAGAACCGTGGCAAACTGGCCTTGTTTGGCGGTATGGAGAATGTCAAGTTCAAACGCCAGGTTGTTCCTGGAGACCAGCTGGTGACGAAATCCCATATTGTCCGTGTACGTGGCGATTTTGGAATGCTGCATTGCGATGGCTATGTAGATGGGCAGCTTGCAGCATCGGCTGATTTCAAGTTTGCCATGCGAGATGGCGATAAACTGTGATTTTTACTTGTTTTTGCCAGAGAGAAAGAGATAATCTTTGTTCAACTCGATAAACGCCTGGATTTGCTGTCAAATGCGATGTTAAAATTTGAAGTTTACTAGGGAGTATATATAAAAGGACAGAGCAAAGAGGACTGCCATTCTGTGTAAGCGGAATGGCAGTTTAGGATAGTTGAAGGAGTTGGAGTAGATGAATACTGAGAATAACAGTATTACGAAGCATATACACGAAACCGCAATCGTAAAGCCTGGGGCAAAGATTGCGCCGAATGTTGAGATTGGCCCGTATTCGGTCATCGGCGAGAATGTGGAAATTGGCGAGGGGACTGTAATCGGTCCGCATGTCGTCATTACTGGCTGGACGGAAATCGGCAAAGACTGCCATATCTTCCAGGGAGCATCGATCGGCGAGGACCCGCAGGATCTCAAGTTCAAAGGGGAAAAGAGCTACACCTATATCGGTGACCGCACGACCATCCGTGAGGGAGCGACGGTTCACCGTGCTACTGGCGAGGGTGAGGAGACGCGCATTGGCTGCGATTGCCTGCTTATGGCTTTGACGCATGTAGCGCATAATTGCGTGATTGGCAATCATGTCATCATGTCTAATCTGGCCAGCCTGGCCGGGCATGCAATCGTGGAAGACCGGGCTGTTATCGGCGGCATGACCGGTGTGCATCAGTTTGTCAAGATTGGCCGCAATGCAATGGTAGGCGGTATGTCACGTCTGACGCAGGATGTCGTTCCGTACACGATTGTCAATGGTCAGCCGGCGAAGGTCGTTGGCCTTAACAGCGTGGGAATTTCACGTGCGGGGATCAAGGTTGAGTCCCGCCGTAATCTCAAACAGGCATACAAGATTCTCTACCGTTCGGGGCTGCGGATGCAGCAGGCCATTGCGGTTATTGAGCAGGAAGTCGATTCCTGTGAGGAAGTGGATCATCTGTTGCGCTTTTTGCGCAATGCTGAACGCGGCATTTGCCGTGAACGCCGCGAGGCTGAATAACGATTAGTCAAGGGAGTTATCCGCATGGAGAAGATTGGACTGCTGGCCGGCATAGGCTTCTTGCCGGTAGAGTGCGCCAAGGCAGCCAGAGCACAGGGCTATGAGGTCTATGTTGTCGCCTTGCTGCCGGAGACCGAGAAATGCCTGCAGGAATATGCGACAGATTATCAGGAAATCGGCGTATTCAAGGTGGGGAAAATTCTCAAGTATCTGCGCGATAAAGAAGTCACGCAGGTCACGATGATTGGCAAGGTTACGAAAGAGCTCCTGTATGCGCATAAGACGATGCCGGACTTCAAGACGATGCAGATCCTCATGAGTCTCAAGAATCGTAAGGATGATACGGTCATGGAGGCACTGGTGGATGTCCTGGAGAAAAATACCGGGGCCAAGGTTGTCGACCAGACGGCGCTTATCCGTCCATTGATGCCAGCTGCTGGCACGTTGACGCGCCGGCAGCCTACGGCTGAGGAGCGCAAGGACATGGAGTTCGGTTTCAAGATGGCTAAGGAAATCGGACGCATGGATGTCGGACAGACGGTAGTAGTCAAAGATTTGGCCGTTATGGCCCTTGAGGCCATTGAGGGAACCGATGCCTGTATCCGCCGGGGCGGCCAGCTGGCCCGCGGTGGCGCTGTGGTGGCCAAAGTGGCCAAGCCGCAGCAGGATAAGCGTTTCGATGTGCCGGCTGTTGGCCTTACGACGCTTAAGACCATGGTGGAAGTCGGAGCAAAAGCGCTGGTCATCGAAGCTGGTGAGACGCTGCTGGTGGAGAAAGACAAGGTTTTGCAGCTGGCTGATGCCAACGATATCACCATTGTTGCGATGTGACTTAGAGACGCAGTGGATACAAAAAATTGTGTCCACTTGCGTCTTTTTTGTGTATAATAGAGAGTGGACTATTATGAAGAAATGCAGGAGGTGATTCGCATGAAAATCATGTTTTCTGCTGGGGAATCATCCGGCGATGTACATGGCGAGCAGCTGGCCACGTCGATTCTGCGCATGGACCCATCGGTTGAGCTTATCGGCTTTGGCGGTGCGCAGATGGAACAGGCAGGAGTCCGGCTTTATGAGAATTTTGCCGACTATAATGTCATGGGCGTCTGGGAAGTGCTCAAGAATCTGCGGCGCATCCTGAAACTATTGGACGGGCTTACTGCGTTTATGCGTGAAGAGCGGCCGGATCTGCTGGTGCTTATCGATTATCCGGATTTCAACTGGCGGCTGGCTAAGCGGGCCAAGCAGCTTGGCATACCGGTTTTTTCGTATATCCCGCCATCAGCGTGGGCTTGGCGCAAAGGCAGGGCAAAGGCCTGTGCAAAACTGGCCGATGAATTCGTAGTGATTTTCCCGCATGAGCTGCCGGTCTATGAGGCAGCGGGGGCAAATATCTCGTTTGTGGGCAATCCACTGGTCGACAAGGTGCGGGCGAAGCTGCCGCGCGAGGAAGCACGGCGCTATTTCCGTATTCCTGCGGACAAGACTGCGGTGCTGTTGATGCCGGGCAGCCGCCGCCAGGAAATCGAGCTGCTGCTGCCGGCGATGCTGCAGGGAGCTAAGCTGCTGCTGGAACGCAAGCCGGATACGCATTTATTGCTGCCGGTGGCGGATGGCATCGATGAATGCCGTATCCAGCAGCTGGTTGAGGCGGCTGGGGTGCCGGTAAGGCTTGTGCATGATGACCGGTACTCACTGATGGGCGCGGCTGATGCGGCCGTGGCTACCTCAGGAACCGTAATCATGGAGGCGGCGCTGCTTGACCTGCCATGTGTCGTTCTTTACCGGCTGTCACCGCTCTCATATGCGATTGGGCGGCTGCTGGTTCATGTGGAGAATTTCAGCCTGCCCAATATCCTGCTCGGCGAGCAGTTCGAGCGTGAGCTGCTGCAGGATGAAGTGACGCCGGAAAACATTGCCGGTGAGCTGGAGAAGCTCTATCCGGGACAGGCGCATCGCAAGCTGGTGGTGGAGAAGCTCCAGGCAGCTTGTGCCAAGCTCGGAGGCCCTGGCGCATCTTTCCGTGTGGCGGAGAAAATCCTGGCGGCAGCGCGCCGTTTGGCGACAGCAAAATGATTATCGGGGGACAAACATGAAGAATTATCGACGGCTGCTTCAGTATATGCGGCCTTATCTCAAGCAGCTGTTCTTGGCTATCATCTGCATCATCATAGCAGCCGGCTGCAACCTGTACCTGCCTTGGATCATCAAGGATATGATCGATAAGGTACTGGCTGAAAAAGACATGATGATGCTCAATGTGATTTGCGTGGGCATTGTCGTGGTGTTTTTGGTGCGTGGCATCTTTTATTATGGCCAATCGTATCTGGTATCGTATATCGGCCAGAAAGTCATCATCGATGTGCGTGAGGTCATGTTCCGTAAGTTCCAGCGCATGCCGATGGCTTATTTCGACAAGCATCAGACGGGTGAGACTATGAGTTTCATTACCAATGATGTGGCTGCAATCCAGTCGGCGCTGGTCGATCAGCTTATCGAGATGGTGACAGAGGGATCGATTCTCATCGGTTCGATTGCGATGATGCTCTACCTGGATTGGAAACTCTCGCTGTTGACACTGGTGGTCATTCCACTGGTCGGTCAGGCCATGAAGATATTCGGCCGGAAGATCAAACGCAATGGTACAGTTATCCAGGAACGCATGGCGGACATCACTTCGCTGTTGCAGGAGAGCATCTCAGCTATCCGTGTTGTCAAATCGTTTGTGCGCGAGAAGTATGAGACGGATCGCTTCCAGCGCCAGAATCAGCTCAACTTCCAGGCGGCCATGAAGAATGTGCAGCTTACGAGCCTCTTGACGCCGACGGTTGAGTTTTTGGCAGCGGTATCGGTTACGTTCATCGTTTGGTTCGGTGGCTATGAGGTTGTCAACAACGAGATGACGGCCGGTGCGCTCGTGGCGTTCCTGACTTATGCGGTCAACCTGGCCAATCCGGTCAAGCGGCTGTCACGTGTCTATGGCAATCTGCAGCGGGCGATGGCTGCTGTTGACCGCGTATTTGCGGTCATCGACCTCGAGGAGCCAATCCATGATAAGCCCGATGCCAAGAAGCTGCCGGAAATCGCCGGGGCGGTAAAGCTCGATAAGGTATCGTTTGAGTACAAGAAAGGCGTACCGGCGCTAAGCGATGTAACGCTTGAGGTCAGACCGGGCCAGATGATTGCGTTTGTCGGCCCTAGTGGTGCCGGTAAATCGACAATTGCGAATCTCATCCCGCGCTTCTATGAAATCACGGAAGGTGCGATTTCTATCGATGGACAGGATATCCGAGATGTCACGGTAGCATCGCTGCGTGAACAGATTGGTATCGTGCCGCAGGAAACGGTGCTGTTTTCGACTACTGTGCGCGAGAATATCCGCTATGGACGCTTGGATGCGACGGATGAAGAGGTCGAGGCGGCAGCCAAAGCGGCCAATGCCGATGAATTCATCCAGAACCTGCCGCAAGGCTACGATACGAAAATCGGCGAGCGTGGCATGAACCTGTCGGGCGGCCAGCGTCAGCGCATGGCCATTGCGCGGGCCATTTTGAAGAATCCGCGCATCTTGATTTTGGATGAGGCCACGTCGGCGCTCGATACGGAGAGTGAGAAAATCGTACAGGCGGCTCTCGATAAATTGATGGTTGGCCGCACGTCTTTTGTTATTGCACATCGTTTGTCGACAATCTTCAACGCTGATCAGATTTTTGTCATCGATGGTGGCAAAGTCAGAGAGCATGGAACGCATGAAGAGTTGTTGAAGCGCAATGGATTGTACAGCTATCTGTACAATATCCAGTTCAACAAGCAGAACGTCTAAGGAGGAAGGGAAAGCGATATGCAATTTCTCTACAATATCGCGGCGATACTTGTCGTCATATTGATCATCCCCGTGTTCATGGTCCGTTCGGTCCGTGAAAAGGGCTTTGTGGAACGGATTCGGCAGAGTCTCGGGTTCTTTCCCGCCCATGCGCTGGATAAGGTAGCCAAGAAGCACTGCATCTGGGTGCACGCTGCTTCGGTCGGCGAGATTGTCGCTACGAGCCCGCTCATCAAGGAGTTCCGCCGCGAGTTCCCGAAGACACCGATTTTGGTATCGGTGGTTACGACAAGCGGCTATGAGATGGCGAACCGCATCATCAAGGATGCAGATGCAATCATCTATTTTCCTTTGGATTTGCCGTTCCTGTCTGGCAGTGTACTGCGCCGTATCCATCCGCGCGTATTCCTGCCGGTGGAGACGGAGCTTTGGCCGAATTTCCTGAAAACGGCACGGCAGATGCATATTCCAGTCATGATGGTCAATGGCCGCATCAGCGACCGCAGCGTCAAGCAGTATAAGCATCTGCGCAGCATCCTGACCGATATGATTGGTACCGTGAAGAAATTTGCCATGCAGTCGCAGATCGATGCGGACTACATCATGCGTCTCGGTGCGCCGCCAGAATTGGTTACCGTCACGGGCAACACGAAGTTCGATCAGACCTATACCGATGTTAGCGCTGAGGAAAAGGCGAAAATCATCGCTGAGATGGGCCTGATGGACAATGAGGGGATTTTCCTGGCTGGATCGACGCATCGCGGCGAGGAGGATCTTGTCCTCGCTGCTTTTGCGGCCGTGCGCCGAAAGCATGCAAAAGCCAAGCTGGTCATTGCACCGCGTGAGCTGTTGCGCACGCAGGAAGTCATCCACCTGTGCAAGAAGGCTGGGTTTTCGGTCACGACGCGTACGAAGCTCCAGCAGCAGGCATCGCACGATGAGGATATCGTAATCCTCGATACGATCGGCGAGCTGGGCAAGGTATACAGTGTCGGCGATGTGGTTTATGTCGGCGGCAGCCTTATCCCGCATGGCGGGCATAATATCCTTGAGCCGGCGGCACATGGCAAGGCCATCATCGTGGGGCATCATATGTTCAACTTCAAGGATACACATTCCCTGTTCAAGAAACGCGATGCCTGCATTACCGTAAATAACGGCAAAGAATTGATAGAAGAAACGGTACGTCTCTTTGACGATCCGGATCACCGTCACCGTATGGAGGCGGAGACGCTGGCCATCGTCAATGAGAACAAGGGCGCGTCCCGCAAGTCCGCAGTGATCCTGCGCGAGACGCTCGAAGAATATGAGAGCGATCCGGAGAACCGCCAGCTGGCGCGTTCTACCCAGAAAGTCGATAATTTCCAGACATACTTCATCGATCTTGTCCATAGTAAGGAAGTCAATGGTTTCTGTGCGCATCTCATCATGGCGGTGTTGTACGTTTTCTCCTTGATTTACGGGGGGTTGGTCAATCTCAAGCTGGCCGGCTATAGCATCGGGCTGTTCAGGCAGCGTCGCCTTGGCTGCTATGTCATCAGTCTCGGCAATGTGACAGTGGGCGGAACGGGCAAGACGCCGACGGCCCAGCGCTTGGCCACGGCCATCCGTGATATGGGTTATCGCGTAGTGATCCTGAACCGTGGGTATCGGGCAAAATGGCATGGTGAGGTCGGCATTGTCTCGGATGGACAGCGGCTCCATATGAGTGCGGCTGAAGCTGGTGATGAGGCGTTCATGCTGGCCAAGCATCTTCCCAATGTGCCGGTGCTCATCGGTGCGGAACGTGCAGTAACAGGGCAATATGCCATCGATCATTTCGGTGCGGAAGTCGCAATCCTTGATGATGGCTATCAGCATTGGCAGCTGGAACGCGATATGGATATCCTGCTCATTGATGCCGTCAATGTTTTCGGCAATGGTTATATCCTGCCGCGCGGCACACTGCGCGAGCCGGTTTCGCATATCAGCCGTGCAGATGTCTGCCTGATGACCAAGGTCGACCAGGCGGCATCTGGTTCCTGTGAGTATATCCGTGATACTGTCAAGCGTTACAATCCGGCGGCAACGGTGGTGGAGAGCATCCATCAGCCGCGTTGTTTTGTGCCGCTTGCAGATTGGTATGTCGATATTGCCGGAGAAGGCATCGATGTTGGGAATATGCGTGGCAAGAAAATCATGGCGGTCTCGGCCATCGGTAATCCAGCCTCGTTTGAGCAGACATTATCGGATCTTGGGACAGTCATCATTGAGAGCCTGCGCTATCCGGATCATCACGATTATACGATGCAGGAAATGTCTGATATCCTGCATCAGGCCAAAAATATGGGGGCCGAGGCAATCGTCATCACGGAAAAGGATGCGGTCAAGGTTCCGGCGGAAGTCATCCAGGCAGGCTGGGATATCCCTGTTTATGTCATCTGCGTGGAAGTGACGTTCCAGACGGGACGGGATGCATTCCGTCATATGCTCGAGGATCGTTTGGCTGAGCGCCTGGGATCCCGTAAAAACGCGAAAAAATAAGTAGTTATAACTTTCCGGAAAGGATGGTATATGCCATGAATGTATTATGTGTCATACCTGCCCGCTACGCATCGACGCGTCTGCCGGGCAAACCGCTCAAGGATATTGCCGGCAAGCCGATGGTCTGCCGTGTCTATGACCGGGCTGCTAAGGCAGCAAAGGTCAGCCGGACGCTGGTCGCTACGGATGATGAGCGCATCTTGCAGGCGGTGCAGGAGCATGGCGGCGAGGCTATGATGACACGCAAGGACCATCCAACGGGAACCGACCGCCTGGCTGAGGTGGCCGCAGCTTTTCCTGAAGCAGACCTTATCATCAATGTACAGGGCGATGAGCCGCTTATAGAGCCGTCGCTTATCGATGAGCTGGCTAGTGTATTCGATACGGACAGCGAGCTTCAGATGGCTACGGTGAAGACTGAGATGACGGAGAAGGATGAACAGGAAAACCCTAACAACGTCAAGGTCGTTACCGATAAGGACGGCTATGCGCTCTACTTCTCGCGGTCGCTGCTGCCGTATCCGCGCAACGCGGGCTGTCCGGTATACAAGCATATTGGCATCTATGCGTATAAGCGGGATTTTTTGCTGCAGTATGCCAAGATGGAATCGACGCCGCTGGAGGCGGCTGAGTCGCTTGAGCAGCTGCGGGCGCTGGAGAATGGCTACCGCATCAAGGTGGTCGAGACAAAGGCCAAGTTCGTCGGTGTCGATACGGCTGAAGATTTGCAGAAGGTTAACGAGATTTATCAGAAAATGGGTTTATAATAAAAGTTGTAAATTCTTATAAAGGAGAGGCGAGTATGAATAAGGTAAAAGTGGGAAACTTTGAAATCGGTGGCGGCGAGAAACTGACGCTGCTGGCAGGGCCATGCGTGCTGGAAGGGCTTGACCGCTGCCTGCTGATCGGCCGCACCATCAAGGAAATCTGTGCGCGTCTGGATATCAACTATGTATTCAAGGCTTCGTTTGACAAGGCTAATCGTTCCTCCTTCCATAGTTTCCGCGGGCCTGGGCTGGAAAAGGGCGTCGAGATGCTCCAGCAGATCAAAGAGGAACTTCAGGTTCCGGTAGTTACGGATATCCATGAGACGTATCAGGCTGAGCCGGTAGCGAAAGTAGCAGACATCCTGCAGATTCCGGCATTCTTGTGCCGCCAGACGGATCTTCTGCATGCGGCAGCGCAGACGGGCCGGGTCGTAAATGTCAAGAAGGGCCAGTTCCTGGCACCGGAGGATATGCGCAATGTGGTCGATAAGCTGCACGAGAGCGGCTGCAATCAGATCATGCTGACGGAGCGCGGCGCATCGTTTGGCTATCACAATCTCGTGGTCGATATGCGCTCGCTGCCCATCATGCGCTCGTTTGGCTATCCGGTCGTCATGGATGGCACGCACAGCGTCCAGCTGCCGGGCGGCAATGGTACGACTTCGGCCGGCAACCGTGAATACGTCGAGTACCTTGTCCGGGCTGCTGTCGGTGCCGGGGTTGATGCACTGTTCCTTGAAGTCCATGACAATCCGGAGGAGGCACTTTCTGATGGTGCCAACATGGTTTATCTGGATAAGCTCGAGGATCTGCTCAAGGATGCTGTCGCTATCCATGAAATCGTACGCCAGAAAAAAAGCTGAGTAAACGCTGATTTTGATTCGTACACGGGCATAAGGGGAAAAGACTTGTGATGAAAATAAAAGAAAAGGCAATTGAAACACTGGAAATCGAAGCGGAGGCTGTACAGAAGCTCAAGGAACGCATTGATGATGAATTCGTGGCGGCTGTGCAGTGCATTTTGGACTGCCAGGCGCGCGTCGTCGTGACTGGCATGGGCAAATCGGGCCATATCGGCCGCAAGATTGCTGCTACACTTGCAAGCACGGGGACGCCAGCGTTCTTCATGCATCCGGCTGAAGCCTTCCATGGCGATTTGGGGATGGTCACGGAGCGCGATGTCGTCATTGCCATTAGCAATAGCGGTGAGTCATCAGAAATCGTCAATATCCTGCCAATCATCAGCCGTATCGGCGCGACGATAATCGCCATGTCCGGCCGCCGCGAGTCGCAGCTCGGCAAGGCCTGCGATCATTTCATCGATATCGGTGTGGCGCGTGAGGCCTGCCCGCTCGGACTGGCTCCAACAGCCAGCACGACGGCGACGCTTGCCATGGGCGATGCCTTAGCGATGGCTTTGATGTCGGTGCGTCACTTCACAAGTCAGGACTTTGCCCTTTATCATCCGGGCGGGGCATTGGGCCGCCGGTTGCTCCTCAAGGTTGCCGATGTCATGCATACGGGGGAGGAAAATCCAATCGTCTTGCAGGATAAGACGGCTAAGGATGCGCTGTTTATCATGACGGACAAGGGACTGGGTGCTGCCTCGGTTGTGGATGAGACGGGCAAGTTTGTCGGCCTCATCACCGATGGCATCATCCGCCGGGCGCTGGCTAAAGACTATAAGTTCCTCGATGAGCCGGTCAAGAACATCATGTTTGAACAGCCCCTGACAATCGCACAGGATGAGCTGGCAGCAGCTGCACTTTCGGTTATGGAGAAGCATAAGCCGCGCCCCGTTACGGTATTGCCGGTCATTGATGAGGAGCAGCGGCCAGTAGGTATTGTTCATCTGACGGACCTTTTGCGTCAGGGGGTTGTCTGATATGGAGCAGAAAAATGGAGCACTTGAGCGGGCGCAGGCATTGAAATTGATAATTTTTGATGTCGATGGCGTATTGACCGATGGCGGGATATATATTGGCGAAACCGGCGAACTTTACAAGCCGTTCTTTTGCCGTGACGGCCTGGGCATCACCCTGGCGCATAAAGCTGGGCTCAAGACGGCCATCATTACGGGGCGCAAGTCTGCCCAGGTGGCTTTCCGCGCTGGCGAGCTGCATATTTCGGAAGTGTTCCAGGGCAGTCTGGATAAGCGGGCAGCTTATCGAACGCTGAAGGAAAAACTTAGCCTGCGTGATGAAGAAATCGGCTATATTGGCGATGATCTTATCGATTTGCCCATTATGTGCCAGGCTGGTTTGCCGATGGCTGTGGCCGATGCGGTGCCGGAGGTCCGCCAGCAGGCATTGCTGACGGCGGGCTTTGCCGGTGGGCATGGGGCTGTGCGGGAGCTGATTGAGTTCATTCTGAAGGCGCAGGGCAAATGGCGGGCTTTGCTTCAAGATTTTTACGAGCCGGACACAGAAAGCGGTCTGGCGCAGTGATACTTTTGTTAGAAACATTTTTGTGGAGGAATGTAATCCATGCATTATAAATTCGTGATGTTTATGAGCTGGCTCATATGCCATACACCGTATGGACTGCTTATGGCGGCTGGCCGTGTGCTGGGCAATCTCTACTATCTCTTGATCAAAAAGGAGCGCGAGCGCGCTGTGGCGCAAATGATGCCGGCGCTTGGCCTGTCTGAGGCTGAGGCGCGCAAGGTCGTACGGGAGTCGTTCGTGAATCTGGCACGCAATGTATTGGAAATCCTCTATATGCCGCGGCTCAATGAACAGAATTTCACCAAGTATATCGAGGTCGAACATTTAGAGCGCATGCGCGCGGCTTTGGCTGAAAACAAGGGAGTTGTCGTCCTTACGGGCCATATCGGTACCTGGGAATGGCTGTCTGCGGCGTTTTCGCTCAATGGGATGCCGGTCACGGCTATCGCTAAGCCGCAGCCGAATATCCAGTATACACAGGCTCTCGATGATTTGCGCAAAACAATCCATGTAGAGATTTTTTCGCGTGGCACGAGCGAGCTTATCGCGGCAGCACGGGCACTCAAAAAAGGAAAGATCCTGGGGTTTTTGGCTGATCAGGATGGTGGTCCGGGTGGTGCCTTTATTCCGTTTTTGGGCAAGATTGCTTCAACGCCGATGGGCGCAGCAGTATTTTCCCGCAAGTTCAATTCTCCGGTCATTCCCGCGTTTATTCTGCGCCAGCCAAATGGCAAACATAAGGTGGTTGTCGGCGAGGCCATGCGCTATGAGGATACAGGCGATACGGATAAAGATCTGTTTGACTTTACGGTGCGCATGACCAAGGTCGTGGAGCAGGTAATCCGCGAGAATCCTACCCAGTGGCTCTGGTTTCAGAAGCGCTGGAATACGACGCCGGATATGCAGAAGACGGGCAAACACCATACTGTCAAGGCACGGGAGGCTGAAGGATGAGTAAGAGGACAAAGGCCCTGCTGGCAGCCGGGCTGGCGATTTTTGCAGCATTGGTCGTCTGGACAGTGACGACAATACCCGAGGTGCCCGCTGATAAGGCGAAGGTAGAAGTGCCGAAAACCATGTCATATGAAGGCAATACACTCAGTGAAGAAAAAGATGGGCGTAAGCTGTGGGAGTTGACAGCGGAGCGTATCGATATCGATGTCGAAACGCAGGATGTTAAGCTGGTAAATATTACAGGTCATTTTTATGCAGAAGATGGCCGTACGGTTGAAATCAAGGCGGCTGAGGGAACGTTTGAAAATGCGACGAAAGATGTCGCAGTCAAAGGAAATGTGGACATCCATACCAGTGATGGAGCAAGTCTTACAGGGCAGGAACTGCGCTGGCAGGCCAAGGAATCCATGCTCGCCGCTATTGGCGACGCAGTGGCGGAAAAGGATGATATGAAAATCAGCGGCGACCGCATCGAGAGTACGGATGGTTTCAATAAAATCAAGGTTATCGGCAAGGCACACCTTGTCAAGGGAGGAGAGAACAAATGAGCAAGTTGAAAAAGATACTGCTGGCACTGGCAGTAAGCGCGGCTTTGCCGATGAGCAGCATGAGCGCTGCTGGTGAGCCGGCAGAACTTGATGCCGATACGGTCACTTATGATATGAGTACAGGTGTCGCCACGGCAACGGGGGATGTGCTCATCAGACGGGGAACGTCCCGCATTACGGGGGCTAAGGCCACGTATAATTCCAAGACACAGGAGGCCATGGTAGAAGGTAGCGTCATTGCTATGCACGATGGTATGCGTCTTACCTGTGCAAAAGTGGTATCCGACGGCCAGGGGCATATCCTGGCGTCTGGAAATGTGCAGGGCGCGCAGGCCGATAAAGGGTTTTCCAGTGAACGGGTTGACTATTATCCGGATCAGGGCAATTATGTGCTGATGCCGCAGGGCGGCACGCTGGTAAATGCCGATGCGACTTTCACGGCCAGCCGCATTGAAGGCTGGCTGGACGAGGAACATTATGTCGGCACAGGCAGTGCGCATTTGGTCAGTCCGGCACGCAATATGGAAGCCGGCGGCGATACGATGGATTATCAAGGCAAGGCGCAGGGTGTTGTAGTTGTCACGGGCAATGCCTGGGCAACCCAGGATAACAACACGCTCAAGAGTAATCGCCTGACGCTCTATCTTGCGCAGGATGGGCAGGCTAAGGTAAAATAAACGGATAGACGATTATCTGGTTTTGGAGGGCATGAGCTTTGCATATCGAAGCGAAGAATCTGGTAAAAAAATTCAAGGAGCGGACAGCTGTTGATAGGGTGTCCCTGCGGGTAGATAAAGGTGAGATCGTTGGCCTTTTGGGGCCAAACGGTGCTGGCAAGACGACATCGTTCTATATGATCGTAGGACTTGAGCGTCCTACGTCTGGCGAGGTGTATCTGTCGGATATCAATATCACAGAGCTGCCGATGTATCGCCGGGCGGAACTTGGCATCAGTTATCTGACACAGGAGGCATCGATTTTCCGTAAGCTTACGGTGCGTGAGAATATCATGGCTATCCTTGAGACGACCAAGCTTTCCAAAGCGGAACAGATTATGAAATATAAGGAACTCATTGAGGAGTTCCATATCGGTCATGTACAGGAGCGTAAGGGAACGGAGCTTTCGGGAGGCGAGCGCCGCCGCGTGGAGATTGCGCGCTGTCTGGCGCTGGAGCCGCAGTTTATTCTGCTCGATGAGCCGTTTGCCGGTGTCGATCCGCTGGCAGTGGCAGATATCCAGGAAATCATCCAGTATTTGCGCCAGCGAGGCATGGGGATACTGATTACGGATCATAATGTACGTGAAACGCTGCATATCGTCGATCGTGCTTATATCCTCAGTGAAGGGAAAATCCTGCTGGAAGGCGACAGCCAGACCATCGCGAACAGTCCGGTGGCCAAGAAATTCTACCTCGGCGAGAATTTCACGCTTTGATTGGAGAAAGAACGATGCATTTTAGAATCTTAGATAAATATATATTCCGCGAGATATTTCTGACCTTCTTGTTCGGCATTGCAGCATTTACAGCTGTTTTTGTCGGGTCGGGAACGCTTTTTAGCATAGCCAAATACATCACGGAATACGGTGCTTCCCTGCAGTCGGTAGTAAAGATATTCGTGCTGGGGCTGCCGGGAGTCATCATGTGGACGTTTCCAATGTCCATGCTGCTGGCAAGCTTGCTGACTTTTGGCAAGCTTTCGAGCTCGAGCGAAATCACGGCTATGAAGTCATGCGGTATCAGCTTTTCGCGTATTGCAGCTCCGGCGGTAATCATGGGCTTTGTAGTCAGTATCGGTGCGATTGCCTTTAATGAATACGTTGTTCCCTGGGCGAATACGGCCTACCATAATGTATTGTATTATGAAATCCAGGGAAAGAGTGGCATGAAGTCACAGGAACATATCATTCTCAAGGAGCTCGACCATGATAAGATAAAGCGTTTGGTTTATGCGCGGGCCTATAATGCCGATACACAGACGCTTCAGAGTATCACGCTGCAGGAATTCAATGCTGACAGCAAAGTCAGTCATGTCGAGAATGCTGAGTTTGCGGAGTGGAATGGCGACGAGTGGATCATGCATAATGGCATGATTTATGATATTGCGCAAGAAGATGGGCAAAGTGAGCATACGATGCGTTTCAACAAGCAGATACTTCCCATCAATGCCAATCCGAAGCAGATTGTCCGCGAGCAGAAAGAGCTCGAGGAGATGACGATGAAGGAACTGCGTGAGCAGATCGAAATCATGAAGACGCAGTATGTGGATACCAAAACGCTGGAGGCTGAGCTCTATCAGCGTGTCACTGTGCCGATGGCGAGCCTGATCTTTGCACTGGTCGGTGTGCCGCTGGGCTTACAGCCGACGCGCAATTCGTCCTCGGCAGGCTTTGCGATGAGTGTTATCATAATTTTTTGTTATTATGCTTTGATGACTTTGGGCAATGCGCTGGCACGTGGCGGTATCCTGCCGCCGATGCTGGCGGTTTGGATTCCGAATATCGTAGGCATGGTGGCAGGTTTTGTTTTGATTCGGCGGGCATCGAGGTAAGGATACTGAAACTTTGCAGGAAGGTGGAATGATGGCGGATGTATGGAGTCCTTTTGATTGCAGTACTGATCGTTACCGGCGGTGCTATCGCATTTATCGGTGATCGGCTGGGAACAAAAATCGGTAAGAAACGGTTGTCGATCTTTGGCTTGCGGCCACGGCATACATCGATCATCATCACTATTTTTACGGGCATCTGCATCACGACTTTGACCTTTGGGGTCATGGCGGCTGCCTCTGAAAATGTGCGCACGGCACTTTTTGGCATGGAACGGCTGAATCGGACAATGCTGGAGACGCAGGCCAGTCTTAAAGATGCGCAGTCAGATTTACAGGTGGCGCAGATTGAGCAGGAGCGTACTAATGATGCGCTGGCAAAGTCCAAGGAAGATGTGGAAGATCTGCGGAATCAGCAGGCGGAGCTTGAGGCTGAGTCTGCGCGGCTGCAGGAGGGCAACCGTTTGCTGGAGGCAGCTACGCAGGAGCTGACATTGCGCAATGATACTTTGTCGGCACAAAACCGTACGCTTGCTGACCAGAATGGTGAATTAGCAAATAGTAATGTACAATTGACGCAGGATAATGTTGCGCTGGAGAAGCGGGCTGCCAATTTGCGTGATGGCTTGATTACAATTCGCGAAGGGGATATAGCCTTCCAGGCTGGTGAGGTCATTGCCAGTGGGGTCATCCGTGGACATCGGCCGGTGGCTGATGTCGATCGTGACATGCAGGCCCTGGCGCAGCTGGCCAATCGTAACATATCGAATAAACTCGGGCAGGATAATTCTGACCAGGATATCTGGATTTATCAGCCGGAATATGAGGCGGCAGTGCAGCAGATTGCGGAAAGTCCGCAGGATATGGTCGTGCGCATTGTCGCTGCTGGCAACTTGTTGCGCGGCGAAGCGGTTCGCACGACATTGGCGCTGTATAAGAATAGCGTGATTTATCGGGATAAGGAATTCATCATTGCCCGTCCTTATATGCTGGATGGCGGTTCGGATGGCGAGGCCGAGCAGACCGTGATGAGTTTCCTCAAGGATGTCAATCTGGCGGCAACGACTAAGGGGATCCTGCCTGACCCAATCCGTGGTTCGGTTGGTGTCATGGAGGGCGCGCAGTTCTACGATATCGTCAATTCCCTGCGTGGCCGTCATGGTGCGGTGGTCCTGTCAGCCTATGCGAATGGCGATACGGATGCGATGGGGCCGCTACGGCTGACGTTGCGGTCGGAATTCCAGACCAATAGCGCTGTTCGTTGATTGAAAAAAGCCTTCCCTGCGGGGAAGGCTATTTTATAGGAGGAAGCATGAATATCGCAGCACTTGATCCTGGCCGGGATAAATGCGGTTTTGCCGTGCTGGCCGGCGATGGTACAGTACTTTTGCAGCAGGTTATCGCGACGGCGGAACTGGAACAGGAAGTTTTGGCAGCGCGGCAGCGTTTCCCGTTTGCCTGCCTGATTGAAGGAAATGGTACGACGAGCCAGGCGGCACGGGAACGCCTGACTGCTGCGCTGCCGGATCTTTCCGTTATCGTGGTGGATGAATACCGTACGACGGAAATGGCGCGCAGCGCGTATTGGCGGGCCCATCCGCCCAAGGGGTGGCGGCGTTTGCTGCCGGTGACTATGCAGGTGCCGCCGGAGCCTGTCGACGATTTTGTCGCTGTGATCCTGGGGCATCGTTATTTGCAGACAAGAGAGGAAGAGAAGCATGAATCGTGAAAAACAACAGCGTCCGGGCTGGACGGAGTATTTCCTGGATATCGCCAAGGCTGTCGGCCGCCGGGCAACCTGTCTGCGTCGCCGTTATGGAGCCATTATTGTCAAGGACAAAATCATCATCAGTACGGGCTATAATGGTGCGCCGCGTGGCGAAGCGAATTGCATCGATACGGGCATTTGTGAACGTGAGCGCCTGCACGTGCCTAAAGGGCAGAATTATGAGCTGTGCGTAGCGGTACATGCGGAGCAGAACGCCATCATCAATGCCGACCCTGCGGCGATGGAAGGCGCGGCTATTTACATTGTCG
>Ga0307913_10002_pt1 | contig 28466 bp, 27 predicted proteins | sample GoafecXyGen9Rep1_FD_203704 | JGI IMG/M metagenome (GOLD analysis project Ga0307913, IMG submission 203704) | Metatranscriptome of enriched fungal communities from goat fecal pellet, Isla Vista, California, United States - Xylan, Gen9, Rep 1... ...
AAATGAAACAGATTCCTTTTTCCATAAAAAATCGTCAGGAGCTTCATGCCTGCATTGAAAAGGTACAGCAGGAGGTCCTGACTTTGAAGAACCTGTCTTGTGTACTGGTTTCCATTTTCATGAATACAGCCAATGAACACATGTTGCTGGAGATGAAACGCACGATCAATGCATCGTTTCCCGAAGCACAGATTGTCGGCTCGGTATCAATGGGAGAGATTGTCAACGGGACATTGGTCGAGCATGATATCGTGGTTAATTTTACGCTGTTTGATCACGCACAGGTCCGCGTCATGTCGTACGATTTCCGGAAGATAGATAGTAAGCAGGCCGGTAGAGAACTGCTGGCTATCCTCAATGCCGATAAGGATGTGGCAGCTGTCGAAGTGATATCTGCGGGGTTTCATCTTGACATCAATCCTTTTTTCCATGAAGTCTCGAAATCGCAGCGGGATATTGTCTTTTTTGGCGGACTGGCAGATGATGGCAGCCTGGGGCAGAACGGCATGGTTTTCGCCCAGAATACGACATTGCGTCATGGTGTGGTCGTAGCTGTGTTCAGCGGCAGCGACCTGCACGTGCAGGCAAGTTCAAGTTTCGGTTGGAAGCCGTTGGGCCGAAGCATGACTGTCACGAAGATGGATGGCGAGTTCTGTCTAAAGGAACTTGATGGTATGCCGGCATTGGATGTGTTTGAGCGCTATCTTGGCATTGTGAATAACGATAAGTTCCTTGTGGAGTCTCTGACATTTCCTTTCTATTTTGAACGCAATGGCACGGTACTGGCGCGTCATCCGCGCCGTTGCCGTGAAGATGGCGGGGTTATGTTTGGGGCGGACTTCCGCGTGGGGGAAAAGGTTCGTCTGGCCTATGGCGATCCTAGCGATATCATTGAAAATGCTATGGTCTTGCAGGAGAAGCTGGCCAATTTCCGGCCAGAGGCAATCTTTATGGTCAGCTGTGTGGCGCGCTGGATGCTCTTGGGCAGTGATACGGAGCAGGAACTTTCGGTTACGCGCCATCTGGCACCGTCATCGGGCTTCTATGCCTATGGTGAATTCATGCGCAATGACGCGGGTGAGATTATGGTCTCGAATATGACGCTGGTGACGATTGGCATGCGTGAAGGACCCGGCAGCAATGAGAAGAGAGAAATCAAGGTAGAACATCCGAAGTTCAAGCCTCATCGGACCATTATGGCGCATCTGGTACATCTCATCGAGACAACGACCCGGGAATTGGAAGCAACGAATGCTAAATTGACAAAACTGGCGCAACTTGATCGTCTGACCGAAGTCTTTAATCGTGGCGAGACGGAAATGCGCCTGGCAACGATGCTGCAACAATCACAGCTGTCAGGGAAGCCACTGGCGGTCTTGATGCTAGATATCGATGATTTCAAGGGAATCAATGATACCTATGGGCATGAGATGGGAGATAAGGTCATTGGAGCTGTGGCCCGTATTTTACGGGAGGTGACGCGTACCGAAGAGGATGCGCCAGGCCGCTGGGGAGGCGATGAGTTCCTCGTGGTCTTCCCGGATATGGCTGCGAAGGAAGGCCGTGAAATAGCTGAGCGGATTCGCAAGGAGGTAGCTGCGCTGGACTTCCTGCCAGAGGGCAGACGGGTTACTGTCAGCATCGGGTTGGCTGCAGCAGCTGCTGACGATACGACCAATGAACTTTGCCGCCGCGTTGATAGGGCTCTTTATGAGGCTAAGCGCAGCAGTGGCAAGAATATGGTTATCATGCACTAACAATTCCTCATGGGGATAATTGCCTTGCTTTTTAGGCATACCTATGATAAGATGTTTGTACAAATCAATAGATAAACAAAGGCGGAGTCTGGTCACTAAGGGCTTCGTCTATTTTTTTATCAGTGGGGGAAGGAAAATCCCATCCGGAAAAAGGAGGCATATATGGAAGTATTAGCTGGTATCATTTTTATTTTGATGTATGTGGTTATCGTGTCGGAGAAGATTCATCGCACGGTGGCTGCGATGCTCGGTGCTACAATCATGGTACTGATTGGCATCATGGATCAGGAAACGGCGCTGCATCATGTGGATTTCAACACGCTGGGGTTGCTGGTCGGCATGATGGTCCTGGTCGGTGTCACGAGCCATACGGGCTTGTTTGACTATGTGGCCATCAAGGCGGCCAAAGTGGCCAAGGCAGAGCCCAAACGGATACTTGTGTATCTCGGTCTTATTACGGCGGTTTTTTCGGCATTCCTCGATAATGTTACGACGGTCCTGCTGATGGTGCCAGTCACGTTCAGCATCGCGCAGAAACTGCATATCAATCCGATTCCGTTCCTGCTCACGCAGATCATTGCATCGAATGTCGGTGGTACAGCTACGCTGATTGGCGATCCACCGAATATCATGATCGGCAGTGCGGTAAAAGAGCTGACGTTCATGGCGTTCATCGAGAATCTTGCACCGATTGCTCTTATCAATCTTGCTGTCGTCATCTTTATCGTGGAGGTCCTCTACAGCAAGAAGATGAAAACGAAGCCGGAGCTGCAGGCTGAGCTCATGCAGATGGATGAGAAAAAGTCACTGAAAGACCGCAAGCTTCTGGCTCGTTCCTTGTTTGTGCTCGCGCTGGTCATCTTCGGTTTCTTTACGCATTCCATTACGCATATCGAGTCGTCGATGATTGCGCTGGCCGGTGGCTTCCTGTTGCTGCTGCTGGCCGGTGGCAGTCACCATCTCGTTGAGACGACGATGAAGTCGGTGGAGTGGGCGACTATTTTCTTCTTTATCGGTTTGTTCATCGCTGTCGGCGGTCTTATCGAGACGGGCATCATTGGCAGCCTGGCTAAGCAGGCTGTCGAACTTACCGGCGGCAATGTGACGAGTACGTCATTGCTGGTTCTGTGGCTCAGTGCAATCGTATCCTCGGTGCTGGATAACATTCCGTTTGTGGCAACAATGATTCCGCTTATTCAGGATATGGGAACGATGGGCGTCAGCAATCTGGAGCCGATTTGGTGGAGCCTGGCACTTGGTGCCTGCCTGGGCGGTAACGGCACGCTGGTTGGTGCATCGGCCAATCTTATCGTGGCTGGCTTGGCCGCAGACCGTGGCGTCAAGATTACGTTCATCAATTATTTCAAGGTGGGTTTCCCCATTATGCTCTTGACGATTGTACTCTCAACGGTGTATGTTTATATCCGGTATCTGATGTAATCCGGTAAAAACGGCTAGGGACGGATCAGTTCCCTGGCTGTTTTTTATTATACTTTTGTCTTTGCTGGCAGGATTATGTCTAGTGAACGAGAATAATATGGATGGTAAATGGTTTGGAGGGATTCTTTTGGCAAAATTCAGTGGCAGAGGATACGGAATGTGTGTGCTTTTTGTGGTGGTTGGTGCTATCTTAGGCGGTATTTTGGGGCAACTTCTGATGAATGTCGATGCGCTGGCGGGCATCATGCCGTATCTGGTTACTACGTATCCGGTATTTGATATCGCACCGGTAACGTTTAATCTCTATGTGATTCAGCTGACGCTGGGACTTGCCTTTGCACCGAACCTCATGAGCATTCTGGGGATCGTGCTGGCTATTGTCCTGTTCCGCAAGTATTGATAGGAGGCTGTATGATTATTTTAGCGTCAGGATCGCCACGTCGAAGGGAACTTCTGGATCAGATTGGTGCAGAATTTGTGGTGCAGGTCAGTGAGGCAGCTGAGGAAAGCGGCGATGAGCTGGCACCGCAGGAGCTGGTAAAGAGAAATGCTATCGTCAAGGCGCAAGCTGTAGCCCGGGAACATCCGGATCTGCCGGTGCTGGGGGCTGATACGGTCGTCGCGCTTGACGGGCACACGTATGGCAAACCGTGCGATAAGGCGGATGCCTGCCGCATGCTGCGTCTGTTTGCCGGACGTACGCATGAGGTATCGACAGGCATCGCGCTGGTGTATGGTGGCAGCATCTATGCAGATGTCGTGACGACCAAGGTCACGTTCGCACCCTTGACCGAAGCGGAGATTTGCCACTATGCAGAGTCCGGCGAACCGCTGGACAAGGCGGGCGCCTATGCGGTGCAGGGAAGGGCAGCAGTGTTCATCGAGAAGCTGGATGGCTCGTATTCGAATGTTGTTGGCTTGCCTTTGCATGCGCTCGCACGGCTGGCTGGAAAGGCAGGCGTCGATTTGTATGGCAATCATGGTGAGGGATTTGCCCGTTGACGAGCGTCCGCGGGAACGGTTGTTGTTTTCTGGGGCTGGTACGCTGAGCAATACGGAACTTTTGGCGGTGCTGCTCCGGACGGGAACACGGGAAAAGTCAGTGATTCATATCGCTGAAGAGGTTTTGGCTCATTATAAGGATCGCGGGCTCGAGGCAATTGTGCATATGCCGCCGGCAGAGCTGGCGGCGGTAAAGGGAGTGGGCAAGGCCAAGGCGGCGACCGTGCTGGCGGCAGTAGAACTGGGGCGGCGGCTGTCGATGAAGGCGGCTGAGCATATCGTGATCGTCCATGATCCTGAAGATGCGGCACATTTTGCTCTGCCGCGGTTCCGTTTCGAGCAACGCGAGCATTTTGCTGTCATGCTGCTTGACACGAAGAATCATATTCTCGGGATGCCGGATGTTTCGGTGGGCAGCTTACAGGCATCCATCGTACATCCGCGTGAGGTGTTCCGGGCGGCTATCGACTATGCAGCGGCAGCGATGATCTTGTTCCATAATCATCCGAGTGGAGACCCGACACCAAGCCGCGAGGATATCGCAGTAACGCAGCGGCTGGTCAAGGCGGGGAAAATCATGGATATTCCGGTGCTTGATCACATCATACTCGGCAGGGAATGTTTCCTGAGCATGAAAGAGAAGGGGATGCTGTCGTAAGAAAATCCTTTTTTTTCTTGTGCTTTTCTGTAAATTTCCGTTACAAACACCCATGAGTTGTGCTACAATAAGATAGCTGTTTAAAAATCAAAAAATCTGCTGACGCTGAGGCGTTAGCTTGTTTAAAAGTATCGAAGGGAGTTTTTCAGTAAAATGTGGAGTCTTTTGGGTGGTTTATCGCACGATATGGGTATTGACCTCGGTACGGCAAATACGCTGGTTCATGTAAAGGGCAGAGGTATTGTCCTGCGTGAGCCGTCGGTTGTCGCCATCAAAAGCGACACGGGAGATGTCCTGGCCGTTGGCGAAGAGGCCAAGCAGATGATCGGCCGTACGCCGGGCAACATTGTAGCAATCCGTCCGATGAAGGATGGTGTTATCGCTGATTTCGATGTGACCCAGGCAATGCTGAAATACTTCATCCGTAAGGCAATGGGCTCGAAGTCTTTCATGAGCTCGCGCCCGCGTGTTGTCGTTGGTGTGCCCTCAGGTGTTACGGAAGTTGAGAAACGTGCGGTCATCGACGCTGCCCAGCAGGCAGGTGCACGTGAGGCATATCTGATTGAGGAGCCGATGGCTGCAGCTATCGGTGCTGGCCTGCCCGTCGAGGAAGCGACGGGCAGCATGGTTGTCGATATCGGTGGCGGCACGACGGAAATCGCAGTCATTTCGCTTGGCGGTATCGTTACGAGCCGTTCCATCCGCATTGGCGGTGATGAGATGGATTCGTCCATCGTGCAGTACATCAAGCGTATGTACAACCTCATGATTGGCGAGCGTACGGCTGAGGAGATCAAGATCAACATCGGTACGGCTATTGTCACACCGGATACGGACAAGACGATGGATATCCGTGGCCGTGACCTCGTAAGCGGTCTGCCGAAGACGCTGACGATTCAGGCAAAGGAAATCCGCGAGGCACTGAATGAACCGATCTATAAGATTATCGATGCAGTCAAGGGGACGCTGGAGAAGACTCCGCCAGAGCTTGCTGCTGATGTCATGGATCACGGCATCATGATGACGGGCGGCGGTGCACTGCTTACGAATTTCGATAAGCTGCTTTCGCATGAGACGGGCATGCCGGTACTTGTTTCCGAGGATGCGCTTTCCTGCGTAGGTGAAGGTACGGGCAAATCGCTCGAGAACATCGAGCTGCTCAAACGTGTAGTCATGACCTCGAAGAAGTTGAGACAATGAGCAACAGGGTAAGAAAAGATAAGGATTCGCACCGCAAGCTATGGGCTGTGCTCTTCGTCATTGTTAGCTTGTTCTGCATCATTTTCTTTGCCGCCCGTGGGCGGTTTCAGGCACCAGTGAGCAGCAAGGCTGCTTTGCTGGTGCTCTCGCCGTTCCAGCAGGCGGTTTCCTGGGTGGGCAGCCAGGTGAGTCATGTCACGGGCAGCATTTGGGAAATCGTGACGGTGCATGAGCAGAACAGGATGCTGCGGAATGAAGTCGAGCAGCTGCGCGTGCAGAATCTTGAGGCCAGTGAAGCACTGGCGGAAAATGAGCGCTTGCGCACGCTGCTGGGCTACCGGCAGATGATGACGCAGTTCGATATGGTCGGTGCGCGTGTCATCGGCCGTGATTCGGCGACCTGGTCGAGTGTCATCATCATTGACCGAGGCCAGAAGGATGGCGTCAATACCGATATGACAGTAGTGACGGAAAAAGGACTGGTTGGTCATATCCTCGAGGCTGGCTGGAACACATCGAAGGTGCAGCTTATCCTCGATCCGCGTTCTTCGGTCGGCACGATCGTGCAGCGGGCTGAGTCGCGTGTGGCAGGTATTGTCCAGGGGGATTTGGATAATCCTACGATGCCGCAGATGGTCAATATACCGAAGAATGCTGATGTGGTCGAGGGCGATGTCATCGTGACATCTGGTTTTGGCGGCACGTATCCGAAAGGTATCGTGGTCGGTATTGTCTCGTCGCTGCAGAATGATTCGGGCGGTTTGTTGAAGATTGGTTTGCTGGAGCCTGCGGTGGACTTCCAGAAACTGGAGGATGTCATGGTCATCACGGAGTCGCGTGAAGCGCCGCCTGAGCCCATAAAGCCGCCAGCGCAGACGCCGGGAACCGAGACGGACCCTGCCGCGCAGGCAGCTGCGGCCAAGGCTGCTGACTCTGCTGAGGAGAATCCACAATGAGGAAGTTTGGAAGACTGGCATTATTTGTCATCGCATTATACGTCCTGCAGACTTCGCTGCTGCCGATGATTGCCTATCGTGGCATAAGCCCTGATCTCATGCTGCTCCTGACGGTTTCCTTCGCTTTTTTGCGGGGGGTGCGTCAGGGCGGGCTCATGGGGTTTTCTGTGGGGCTGCTGCAGGATTTGGCTTCGGGGACTTTCCTGGGCATCAATGCATTTACGCGTATGCTGTTGGGGATGTTTTTTGGCCGGTTCTCTGACCGGGTGTTCAAGGAGCAGTTCTTTTTACCGGTCACAGCATCCATCACGGCAATTATCGCGAACTATTTTATTTTGGCGTTGCTTATGGTATTATTAGGTTATCGCTTTAATCTGGTGAGCAGCTTGCAAACGATGCTTATACCGATGCTCATCTATCAATTGGCTTTTGCTTATCCAGTTCATCGGTTAACCTATGAGCTGGACAAGAAGCTGAGTGAAAAAGAAAAACACTGATTAAGGCACCTTGCGGGGTGCCTTTCGTTATGGGAGAGATATTTCTTGGTCGAAAATGACGAATTTGGCGGCAGAATAAAGGTACTGAGCTGGCTATGCGTACTGGTTGTTGCCGTACTCATCGGCCGCGCCGGTTATTTGCAGATTTATGATGGTGAGTATTATGCGGCGCTTGCTGAAGGCAATCGCATCCGCATCATACCATCGATGGCACCGCGTGGGACGTTCTATGACCGCAATGGCAATCTGCTGGTACAGAATCGTCCGGGCTTTACGGTATCCTTGCTGCCGCTTACGGCACCGATTTCTGATGATGTCATTGCGCGTCTGTCGGAGCTTGTCAAGGTGCCTGTGCCCAAAATCAAAGAGAAGATTGCCGCGCACAGCGGCTTCGATCCGATCCGTATCAAGGCGGATGTCACGCCGGATATCGTGACGATAATCGAAGAGCAGAAAAACAAGTATCCCGGCGTTGTCATTGAGGTGCAGCCAATCCGTGATTATACCAATAAGCAGGAAGCGGCGCATACCTATGGCTACGTCAGTGAAATCAATGATATGGAGCTGGAGAAACTCAAGGATCAAGGGTATAAGTCTGGTGATATCATTGGTAAGTTCGGTCTGGAGAAAGTTTATGATAAGGAGCTGCGCGGTGAAAACGGTGGTCAGCAGGTAGAGGTCGATGTATCGGGCAAGCCGGTGCAGATTATCGGCAGGAAAGACCCCATTCCCGGGGACGATCTCTATCTGACGATCGATGAGGGGCTGCAGACGGCGGCAGAGAAGGCCGTCGACGAGCAGCTGAAACTCATCCATGCCAATGCAGCGGCGGCGGTAGCGATGAATCCGCAGACCGGCGAGATACTGGCCATCGTCAGCCGCCCGGCATTTGATCCGAACTTGTTTGCCCATGGCATTTCCACGAAGGATTGGAATGCATTGAATAAAAATCCCTACCATCCGATGGATAATAAGGCCATCACGGGGGAATATCCGCCGGGTTCGACGTTCAAAATCGTGACGGGCACGGCGGCTTTGACCGAAGGAGTCGTTTCGCCAGAGGAACTTATCAACGATACCGGACGTCATTGGATTATCCCGAAGGGAAATGCCGAGGGCGAGGCATTGGGCCTCATCAATTTCCGGCAGGCTATGGCACACTCGGATAACGTCTATTTCTATGAGATGGGTAACCGCCTGGGCATTGACCGTCTGGAAAAATATGCGCGGATGTTTGGCCTTGGCAAGACGACGGGCATTGATCTTCCGTATGAGGCGTCCGGTTTGGTCGCAAACCGCAAGTATAAGGAACTGAACTTCGAAGACGGCGAATGGTATCTGTCGGAGACTTTCGATGCGGCTATTGGTCAGGGCTTCAATCTGGTGACGCCGTTGCAGGCGGCCATGCTGATGGGCGAGATTGCCGCGGATGGCAAGCGCTTCCGCCCGCATGTCGTGCAGCGGATCGTCGGACCTGATGGCAAGACGGTCAAAGAATTCAAGCCGGAGCTGCTGTCGACGCTGGATGTCACGCCTTCGGTATTGAAGCTGGTGCAGGATGGCCTGCATGATGTCACGAAGTATGGTACAGCAGCTTCGTCCTTCCAGGGCTTCAACATCGATATCGCTGGCAAGACGGGCACGGCAGAGAATCCTCATGGCCGCGACCACGGCTGGTTTGTCGCTTATGGGCCGTTTGACAATCCGACAATCGTCGTAGCGGTCATCGTCGAGCAGGGCGGTTTTGGTTCGCAGTCGGCAGTACCGATTGGCCGCAAAATCCTTGAAGCTGCGTTTGGTGTCAATCAGCCCGGCGATAAGGAACAGGCAAAACAGTAAGCAAGTCATATAAAATATAAGTAGAAGTGAGGACAGCCATGAGTGATGAGATTGTAAAGATCAAGGGCAGCAAGTCTGGTCTGCAGCTTAGCTTTGCAGAAGGCGCTGCTTTTGCGGCTGTGCGCAAGGACATCGAGGAAAAGCTGGTATCCGGCACGGGGTTTTTCCTGCGTGGTACACTGGTGCTGCTTCCAAAGGATGCTTTTTCCGAGGCAGAGCGTGCGCAGCTGCAGAAAATGTTCCATGAACATGGACTGATTTGCCGGACGATGAATCCTGAGGCTCAGCAAACCCCGTCGGAGCAAGTGCGCCGGGAAAATGAGCAGGAGAAAGAACGGCAGGCAGCCGCTCAGGCGCAAAAGGCGTCCAGAAAAGAAAAAGTTCAGGAGATGGTTGTTGTTAACCGTACCTTGCGCGGCGGCCAGGAAATCCGCACGGAGAGTTCGGTTATGGTTTGTGGCAATGTCAATCCTGGGGCGCAAATCATTGCTGGTGGCAGCATCGATATCCGGGGAACCTGCCGCGGGATGGTACATGCGGGAGCCTTTGGGGACAATACGGCATTCATCATTGCCGATCATCTGATGCCGACGCAGATCCGCATCTCGAATCTGATTGCACGGTCACCGGACGAGATGGAAAAGACAGAGCGAGCTGAGCGGGCTTCCATCAAAGAAGGCCGCATTGTGATTGAACCAATAGAAAGGTAGGAACGGACAATATGAGTGAAATCTATGTAATTACCTCCGGTAAAGGCGGCGTGGGCAAGACGACGACGACGGCAAATCTCGGTGTGGGGCTTGCAATGCGTGGCAAGAAGGTTGTGCTGGTCGATACGGATACGGGGCTTAGAAACCTCGATCTGCTCCTGGGGCTTGAAAACCGTATCATGTATGATCTGATTGATGTTACCGAGGGCCGCGTTCCTTACAAGAAAGCATTGGTTCGCCATAAGAAATATGATACGCTCTTCCTGCTGCCAACGTCGCAGGTCAAAGATAAGATGGCTGTGAATCCCGAGCAGCTTGTCGCACTTTGCAAGGAGCTGCGCAAGGAGTTTGACTATATCCTTATCGACTGCCCGGCGGGTATCGAGCAGGGATTCAAGACGGCAATCGCGGCTGCTGATACAGCGCTTGTTGTCACGATGCCGGAGATTTCAGCGGTACGTGATGCGGATAAGATCATTGGTGAGCTTGGACGTGCCGATAAGCAGGATATCAAGCTCATCGTCAATCGTATCCGTCCGCAGATGGTTGAAAACGGCGATATGCTCGATATGAGTGATATCAACGATATCCTTTCAATCGACTGCATCGGGCAGGTGCCCGATGACATCAAGGTCGTCACAAGCACGAACAAGGGCGAGCCCTGCATCACGATGGATGATTCGCAGGCTGGTACTGCTTACCGCAACATTGTTGCCCGTATGTGTGGCGAGAGTGTGCCGTTCATGGAATTTGCCAAAGAGGGCTTCTGGGCACGTCTCAAGCATGTTTTCGGTAAATAAGGAGGATTCGTATGATAGACGCATTGATGAAGATTTTCGGCAAAAAAGAACAGTCTGGCAAGATTGCCCGGGACCGCCTGAAGGTCGTACTCATTCATGATCGTGCCAACATTTCTCCGGAAGTCATGGAGAACCTCAAGAACGATATCATCAAGGTGATTTCCAACTACATGGAGATCAATCAGCATGATATGGATATCTCGCTGGCAAATGATGATGATTCCGTGGCACTCGTTGCCAACATCCCGGTCAGCCGTATGAAACACGACAAAGGCGCCCATTGAGAGATGAATAAGAAGAAATGACGAAAAGTATATTACGTCGCACGGATTTTACCTTACTGGCCGCGACTTTGGGCATTGTACTTATGAGCCTGATCATCATCGGCAGTGCGACCCATATCAATACACCTAGTGACGACCGTTATTGGTACGTGGCTCGTCAAGGGCTCTTTGCTTTGATGAACATCGGTCTGGCTGTGTTTTTGATGAACTTTGACTATAAGATGCTGCAGGGCTATGGCAACCGGCTTTATGTGTTCAATCTCATCATGCTGGTGGCCGTAATGCTTATCGGCCAGTCGGCCCTTGGCGCGCAGCGCTGGATTTCGATTGGGCCAATCAGCATCCAGCCGTCAGAGTTTTCGAAGCTCATCATGATCATTTCGCTCGCAGCGATGCTTGAGGAGCGGGTTGGCAAGCTGAATACGCTTCATGACCTATTGCCGGTGGCGGCCTATGTCGGTGTGCCGTTTCTATTGGTCCTCAAGCAGCCGGATCTTGGTACTTCGCTGGTGTTCATGGCGATTTTCTTTGGCATGATTTTCATCAGTGGCATAAATTTGCGGCTGCTAGGTGGGATATTTGCAGCGGGCATAGCGATGATGCCGCTGCTCTGGCATGTGCTCAAAGATTACCAGAAGATGCGCATCATGGTCTTTATGGACCCGAATGTCGATCCTCTGGGGTCGGGTTATCACATCATCCAATCGAAGATAGCCATCGGGTCGGGTATGCTGTTTGGCAAAGGACTGTTTGGTGGCACGCAGAGCCAGCTGAACTTCCTGCCAGAGAATCATACGGACTTTATATTCGCCGTTGTCGGCGAGGAGCTCGGCTTTATCGGCGTGACGTTCCTGCTGCTGTTATACCTTGTCGTCCTATGGCGTGGCGTGGCGATTGCGCGCGATGCCAGTGACATGTTCGGACGGCTGCTGGCCGTTGGCATCACTTCGATGCTGGCCTTCCATGTGCTGGTAAATGTAGGCATGACGCTGGGAATCATGCCGGTAACAGGTATTCCGTTGCCGCTTATGAGCTATGGTGTCAGTTCACTGACAACCAATATCATGGCGATTGCGATACTCTTGAATATCCAATTGCGAAAACAAAAATTGCTGTTCTAGCAGCATGATAGGCCTTCTCCGGGGATGCCGCCGGCATCCCGCGCCTGCTGGCGCCCTGTAGGGGAAGGTTTTTTTACAGATAGAGATATAAGAATGAAATGATTCGGAACTGAATGATGGAGGAATGAACAAAATGGTACGACTTGACCACGAGGTGCTTCAGAACGTATTGAAGCCGTCCCGCTATACTGGCGGCGAGTGGAATGCCGTGAAGAAAGATTGGGATAAAGTGGATTGCACGTTTGCCTTGGCGTTGCCGGATGTCTATGAGGTCGGCATGAGCAATCTGGGGCTTGCCATCCTGTACGAAGTGCTCAACCGCCAGTCAAACATCGCCGCGGAACGCGTCTATGCGCCTTGGACAGATATGGAGCAGGAAATGCGCGCACGCAACATCCCGTTGTTCTCGCTGGAAACGCATACGGAGCTGACTGCTTTTGACCTGTTCGGCTTCTCGTTGCAATATGAGATGATTTATTCGAATGTGCTCAATATGCTCGACCTGGCGGGAATTCCTATCTGGGCCAAAGACCGTACGCTCGATATGCCGTTTGTCGTGGGCGGCGGCCCGTGTGTCTACAATGTAGAGCCGATTGCTGATTTCTTTGACTTCTTTATCGTTGGCGAGGGCGAAGAGGTCATCGTGGAGGTATCGCAGGCGCTGATCGAATGGAAGAAAGCGGGTCGGCCAGGCGGCCGCCGCGGCTTCCTTGAACGGTTGCTGACGATGGATGGCATCTATGTGCCGTCGTTTTATGCGCCGGTTTACACAGCTAGTGGCGATTACGAGCGGCTGGCACCACAGAATGAAAAAGCGAAGGACATTATCTATAAGCGCGTCTGCCGCGATATGGACGAGACCATGTCGGTCGAAAATCCGATCGTACCGTATATGGATATCGTCCATAACCGCATTATGCTCGAACTGTTCCGTGGCTGCTCGCGTGGCTGCCGCTTCTGCCAGGCGGGGATCTGCTATCGTCCGGCCCGCGAGCGCACTGAGGCAAAACTCAAGAAGATGGCGCGCGGACTCGTGGATAAATCCGGTTACGATGAGATGAGCCTTACGTCATTGTCATCGGCGGATTATTCCTGTCTGGGCGGACTGGTCGATGGTCTTATGGAGGATTTCAAGGATGAGAAGGTCAGCTTCTCGCTGCCATCGCTGCGCATCGATAGTTTCTCCATCGATCTTGCGCATAAGATGCAGCAGGTAAGGAAATCCGGCCTGACGTTTGCGCCGGAGGCGGGTACGCAGCGGCTTCGGGATGTCATCAACAAAGGCGTGACTGAGGAGAATCTCATGAACGCCTGTGGTTCAGCCTTTCGTCAGGGCTGGAAACAAGTCAAGCTCTATTTCATGATGGGCTTGCCGACTGAGACCGATGAAGATATCATCGGCATTGCCAAGCTCGCGAAAAAGGTCGTGGATCTCTATACGGAAATCAAGGGCCGCCGCGGTGTCAAGGTTACGATTTCGGTTTCATGCTTTGTTCCGAAACCCTATACGCCATTCCAGTGGTTTGGCCAGCTGCCGATTGCTGAATTTGAGCGTCGCCAGCAGCTGCTCAAAGAAAATATTACCGATCGTGCCATCACGTTCAACTATCATGATGCACGGCTCTCGATCATCGAGGGAGTCCTGGCGCGTGGTGACCGCCGCCTGGCAAAGGTCATCTATCAGGCCTGGCAGGATGGTGCGAAGTTTGATGGCTGGTCCGATCTTTATAAGCATGAGACCTGGCTCGAAGCTTTTGCGAAATGTGGCATTGATATGGCCTATTACAACGAACGCACGCGCGACTTCAATGAGGCGCTGCCTTGGGATATCACTTCGCCAGGGGTCAATAAGGAATTTTTGCTGCGCGAATGGCATCAGGCCATGCAGGGGGCACTGACGATTGACTGCCGCCGCAGCAAGTGTACGGGCTGTGGCATCTGCCCGAATCTTGGCGTCCATGTCATCGACCATGCCAAGGAGGCTAAGCCGGTGGATCTGTCCAGCAAAACGGCAGCACCGAAGCAGCCCGCTATCGATCCGAAGGGGCCGGGGAAACCGCGCACGCTCTATAAGTTTCGTGCCGAAATCACGAAGGGCGATGCGCTTCGCTATGTCTCGCATCTCGATTATGCCAATCTTTTCCTGCGGGCATTTGATCGTGCCAAGCTGCCGATGGCTTATTCGGAGGGCTTCAATCCGCATATGAAGGTTTCGTTTGCTTCGGCTTTGTCACTGGGCGTGACGAGTGAAGCTGAGTACATGGATTTTGAGCTCATAAAGCCGGTCTGCCAGCCTGAGGTGTTTGACCGCCTAAAGGCGCAGCTGCCGCCGGGGGCTGAACTGCGTGAGTTACGCGAAGTGCATGGCAAACAGCCTGCGCTTATGGCGCAGGCGGATGAGGCGCGCTATACATTGACGGTACCTTATACGGGGAGTGAGACTGCGGCGCAGAAAGCAATCAAGGCGTATAACGATGCGGCGGAGGTCATCTGGCAGCGTGTGACGCCGAAGAAGAAACGGGAAATCGAGACCAAGCAGTATATGAAACAGCCCGTTACCGCAGAACTGACAGCAGAGGGGCTGCGGCTTGTTATGGATATCATCATTACGCAGTCCGGCAGTGTCAAGCCAGTCGAGATCCTGACAGCAATCCAGCAGCAGTTTGGGCTGGACGTTGATGCTTCGCAGGCATTGATTACGCGCAATGGTCTGTTTGCGCATGGCAAACGCTTGATTGAACTGGTATAATGGATATAATAGATATCTGGGAAAAGGGGGGAGCTTATGAAATCCATACTGGTGACTTGTGTGCCGGAAGAGAATCGGGTAGCAATGGTTGAGGATGGTGTGCTGGAAGCCATTGAGATGGAGCGCTCGTCCCATTCGCATCTGGTCGGAAACATCTATAAGGGGCAGGTACAGAATGTCCTGCCTGGTATGCAGGCAGCCTTTGTCGACATCGGGACGGAGAAAAACGCGTTTCTCTACATTGGTGACGGCCTGCCTCAGGATGTAGTCAAGGCGCTGCCGAAGGTGCAGCATATTCATATCGGCCAGCGGCTGCCTGTGCAGATTATCAAGGATGCCATCGGCACGAAGGGACCGCGCGCGACGACGCATATCTCGTTGCCGGGGCGCAATGTCGTGCTGATGCCGACGGCCGCCTATATCGGCATGTCGCGTCGTATTGATGATGAAGCGGAGCGCAGCCGCCTGCATGCGATAGCGAGCCGCATCTGTCCGGAGGGCATGGGGCTTATCATCCGTACCGTAGCTGCTGGTCAGAGCGAAGCGGCCTTGCAGGCTGATGTTGACTACCTGGTCAAGCTTTGGGAGTCCATCATGGCGCGCTTCAAGCTCAAAGGAAAGGGCACGAACCTGCTGTTCCGCGATGCGGATCTCATCATCCGCATGGTACGTGATTCGCTGACCGATGAAATCGATGAGATGCTCATTGACGACCGTGAGGTCTGGCAGCGTGTGGTCGATTTGGTGCAGTTCCTATCACCGCATCTGGCCCCGCGGGTCAAGTATTATAAAGGCAAAGAGCCATTGTTCCGCAAATACGGGATTGAAGATGAGCTGGAAAAGCTCGGAGCACGGGAAGTGGAGCTTCGGTCAGGCGGTTTTCTTGTCATCGACAAGACGGAAGCACTGACTGTCATTGATGTCAATACGGGCAAATATGTCGGTAAGTCGAACCTTGCCGATACAGTCTATCAGACAAATCTCGAGGCTGCGGCCGAAATCCTGCGGCAGATCCGTTTGCGCGATATCGGTGGTATCATAATCGTTGACTTCATCGACATGGAAAAGGAAGAGCAGAAGGAACACCTGCTGACATATATGCGTGAAAATGTCCGTCATGATCGTACGAAGACCAACATTGTCGATATTACCAGCCTGGGGCTGGTCGAAATCACGCGCAAGAAATCGCGGCAGAATCTTGATAGCATCATCTACAGTGAGTGTCCCATCTGTCATGGACGCGGGCGGGTTGAGTCACCAGAGACGGTGAGCATCCGCATTGCGGCGGCTATCCGCCGCATGGAGCGGACTTCCCATGCAACCGAGGGCTACGAGATTGAGGTTCATGAGACCGTGGCTGAGGAGCTGCGGGCTAATCAGCTGATGATGAATCTGGCGGCGGAGTTCGGTACGGACATCAAAGTAACCGTCAAGCCTGGTATGCATCCGGAAAGTTACTCGATTCTCCAGCAAAGCTGAACATTTGCAAGAATACCGTCTGTGATGGATGAATATCCACTATGGACGGTATTTATTTATGTATACAATACACATGAGCGCTATCTGTGCGTATGATGTAGACATGCTTGGCAACTACCCGTATAATAAAGACTGATGGGGGATAGTGAAATCATAGTATTTTTTTCAGAAAAGGAGTGATTGTTATGAACCTTTCAATCAAGATTTTTATCGCTCTGATACTTTCTGTTGTCGTTGGCCTTATCGCCGGTGAAGCGGGATTGCCGTTCATCAACTGGTGGATTGCGCCAATTGGCACCATCTTCATCAATCTCATCAAGATGATGATCGTACCAGTTGTATTCTTTTCCCTCGTCCTTGGTATGACAAGTCTTGGCGATACGAAGAAATTGGGGCGCATTGGTCTTAAGACCATCCTGCTCTATCTTTGCACAACGGCAGTGGCTATCATCATTGGTTTCGGCATTGCCGGTCTTATCCACCCAGGCGTGGGCTTGCAGATGGCCAGTGAGGCTGCTGTCAAAGTCAAGGAAGCCCCATCGGTCATGCAGGTGTTTGTGGCCATGGTTCCTGCGAATCCAATCGAGGCGATGGCTAAGGCACAGATCCTGCCAGTCATCATCTTTTCGTTGTTTGTCGGCGTCGGCATCCTGAAGGTTGGCGGCGAGCGGGCGGAACTGCTCGTCAAATTCTTCGATGCGGGTGCAGAGGTATCTTACAAAATCATCGGTATTGTCATGAGCTTTGCTCCATACGGTGTTTTTGCCTTGTTGCTGCCGGTTGTAGCCAAGAACGGCCCCAAAGTATTACTGCCGCTGATGTCGGTCATCGCCTGCGTGGCTATTGGCTGCGCTATCCACGCGATAGCGGTCTATTCGACGCTGGCAAAGGTTTGGGGCGGCCATACGCCGCTGGAATTCTTCAAAGGCATGAGTGAACAGATGCTTATTGCTTTCACGACCTGCTCGAGTGCGGCATCCTTGCCAGTAAACATGAAGAACTGCCAGGAGAAACTTGGCGTGTCCCGCGAGGTTTCGTCGTTCGTGCTGCCGCTTGGCGCGACCATCAATATGGACGGCACGGCACTTTACATGGGCGTCTGTACGCTGTTTATCGCCAATGTATTTGGTGTCGATTTGACAGCTGGCCAGATGATGATGATTGTGCTGACAGGCACGCTGGCATCGATAGGTACCGCAGGTGTTCCGGGAGCTGGTCTCATTATGCTGGCGATGGTGCTGCAGTCTGTGGGTCTGCCAATCGAGGGCCTGGCCTTGGTGGCTGGTATTGACCGCGTCCTCGATATGTTCCGTACCTGCCTCAATATCACTGGCGATGGTGCGGTGACGATTGTCATGGACCAGGAGGAGAAAAAACACGCGGTTGCGTGATATCGTTAGGTTACAGCAGTTTGGGCACGCCGTCATCCGCAGGCTGGATGATGGCGTGTTTTTTGTAAGAAAAAATCACGGAATTTTATTTTTAGGATTGCATTTTAGAGGCAGGCCATGATATAATATCCCACGGTGTAATAAAAAGCATGGGTTTCCGATATCTGCCCTGTGCCCTGATACAGGGTGGTGCAGAAGATGAGGAGCCCAGAAGAAAAAAACAGGAGGTGCACCAACATGGCAGTTATTTCCATGAAACAGTTACTTGAAGCAGGTGTCCACTTCGGACATCAGACCCGCCGTTGGAACCCGAAGATGGCTAAATACATCTTTACGGAGCGCAATGGCATCTACATCATCGACCTGCAGAAGACCGTCAAGAAGGTTGACGAGGCTTATGCATTCCTTCGCAGCGTTGCTGAAGAAGGCAAGAACATCCTCTTCGTTGGTACGAAGAAACAGGCTCAGGAGGCTATCAAAGAAGAGTCCCTGCGCGCTAACATGTTCTATGTCAACGAGCGTTGGCTCGGCGGCATGATGACGAACTTCCAGACGATCCAGAAGCGCGTTGCCCGTCTCAAAGAGCTCGAGGCTATGGAAGCTGATGGCACGTTCGAAGTTCTTACGAAGAAAGAAGTACAGGTTCTCCGCCATGAGATGGAGAAACTCGAGAAATACCTCGGCGGTATCAAAGATATGAACAAGCTGCCGGGCGCTCTCTTCATCGTCGATCCGCGTAAAGAGCGTATCGCTGTTGCTGAGGCTCGCAAGCTCAACATTCCTATCGTTGCAATCGTTGATACGAACTGCGATCCGGATGAGATCGATTATGTCATCCCGGGTAACGATGATGCTATCCGTGCCGTCAAGCTGCTGACGGGCCGTATGGCTGACGCTGTCCTCGAAGGCCGTCAGGGCCAGGATGGCGAGGCTGCTGATACGAAAGCTGCTGAGTAATCCAGACTCACTACGAGAAATCATGACGGGGTAAGGGAATAATTATCCCTTACCCCGTCATTCATTATGAAATCAAGCTGATTTTAGGAGGAAGAAGTAAATGGCAATCACTGCTGCACTGGTAAAAGAACTGCGCGAGAAAACGGGCGCAGGCATGATGGACTGCAAAAAAGCTCTGACGGCTGTCGATGGCGACATGGAGAAGGCAATCGACTTCCTGCGTGAGAAAGGTATCGCTAAAGCTGAGAAGAAAGCTGGCCGCGTTGCTGCAGAGGGCGCTGTCGCTGCTTATGTCAGCGAGGACGCTAAGATCGGTGCTGTTGTCGAAATCAACTGCGAGACGGACTTTGCTGCTGGCAATGAGCAGTTCAAAGCTCTGACGGCTAAGATTTCCAAGCACATCGTCGAGACGAAACCGGCAGATCTCGATGCGCTGAACAACAGCGAGATCGATGGCAAGAAGGTTTCTGACCTCATCACAGAAGCTACGGCTACGATCGGTGAGAAGATTTCCCTGCGCCGCTTTGCATGCTATGAAACGGAAGGCCGTGTAGCCAGCTACATCCACATGGGCGGCAAGATCGGTGTCCTCGTTGACATGACGGCTGGCGATGAAGCACTCGGCAAGGATATTGCTATGCAGATTGCTGCTGCTGCTCCGACGGCTATCGATCGTTCCGGTGTTGATGCAGCTGACCTCGAGCATGAGAAGGAAGTCCTCCGCAAGCAGGCTGAGGAAGAAGGCAAACCGGCTAACATCATCGAGCGCATGGTTGAAGGCCGCATCAATAAGTTCTACAAAGAAGTTTGCCTGAATGAGCAGATTTTCGTAAAAGATTCCGAGAAGACGGTTTCTGACGTTTTGGGCGATGTCAAAGTTACGGCATTTACGCGCTTCCAGCTTGGCGAAGGTATCGAGAAGAAGGAAGAGAACTTTGCTGCTGAGGTCGCTGCACAGATGAAATAAGCCATTTCCAATCAGGAAATGTGGTTACGGGAGTACATCCGTCAGGATGTGCTCCTTTTTTTGCGAAAAGGGCAAATCGGTGGGGAGAAACATTGTTTCACATCGCGTTTTCATGTATAATAGATGCAGTATGAGTTTGAATCGGGTACAGTGATGCCTGGATGGAGGTTAATTGTTTTGGAAACAGCAAAGTATAAACGTGTAGTTCTTAAACTTAGCGGTGAATCGCTGGCAGGCGACCAGGGGTTTGGTATCAATCCGTCTGTCGTTGAAGATATTGCAGCGCAGATCAAGAAGGTTCGCGAGCATGGCGTTGACGTTGCGGTTGTTGTTGGTGGTGGCAACATCTGGCGCGGGCTTGCTGGTTCGGCTAAAGGTATGGATCGCGCTACGGCTGACTACATGGGCATGATGGCAACCGTCATGAACGCTTTGGCGCTGCAGGATGCACTGGAAAAGCTGGATGTGGATACGCGTGTGCAGACGGCTATTGAGATGCGCCAGGTAGCTGAGCTCTATATCCGCCGTAAGGCAATCCGCCATATGGAGAAAGGGCGCGTTGTCATCTTTGGTGCCGGCACGGGCAATCCGTATTTCTCGACGGATACGACGGCTGCACTGCGTGCTGCTGAAATCGAGGCAGATGTCATCCTTATGGCTAAAAAGGGCACGGACGGCATCTACGATTCTGATCCAAACAAGAATGCGGATGCGAAGAAATTCGATACGCTTTCGTACATCGAAATCATCAACCGTGGGCTGCAGGTCATGGACACGACGGCTACGAGCCTGTGCATGGACAACAAGATTCCATTGGTGGTATTCAATATTGATGAACACAAGAACATCGTCAAGGCCGCTCTGGGTGAAGAGATCGGTACGACGGTAGGAGGTAATGAATAATGATCAAAGATATCCTTGCTTCCCATGAGGAACGCATGCAGAAGTCCATTGAGGCACTCAAACGCGAATTTGCTACGCTGCGTGCTGGCCGTGCTACGCCGTCCTTGCTCGACAAGGTCACGGTTGACTACTATGGCGCACCGACGCCTGTCAATCAGATTGCCAAGGTTTCTGTTCCGGAGCCGCGCATGATCATCATCCAGCCTTACGAGAAATCTATCCTTCACGATATTGAAGTCGCTATCATGAAGTCCGATCTTGGCTTATCGCCGAACTCGGATGGTACGGCTATCCGTCTGGCTATTCCTGCATTGACGCAGGAGCGCCGCCAGGAACTCGTCAAGGCAGTCAACAAGAAGGCTGAGGAGGCAAAAGTAGCTATCCGCAATGTCCGCCGTGATGGTAACGATGCAATCAAGAAACTCGAGAAGGCCAAGGAAATCACAGAAGATGATTCTAAACGCGGCCAGGAGAGCATGCAAAAGCTTGTCGACAAATATATCAAGCTTGTCGATACGACGAAGGATGCCAAAGAGAAAGAGGTCATGGAAGTCTGATATGGCCTTGGATGTAATCGGCCGTCCCTGGCTGGAAGCGGAGCAGCTGCTCCGGCAGGCAGGGACTCCTTTCCAGACGGAAATATCATGCCCAACGCGTGATTTTTTCAAGACAGATTCGAGCTGTCTTTTCGTTGTCCGTGAGCGCAGCCTTGCGGATGGCACGCTGCTTGTGACCCTAGTGGCTAAGCAGAAGAAATAAGCGAAGGAGGTGTCTGAGTATGGCATACAAAATCAATGATGACTGCATTTCGTGCGGTTCCTGCGCTGCTACTTGCCCAGTTGAGGCTATCAGCGAAGGTGCTGAGCACTATGAAATCGATGCAGACAAATGCGTAGAGTGCGGCGCTTGCGCTGCTGGCTGCCCGGTATCCGCTATCGAGGCTCCCTGACGCATGAGGGAACGTTAGGTTCCATTGGGAATGGGCCCCTCTTACGGCTTGACGGAAGAGGGGCTTGTTCTTATATTTTAGGAGAAGCAATATCCTGAAACGAGGGATTATAATATGATAAAGAAAATTCTAGGGACAATTGGCAAATCGGTTGTCTCGGGGGGCAGCTTTGAAATCCCCGCGCATGATTCACCACTGTTTGCCAGGATTGACTGGGAAAAACTGCCGCGTCATGTGGCTGTCATCATGGATGGCAATGGCCGTTGGGCCAAAGGGCAGGGAATGCTGCGCACAGCCGGTCATACGGCTGGTGTCAAGACGCTCAAGAACATACTAAAGACGGCTATTGGCCTTAAACTCGATGCCTTGACGGTCTATGCTTTTTCAACGGAGAATTGGAAGCGGCCGCATACGGAGGTCGAGTTCCTCATGAACCTTTTTTCCGAGTATCTCAAAAAGGAATTGCAGGAGATGCATGAGGATAACGTCCAGATTCATTTCATTGGCCGTATCGATGGGCTGCCGGCGTCATTGCAGAAGCAAATGCGTGAAGCTGAGATGCTCATGAAGGACAATACGGGCGTGAAATTCAACGTAGCAGTGAATTACGGTGGCCAGGATGAGATTGTCCGCAGCGTACAGTCCATTGTCAAAAGGGTTCAGGCCGGTGAGCTGGCGGCAGAGGATATTAATGAAGACGTCATTGAGTCTGCGCTTGATACGCAGGGCAATCTGCCCGTCGATCTCGTGATCCGCACAAGCGGCGATCAGCGCTTGTCGAACTTCCTGTTGTGGCAGGCGGCCTATGCGGAATTCTGGTTCACGGATACGAATTGGCCCGATTTTACACCCGAGTGCTTTGTGGATGCCATGGTAGACTATGCAGGCCGCGACCGCCGGTTCGGCGGGCTTACGAAGCCGGAGGGAAAATAAGGATTAGGAGCGTTAGGATTGATTACAAGAATAATAACAGGTCTTATCGGTATTGCATTGGCTGCTTATGTCATTCAGGCTGGCGGCATTCTGTTTGCTGGTTTTGCCTTGGTACTCGGACTCATCGCCTGGTTTGAGTATGTCCGGGCATTTGGCGAGCGCGGTATGGGACTGACTTTACTGACAGGCTTTCTAGGTATTGCTGCTCTGTGGTATACAGGCTGGCAGGGAAATATTGAGCTCATGCTGGCAGCAGCGACACTGACTGTGGCGGTAGTACTACTTGAAAGTGTGCTGCTCCGCAGTTCGGTCAGCATTGTGGATGCGGTCACTTCAGTGACAGGGATACTCTATATCGGTTTTCCATTCGCTTACATGGTCATGCTGCGTGAATGGCCGGATACGCGGATGATAACAACGCAGCTGGGCAATTTTGAGTTTGGCTGTGCCTTGATTTGGATTATGTTCATTGGTACCTGGGCTAGTGACACGTTTGCATATTTTACGGGTTCGGCCATCGGCCGGCATAAGCTTTGTCCAAGCATCAGTCCGAACAAGACAATCGAGGGGTTTCTCGGTTCGTTGGCCGGCACGACGGCAGCTGTGGCTGGTTTGGGAATTTTTTTTGGACTGCCTGTGCAGGAAATGGCTATCCTGGGACTACTCATTGCGGTCCTGGCAACGCTCGGTGATTTGGTGGAATCGGTAGCTAAACGCTATGCGGGCATCAAGGATTCAGGTAACCTCATCCCAGGGCATGGTGGCATCTGGGATCGCTTTGACAGCGTGCTGTTTACGGCGCCGCTGGTCTACTATTTTGTGAAATTCGTCGGTCTGGCGATGAAGTAAGAAGTAAGGAGATTCGGCGATGAAAAATATTGCAGTATTAGGTTCGACTGGGTCGATTGGCACTCAGACGCTGGATGTGGTGCGCAGCCATCCGGAGTTATTCCATATCTCAGTGCTGGCGGCAAATGCTAGTGATGAACTGCTCGAAAAGCAGATTCGTGAATTTGAGCCGGAACTTGCGGTTTTATCCGATGAAGCGGCATATAACCGTTTAAAGAGCCGTTACAGCGGCCCTACCAAGTTGGCTGGTGGCCGGCAGGCTTTTATCGATGCAGCTGCGGTTACTGAAGTTGACACGGTAGTGACTTCGATGATGGGATTTGCTGGCTTGGAACCGACGATGAAGGCACTGGAGGCCAAGAAGGACATCGCCTTGGCGAATAAGGAAACCCTTGTTGTTGCTGGTGAGATTGTCATGCGCCGCGCCAAGGAACAGGGAGTATCCATCCTGCCGGTTGATAGCGAGCATTGTGCTTTTTTCCAGTGCCTGCAGGGGGAACGCCTCGCTACGGTGGAGAAGCTGCTGCTTACGTGTTCGGGTGGCCCTTTCCGTGGCAGGAAACGGGAGCAGCTTAAAGATGCTACCCGTGATCAGGTCCTGGCCCATCCAACTTGGAACATGGGGCAGAAAATCACAGTAGATTCTGCGACATTGGTCAACAAGGGGCTGGAGGTCATTGAGGCCAAATGGCTCTATGGTGTGCGTTACGATCAGATTCAGGTGGTAGTGCATCCGCAGAGCATTGTGCATTCGATGGTGCAATTCCACGATGGTGCGGTCATTGCACAGCTAGGTTCCACAGATATGAAACTGCCGATCCAGTATGCATTGACCTATCCGGAACGCACGGATTCGCGGTTTGAGCGGCTGGATTTCTGGAAGATGAAGGATCTGACTTTTGCTGAGCCAGATACGGAGACGTTCAAAGGACTGAAATTTGCCTATGAAGCCGGGGCTATGGGCGGCAGCATGCCGTGTGTTTTCAATGCTGCGAATGAAGTGGCAGTTGGCGCTTTCCTCAAGGGGAAAATCAAGTTTCTGGATATTTACGATATCATCGAAGAAACCATGCTGAAACGTGAGTGCATCGTTGCACCGACACTTCAGGAATTGTTTGAAGAAGACCGCTGGGCACGTGAGTTTGCAGCATCCTTGTTGCGAAAGTAAAGGACAGGTGTTGATATGGTTTTGACATTAGCAGCAGCTATTTTCGTATTTGGCATGCTGGTGCTGGTTCATGAGCTGGGGCATTTTCTGACGGCAAAGCTTACCGGGATGCGCGTAGATGAATTCGCGATTGGTTTTGGCCCGAAACTCATCAGTCATCGCTGGGGCGAGACTGAGTACTCGCTGCGGGTGATTCCGCTCGGGGGCTTCAATGATATCGCGGGCATGAATCCAGCCGATAATGATGCGGGAGAGCGTGGCTATTGCGCGAAACCGGTGTTGTCGCGAATGATCGTCATTTTAGCTGGATCGGCAATGAATTTCATCCTGCCGGTATTCTTGTTCTTTGGGATTTTTTTCTTTGCTGGTGTCAGTACGCCGAATCCTGAGCCTGTCTTCGGAACGGTAATCGAGGGCAAGCCGGCGGCAGAAGCTGGTCTGCAGGCTGGCGATCGTGTGCTGTCTATCGACGGGCGCAGCATCAGCAAGTGGGCGGAGTTCGTTGATGGCATCAAGGACAACACGGGGCAGCCGGTGGAACTGGTCGTCCAGCGTGGCGATCAGCAGCTGACGACGACAATGACGCCGGTTTATGATGACAAGGCAAAAAAGGCCATGGTCGGTGTAATGAGTTCGTTGGATACCCGTATGCCCGGGCTGCTGGAATCCTGGCAGCTGGCTGGGCAGAAGACGGTGGCAATTGTTGTCATGATGCTTGATGCACTTTACAAAATCCTGCTTGAGCTTTCCGGCGCGGAACTCGCGGGGCCAATCGGTGTTGCGCAGATGGCCGGCGAAGTGGCACAGATGGGATTTGTACCGCTGCTGAATTTTGCAGCCTTCTTGAGCCTTAATTTGGGCATCGTCAATCTCTTGCCAATCCCCGCGCTGGATGGTGGTCATTTTGCGGGGCTTTGTGTAGAGGCTGTCCGAGGGAAACCAATGGGACCTAAAGCGCTGGAATATACGCAGAAAATCGGCATTGTACTGCTGATTCTTTTGATGATTCTTGCCACCAAGAATGATATTGTACGCATCTTTACGGGAGGCTGACTATAGATGATGAAACGCAAGCATACCCGCCAGATTCATATCGGGCCGGTTGCAATTGGCGGTGGCGCACCGATTTCGGTGCAGTCGATGTGTAATACGAAGACGACGGATACCGAGGCGACGGTAGCGCAGATCAAGGCGTTGCAGGCGGCTGGCTGTGATATTGTCCGCTTGGCTGTACCGGACATGGAGGCGGCCAGGAATCTTGGCAATATCATCCGGGCGGTGGATGTGCCGCTCGTTGCCGATATTCATTTTGACTATAAGCTCGCATTGGAAGCAATCGAGCAAGGCATTTCAGCCTTGCGGCTGAATCCGGGAAATATCGGTGGGGAGGAAAAGGTCAAGGCAGTCGTGCAGGCTGCCAAGGCAAAACATATTCCCATCCGCATCGGTGTCAATGCGGGCTCGCTCGACAAGAAAATCCTGGCCAAATATGGGGCGGTAACACCCGAGGCTCTTGTTGAGTCAGCTATGCAGCATATCCGCATCCTTGAAGCACTGGATTTTCACGATATGAAAATCTCCCTCAAGGCACATGACGTACCATTGACATTGGCGGCCTACCGTTTGATGAGCAAGACGGTAGATTATCCGTTGCATCTTGGCATTACCGAGGCGGGGACAGTCAATACAGGTATCATCAAATCTGCTGTCGGTATTGGCGCATTGCTGGCTGAGGGCATTGGCGATACCTTCCGCATCTCGCTGACGGGCGATCCTGTCGTTGAAGTCAAGGTGGCCAATGAAATCTTGAAGTCATTGGGGCTCAAGGAATATGGACCAACGCTTGTTGCTTGTCCAACCTGTGGCCGGACGAGCATCGATTTACCAGCGATTGCTGCCCAGGTAGAAAAAAAACTAGAGGGTATCAAGGAACCAATCGATGTTGCTGTGATGGGCTGTGTCGTCAACGGGCCGGGTGAGGCACGCGGTGCGGATGTCGGCATTGCCGGAGGTAATGGAGAAGGCCTTATTTTCCGCAAAGGAGAAATCATCCGCAAGGTACCGGAAAATATACTGGTCGATGAATTGTTCAAGGAAATCGACGCAATTTTGGAGGAACGCAGACAAAAATGAGAGCAAGTAATTTATATGCACCAACACTTCGCAATACGCCGGCTGAGGCCGAGATTGTCAGCCATCAGCTGATGTACCGTGCAGGTATGATCCGCAAGGTTGCAGGTGGTATGTATACCTTCCTGCCGCTCGGCTGGCGGGTTATCCGCAAAATCGAGGCAATCATTCGTGATGAGATGGATGCTGCTGGCGGCCAGGAAGTCGGTATGCCAATCCTGCAGCCGTCGGAGCTTTGGGAAGAAAGTGGACGTTGGGCTGCTTATGGCGATGAAATGATGCGCATCAAGGATCGCCATGGCCGTGATTTCTGTCTTGGCCCGACGCATGAGGAAATGATGACGGATCTTGTCCGTGATGAGGTGCGCAGCTACAAGCAGCTGCCGCTCATGCTTTACCAGATCCAGGACAAATTCCGTGATGAGCGCCGTCCGCGCTTTGGCCTGATGCGCAGCCGCGAGTTCATCATGAAAGACCTCTACTCGTTCGATAAGGATATCGAAGGCATGAATGCATCGTATCAGAAGATGTACGATGCATACACGAACATCTATAACCGCATGGGCCTCAAGTTCCGTCCGGTTGAAGCAGATAATGGTGCCATTGGCGGCGGCCATTCCCATGAGTTCACGGTTTTGGCTGATGCCGGTGAATCGAATATCGCTTATTGCACGAAATGCGACTATGCGGCCAGTGATGAGAAAGCTGAGCTGGCACCCATCGCAGTGGCAGCGGAAGAAGCTTTGCCGCTCGAGAAGGTAGCAACGCCAGGCACGGATACGATCGAGAAATTGGCGCAATTCCTCAATGTGCCGGTTGAAAAGACCATCAAGGCCGTAGCATATCAGAGCGATACGGATCAGCTCGTATTGGCTTTTGTCCGCGGCGATCATGAGGTCAATGAGGTCAAAGTCATCAATCAGCTCGAAGGAGCACTTGAACTGCGTATGGCTGACGATGAAGCAATCAAAGCGGTGGGCGGCTGCCCAGGCTTCATGAGTCCGATTGGCATCAAGGAGGGCACGCTGATTCTCGTCGATCCGACGGTCATGAATATGGCCAATGCTGTTGCTGGTGCCAACGAGGCAGATCATCACTATAAGAATGTCAATCCGCAGCGCGATTTCACGCAGCCGGGCATCGTTGTCACAGATTTGCGTATGGTCAAGGAAGGCGATGCCTGCCCGCGTTGCGGAGCACCGCTGACGATGACGCGCGGCATTGAGGCAGGGCAGGTCTTCACGCTGGGCACGAAATATTCGCAGGCCATGGGGGCGACATTCCTCGATGAAAAAGGCAAAGAACAGCCGCTTTATATGGGGTGCTATGGCATCGGAGTAGGCCGTACAATGGCAGCTGCCATTGAGCAGAACAACGATGAACATGGCATTATCTGGCCACGTGCTATCGCTCCTTTTGAAGTAGTCGTCGTTGCTGTCAATGCCAAGAAGGAAGAACAGCTCCAGTATGCTGAGGCTGTTTATGGTGAGTGCCGTCAGGCTGGCATCGATACGCTGCTTGATGACCGCAAGGAACGCGCGGGAGTCAAGTTTGCTGATTGCGATCTGATCGGTTATCCGGTTCGTGTGGTCATCGGTCCTAAAGCTGTCGAAGAGGGACAGATTGAGGTCAAAGTCCGCAAGACCGGCGAGGTATTCACCTTTAGCCGCGAAGAGTATCTGGCCAAGGTCCAGGAACTCTTGCAGACGCTTTGAGAATAAAAGGGC
>Ga0307913_10003_pt1 | contig 23200 bp, 23 predicted proteins | sample GoafecXyGen9Rep1_FD_203704 | JGI IMG/M metagenome (GOLD analysis project Ga0307913, IMG submission 203704) | Metatranscriptome of enriched fungal communities from goat fecal pellet, Isla Vista, California, United States - Xylan, Gen9, Rep 1... ...
CTTTGTTATATTCTGTGCGCGTCAGAAGCCGAGGTCGTCGTTGACAAGGATTACCTGTATGCGGCCCTTGTGCAGCGAATAGCGCGTTATGAGGAACTGGCAGCAGATGGTGTCCGGGCTCTTGCAGTCAAAGCAGGCGCCGGTCTTGGCACAGGGCGTATCGAGGCCAAAGCGCTGGGCATTGATGGGCGCTGCCACGTTGCGGGCACGCTTCATCGCCCCGTCGAGGTCGCCGCAGACCTTGTTGAGGCCGACGATGAAGAGAACGTTCCTCGGTCCCTGGGCGATGGCCGATACGCGGTTGGCATTGCCATCGATATTGACGAGCACGCCATCTTTGGTCATCGCATTGGTGCTCGTGAGGAAAACATCGGCATCATAGGCCAGCAGCATCGCCTGCCGACGGTCCTCGAACTTATCGCGGTCGATAAAGTTGTAGTTGCCCGCCTCCAGCGCCGCTGGCAGACCGATTTCATGCACGCTCATGCCGCCGCCCATCGTGACGGTACTGCCCGCGGGAATAAGCTCCAGCGCAAGTTTCAGTGCCTCTTCCTTGCTCGCGGCATAAAAGCCTTCCATGTTGCGCGACTGCAGCCCCTTGATTACCGTCTGCGCGAGCAGTTCGTTGCGTTTTACGATGTTCTCATTCATTGGCTCTCCTCCATTTGCTTTCGTCAAAAACTATCATTCGGGCAGGAAAACTGATAGACGAGCACTTCCTCGCGCCCATCCGATTCCTTGAACAAATCCCCGCAGAAAATCTCCGTCAGCAGGGACAGCCTGCTCTCGGTTGCCAGATACTGGCGGTAAAAAAAGGAAGGATAATAGAAAAACAGCAGCATTTCCCGCGGCGTTTGCTGATAAGACGCCTGCAGATGATCCATAACGACGCGCAGGATTTCCACCGAGAATGGATTGAAGAAAAACACGCGGTCAACAGCTGCGGGCACAGCGTATTCCGTGGCATCGACAAGCGTCAGGCTCACCCTGCCGCCCGCTACGGCATTGGCCTTGTTCTGCACCGCCCGCGTGTAGAGGCGTTCGTTGTACTCGATGCCAATGGAGCGGCACTTGGTCTGATAGGCCAGAAAAAAATCCACGCGTCCCTTGCCGCAGCCATAGTCCAAAAGCGTATTGCGCTTGGAAAAATAGCCGCTGCCAGCGAGCCGCTCCAATACGCAGTAATCGGTGGGCTCATAAGGATAGCGCGTCAAATCGGCTATGCTGTCGTCCCTGCCGGTCGTGCGGATATGCAGGATATTGTCCCATTCGTTTTCTTCAGTCATTCTCGGTCCTTTCGCCTCGCTTCTTATGCCTCTGCTGGCGGGATAGTCACTTCGCTGGCTGCCCCGGCCTGTGGCGCATCGCCACTAAAGTCGATCGTCAGCTCTGTCGCATAGGTTGGATACGCACTGAGCGGTTTGGTGGAATATTCCTTTGGCTCGTTTTCCTCCGCGCGCTGGCGCTCGTTGGCTTCTGATATCTTGCGGTCGCGTTCGCGCTGTTCACGGTCTTCCTTGAGCTTTTCGAGTGTCCCTGCCGATTTTGCCATGTTGTAAAGCTCCGGCGATGCCTCAGCCAGTTCCTTTTCATCGGCCTCTGAAACATGACGGCCATGCATGATGCGCATCGCCGTCTGCATCACGCGCGACTGCTGCTGTGCCGCCTTCTTCCAGCCATCGGCGGACTGGCGGGCACTTGCAAGTTGCTGTTCCAGCATGAACTGGTTCATGACACTTTGCCGGTCTTTTTCCATTTGTTTGCCAGCGGCGAGCAGCTCCTTTTGCTGCTGCTTGTCAAGCGTCACGCGCTGTCCCTTCACCATAAGATAGCCGCGCTTTACGACGCCTGCAATCTCGGCAGCGCTGTGAAAACGTGCCGTGAACTTGCCATTGCCGCGATCGATTACATCGCTCCAATCTTGTAAGTCAGCCGGCTCTGCCAATTGCCGCTTTTCCTGCATGACCCGCGCCTCATCCGAAATCTCTGCCGTATCCAGCGCTACTTTATCTTTCGCTAGCGATGGTTTCTTCGCCGCAGCCGTATAGGACGCCTTCGCGATACTGCCAGTCAGGCTGGCAGTAGAATCATTCAAAATCCGCATGATTTATCCCTCCATGAATAAACCCAAACTTATCTATTTCAAATGTCCTTTTCCTTATTATAGCATAGTGCCATAGTTGATAGCAGCCCATGAACCAGGAAATGAATATTGATATTCACACTACGCCAGGATACTCTGAAAACAAAAGAAGAAACAAGTCAGCGACTAAATCTACCGCAAAGGAATGTTGCTCTTGCTCACCAGCCGGGCAGCGTTGTGGATGCCGATTTCTTCGAGGAGTTTGACATAGGCGGTGCGGATTACTTCGGCATATTGGCTGGGGCCGATGATGATTTCTTCCAGTGCTTCCTGCAGCGGCAGGCCTGGATAGTCATCGCCAGGACCGCAGATTGGCAATTTATAGATGATCTGCGGGATTCCGTCGATGACTTCGATGTCATATGCCAGCCGTCCCTGTGAAGATTCTTTGTAGATAAACCGCCATTCGCGTTCTTCGACAAAGCCCGGATTTTTGATGGAAAACAGCGATGTCATCAGCATATCGGTAAAATAGTTCAAGACCTGCATGGGCTTATGCTGCTGGAGAGCTGCCAGATTGCGTTCGATATTTTCGAGCATCCAGTCAAAGCCGGCTGAAAACTGCTCCTGCGTCAGATATTCCACCGGCGATAACAGCAGCGGCAATGGTTCGAGCGGGCGGAAGATGGCATTGGGATTGAGTACGAAGGCAACGCCTGTCTTGCGTCCATAGGCGCGCCACATGGACAGCCGCCCCCTGCCCTTTTCTTCCGGCGCATGTTCAGAGACGCAGGCCAGATAGGTATGGGTGATATATTGCTGTTCGTTCCGGTTGAGATCGCTGAGCAGGGATTCTAACATATTGCTGCCCCAGTGCAACTGCTGGCTGATTTTCTGTATCCGCTGGCGCCGTCCTTCTGCGCTGTAAATGGTGTGATTCAGCAGCTGGATGCCGTAGTCGATTTCGCGGTAATCGTTCATGCAGGCCGCCGCCCGCATCCAGAGATGGCGTCCCTTGAGGATATTGATGCCCGTAGTCGCACTGGTATAGTAAGCAAAGTGCATGTTCTCAAGTTTTGTATCCTCGAGCCGCCGTGCATAAATCGGCTGAAAAATCTTTAGATATTCCTCTGGCCCATAGGCCGTTGCTGTGTAGCTGCGGCTGTCCTCCCTTAGGGATTCGGTAATTTTTGCTGTATCCATGATCCATCGACTTCTTTCTCTTGCAGGTGGTTTGGAAAATGGTATTGCTTCCAGGGATTACAAGAATTCATCCTGCTGGATGTTTTCACTGCCGCATACGGGACAATTGATGGCATAGTCATCGGCCAGCCAGCGATAGCCGCAGTCTTCACAAACATAGTTGTTGTAAACGTAGTTGTTTTCGTCATCATAGTAGCTTTCCTCATCATCATCGTCAAACATGATGTGTCCCCTCCTTTTTGCACAATACCCCCATGGAATCGATGGAATTCGAGTTCATGGGGGTACTTTTGTTTCCAGAAAAGATTTCGCTTATAGTTTACCGGCTGTGGCGCCATAGATGGCAAATTCGTTTTGGCCGTCGAGTTCCAGGACTTCGTTGAGCTTGTCATCATCGTAGGCACCGAGGGCGCAGACACCGATCTTGACAGTCTGTGCAGCCAGATAAAGGTTCTGGCAGACATGGCCGGCATCGAGGAAAAGATAGCGGTAGGCGCGGCTGCCAAAGAGATAGGTCATGCGTTCAGGCACGGCGCTCCAGACAAAGGTCACCGCATTGTTCTTGGCCATGTTCTGGGCCCGGAAGCAGGCGCAGAAGGCTTCGCCCATCTCAGCAGCTGTTTTGAGCGGCAATAAGGCGTGCTCAAAGGGCAGATAGCGATAAAGGCCTGGCTTTATGCCTTTGACGTTTTGGATGAATAGATACGTTTCAAAGGCATGGCGGGCACCGGCTGAGGGCACATTGCGCTTGCTTGCCCCTTTGGGAAGCCCCATCTTGACACCCTGGCTGCACCAGAGCAGATAAGATAGTTCCTTTATCGTCAACGGCGTTTGGCTATATTGGCGTACTGACGCCCGCAGCTCGATGACCTCGAGGAAGTTGACCGGTATATCCGGCAGGAGTTCAGGCTCAGGCAGTGGAATGATTTTCGTGCCAGGCGCCACGGCTTTTTCGGGGGCTGGCGGCTCGCCCCCTTCCATTTTGGGAACGCTGGGGTTCTTGGCCATCGTCGTTGCGGCCAGGAATTCCTGTGCAATCGTATAATCTTTCATGTCAAGTCCTCGCTTACATATCCGGGCGGACGCCTGTCTTGCCCGTGAACTGATGATAGTTTCCACCTTTGCGGCGGCTCATGAGCTCATCGAGCAGCTGATTGGGCGTGAGCTTGTGATAAGCCAAAAGCACCAGGCAGTGATACCAGAGATCGCCCATCTCGTAGAGGACTTCATCAGGCGCCTGGTTTTTCGAAGCAATGACCGTCTCGACAGCTTCCTCGCCGACTTTCTTCAAGATCTTATCCTGCCCTTTATCGAAAAGATAATTGGTATAGGAGCCATCGACCGGATTGAGCTTGCGGTCCTGGATGACGTTGTAGAGATCGTTGAGGACCGTGGTCAGCGATACCTGCGGCTCCGGCGGCACGACAGCCACCCCTTTTTCGTCCCCGCCAACGAGTTTGCGTCCGCTAAAGCAGGTGTATGTCCCTGTATGGCAGGCCACGCCCGTCTGATGAACGCGGACAAGCAGGGTGTCGCCATCACAGTCATAGGATATCTCCCGTACTTTCTGCTTGTTGCCCGACTCTTCGCCCTTGTTCCAGAGTTTCTGACGGCTGCGGCTATAGAACCAGGTATAGCCTGTCGCAATCGTCTTTCGGAGTGATTCCTCGTTCATATAAGCCATCATGAGGACCTGCCCGTTCTCTTCCTGGATGATAGCCGGGACCAGGCCTTTTTCGTCAAACTTTACCATGGAAATGTCAATTTTTTTGTCCATCAGAATCTTACCTCCACGCCACGAGTTTTCAGATAATCCTTGACCTGCCGCACGGTGAACTGGCCATAGTGGAACACGGAAGCGGCTAGTACCGCATCGGCCTTGCCAAGCGTCAGCACATCGTAGAAATGCTCGAGCCTGCCGGCGCCGCCCGAGGCGATGACCGGTACATTCACGGCCTCCGACACCGCCCGCGTCAAGGCGATATCATAGCCGTCCTTCGTGCCATCGGCATCCATGCTCGTGAGCAGGATTTCGCCGGCACCTAGCCCTACGGCCGTCTTGACCCATTCGATGCAGTCAAGGCCCGTCGGCGTCCGGCCGCCGTTGATGAATACTTCCCACTTGTCCTCACCGGTGCGGCGCGCATCGACAGCGAGTACGACACACTGGCTGCCAAAGGTCTCCGCTCCTTCACGGATGAGCTCCGGGTTCTTGATGGCTGCCGTGTTGAGCGAGGTCTTATCTGCACCAGCTTTCAGCATCCGGCGCATATCGGCTGCCGAGCGGATGCCGCCGCCCACGGTAAACGGAATAAACACCTGGGCGGCGCAGTCCTGTGCCACCTGCACCATGGTGTTTCGTTCTTCGTTCGAGGCCGTGATGTCGAGAAATACAAGCTCATCGGCACGTTCTTTATCATAGCGCGCAGCTAGCTCCACGGGATCGCCGGCATCGCGCAGGCCGACAAAATTGGTTCCTTTGACCACACGGCCATCTTTGACGTCAAGACAAGGAATTATCCTTTTCGTATACATTTTAATCCTCCTTGGCGGCAATTTCAATAGCCTGCTGTAAATCAAGCGTTCCCATATAAATCGATTTACCGACGATTACGCCTTCGATGCCATCTTTTTCATATGGCTTGAGGGCCTCGATATCCGCCGTCGACTTGACGCCGCCCGAGGCAACGATATTTACGCCGCTCTCGCGGGCCAGTTTGGCCGTAGCTTCGATGTTGACGCCTGCAAGCGTACCATCGCGGGAAATGTCCGTATAGATGATGGTCCTGACCCCGGCCTGCTTCATTTCCTGGGCCAGCACCAAGACATCCACATCCCCCGAAACGCCCCAGCCATCGACGGCCACGATGCCGTCTTTGGCATCGATGCCGACGACAATGCGGTCGCCATACCTGGCACAAGCCTCTTTGACAAGAGCAGGATTTCTGACCGCCACCGAGCCGAGGATGACACGGCGCACGCCAAGTGCGAGGACTTCGTCGATGTTTTCCATCGTGCGGATGCCGCCGCCGAGTTCCACGGGAATGTTTACGGCCGCGAGGATTTCCCTGACCGTATCAAGATTGCGCGGCGCGCCAGCAAGCGCTCCATCAAGATCGACAAGATGCAGGAACTTTGCCCCCTGACTTTCCCATTTCTGGGCCATCTGGGCAGGTTTATCGGAAAAGACGGTCTCCTGCGCAAAGTCACCCTTGAACAGGCGCACACATTTACCGTCACGGATATCGATTGCAGGGAAAATCAGCATGGTTACAACTCCTTTAGCCTTCTACGAAATTCTTGAGGATCTGCAGGCCAACATCGCCTGACTTTTCGGGATGGAACTGCGTGGCCTGGATGCCGCCGCTGGCGACGGCCGCGGTAAGCTTCCCGCCATACTCGGTCCAGGCCGTGACGACCGACGGATTGTCGGGAACCGCATGATAGCTGTGGACAAAATAGACATAAGGATTTGCCGCAAGGCCGGCAAAGAGGTCGACCGGCCGGCGCGGTCTTACGATGGACAGACTGTTCCAGCCCATATGCGGAACTTTGAGCTCCGATGCCTGGATTTTCCTGACCATGCCCTGCAGCAACCCGAGCCCGCGAACCCCCGGCGATTCCTCACTGCCCTCGAAGAGGATCTGCAACCCGACACAGATGCCGAGCAAGGGCTTGCCGCTGTCGGCACATGCGCGGATCGCCGGAATAAGTCCGGAATCCGTGAGCTTTTGCATGCATTCGCCAAAGGCACCGACACCGGGCAGGACAACCTTATCTGCTGCCAGGATGTCCGCCGACTGGTTGGTTATCTTCGCATCGGCCCCGAGAGCGGCAAACGCTTTTTGAACGCTATATAAGTTACCTACGCCATAGTCGATTATCGCAATCATCGCTGGCCCTCCTTTTTACAGCATGCCTTTCGTGGACGGGATGCCCTCGACGCGCGGGTCATTTTCTACAGCCTGACGGATGGCATGGCCGAGGGCCTTGAAGATGGCCTCGACCTTATGATGAGAATTCGTGCCATAAAGGACCTTGACATGCAGCGTGATGCCCGCATGAAAGGCAAAGGCCCGCAGGAATTCTTCGGTAAGCTCCGAATCGTAGCCACCGATCATCGGTGCCATCGGCCCGCCGTCATAGACAAGGAATGGCCGCCCGCTGATATCGAGGGAGACGAAAGCCAGGGCTTCATCCATCGGCAGATAGAATGTGCCATAGCGGCGGATGCCCTTCTTATCGCCAATGGCCTGCCGGAAGGCCTGCCCGAGCGCGATGCCGATGTCTTCCACCGAGTGGTGTCCATCGACCTCAAGGTCGCCGTCACAGGCAAGCGTCAGGTCGAAAAGTCCATGCGATGCCATAAGATTCAGCATATGGTCGAAAAATCCGATACCTGAGTCGATGACGCCATTGCCACGGCCATCAAGATTCAGTACAAGCTTGATGGCTGTTTCCGCTGTTTTGCGCTCTACCGCTGCTGTCCGCATACTCATGCCCTGCCCTCCACGAACTGGCGGATGGTATCCAGCCACTGATCGTTTTCTTCGCGCAGGCCCATCGAAATGCGCAGACAGTTCTTGAGCCCCGGTGCATCGCCGAAATAGCGCACACCAATGCCCTTGCTTTCGAGGTATTCGTTGAGCGCTTCCGCTTTGGCGTATTTGATCAAAACGAAATTGGTCTCGGATGGATAAACCGTGACGCCAGGAAGTTTGTCGAGCTCGGCGCTCATGCGCTTGCGCTCGGCAATCATCATCTGGATGCGCGGCACGTATTCATGGCGCATCTGATAGACGATATCGGCCGTGACCAGCGACAAAACGTTCATATGATACGGCATATAGGATTTTTCAATCATCGTGACGATTGCCGGGCTCGCGAGCATGTAGCCAACGCGGGCCGAAGCCAGTCCATAGGCCTTCGAGAACGTGCGGGCAACGATGAGGTTCGGATGGCTGCTGAGCAGACCGACTGCTGTGCGGCCATAGAATTCGATATAGGCTTCGTCGACGAGCAGCGCGCAGTTGCCATGGATATTGTCGGCGATGTATTCGATATCGCTGACCGAGTAGCCCGTTCCCGTCGGATTGTTCGGGTTGCAGATAACCGCAAGGGATGCCTTTTCCTCGTTGACCGTTTGGACGAATTTTTCGATATCGAGCGAGAAATCATCCTCGAGGGCAACGGGAATCCCCGCTGCCTGTGCGGCCTTGGCATAGATGCGGTACATCGAAAACGATGGCTCAGGATAGACGATTTTCTTGGCCTTCGTACCGCCAAAGCAGTAGAACAGCTTCTCGATGATTTCGCTTGAGCCATTGCCCAGCAGGACATTCTCTTTCTGCAGCTTGTGATTGTCGGCAATCTGCTCGCGCAAAGCGTCATATTCCTCATTCGGATAACGGTTGAAGGCGACACGCGAAAGGCGGCCCATCAGGCGGTCTTCGACCATCGGCGGCAGGTTCATATTGCATTCGTTGGCATTGACTTTTATCTGCCAGTCGCGCTCCACCACATCGTAAGATGGCATATCTTTTAAACCAGTACGGTATTTCAACATAAGTATTCAGTTCCTCCTCAAACGGATTGCATTGGCATGGGCTTGCAGACCTTCGTTTTCGGCCAGGCGGATGATATCCTCGCTGACGGCCTGCAAAGCCGGTTGTGTATACGAGATGATGCTCGTGCGTTTCATAAACGTTTCGACATTCAGGACGCTGTAATAGCGGGCCGTGCCGCCAGTCGGCAGCACATGGTTCGGGCCGGCGAAGTAATCGCCGAGCGGCTCGGGCGAATAAGCGCCCAGGAATACGGCCCCGGCATGACGGATATAGGGAAGCAGCTGAAACGGCTCCGCCGTCAGGAGCTCCAGATGCTCGGGGGCCGAAACATTGGCAAAGCGGATGGCCTGCCGCATGTCGTCGGCTACCACGATAAGACCGTTGCGTGCAATCGAAGCCTGGGCAATCTCGCGGCGCGGCAGCTCTAAAAGCTGCTTTTCGACCTCGGCTTCCACCTTGGCGGCAAGCTCTGCGTCGTCGGTAATCACGATGCTGGAAGCCAGCGGGTCATGCTCTGCCTGGCTCAGCATATCGGCTGCCGTATAGACGGGATCTGCCGTCTTGTCGGCGACGATGAGGATTTCACTCGGGCCTGCGAGCATGTCGATATCGACATTGCCGTAGACTTCCTTCTTGGCCAGCGTGACAAAGATATTGCCAGGGCCGGTGATCTTGTCGACGCGCGGGATGGTCTCCGTGCCAAAGGCCATGGCAGCGATCGCCTGCGCCCCGCCAATCTTATAGATTTTCTTCACGCCGGCAGCGCGGGCGGCAATCAGCACATAGGGATTGATCTGCCCATTCTTGGGCGGCACCATCATGATGATTTCGCGGACCCCTGCGACAACCGCCGGCACGGCGTTCATGATTACCGAGGACGGATACGCTGCCGTCCCGCCGGGAACGTAGATGCCCACGCGGTCAAGCGGAATCACGGACTGGCCAAGCAGCGAGCCATGCTCGCGGTAAGTCATCCACGAATTGGGTTTCTGCTCCTGATGATACCGGCGGACGTTTTCCGCTGCCCTGTGCAGGGATTCGACGACGGCCGGATCGGCAGCTGCTTCTGCTGCGGCAAATTCTTCTTCGGTGACAAGGAAGCTCTCCGGCGTCAGCTCGACGCGGTCGATGAGCTGCGTATAATGGATGACAGCCTTATCGCCGTCTTTGCGGACATCGCCGACAATCTGGCGCACGAGCTCAGCCGCACTCATGTCACGGCCGAAGAGCTTTTTATTGCTCGCGCGGATCTTGGGGCTTAGTTCGACTTCATCGAAGGCAGCTTTTGTAAGCATGCGCTCGACTTCCCGCTCCCCAACCTCACTTGCTTTTACGATTCTCATTTTGCAGCCTCGCTTTCCAGTATCTTACGCAAATCATTGACCATGGTATGGATGCGGTCAAACTTCATCTTGAAGCTCACGCGATTGGCGATGAGCCGGGCCGTTGCCTCCTGGATCGACACGATTTCCTCGAGATCGTTTTCCTTGAGTGTCGTCCCTGTCTCGACGATATCGACGATGCTCTCGGACAGACCGACAATCGGGCCAAGCTCGATCGAGCCATTGAGCTTGATGTATTCCATCTGCATGCCGTGGCGGTTAAAGAACTGCTCGGCGATATGCGGGAATTTCGTTGCGACGCGCGTATGGTTGTAATCTGTAAGTTTGGCGCGCTTTTCGGCCTTTGGCACAGCCATCATCAAATGGCAGCGGCCAAAGCCAAGATCCAGGAGCTCATAGACATCCTTGCCGGATTCAAGCAGGACATCCTTGCCGATGACACCGATATCGGCGGCACCATACTCGACATAGGTCGGAACATCGGCCGTCTTGGAGACGATGAACTTTATTTTCTTCTCCTCATTGGTGATGACGAGCTTGCGCGATTTATCGGATAGGCCTTCTGCCGTATAGCCAATCTTTGCCAAAAGTTCTGCCGACAGGCCAAACAATTTCCCCTTAGGCAGGGCAATTGTCAGATAATCCATATTGTTTGACTGCATAGTTGACCTCCTGGATGATTCTTTATTTCGTTAAAGTAATAACATGTAACAATACTAACATGTAAAGTTGTAAACGTCAAGCCAAGGTGTTAATTTCTTTCGTCAGCGTCACGCAGCAGCGATAGCTCGGGGGCATCATCCTCTGCTGGCGGCAGATGATGGCGCGCGATAAGCGCAGCCTCAGCGGTAAGGCCGATGGATCTAAGCCTTGCTGCACCGATTCCGGCATGATGATAGTAGACATAGAGCGCATGACCAGGCTTATCCCAAAGCCCCCGGCAGGCAGGTTTTGCCAGTTTTTCCGCCAGTGCTGGCAGGAAGTGGTCCATCAGCACCGTAAAGACCTTGCCCCAGATGTCAAGATCGCCCTTCTGGCGGCCGACATCGTGCAGCAGGGCACAACGGAGAAGCATTGACCGGTCAACGGGCAGATTTGACATGTCAGCCAGCGCCAAAGCCGTGCGGGCTACATGCAAGGCATGATACTGATCGGCAGGATGCATCGCATAGAAAAGCGGCTGTGCCGCTTTGGGGATTGACTTGTCAACAAAGGCCCGGTCAGCGGGCGTGATATCTGCCGTCATAGCGCGGTAGAATTGACGGACACGCTGCATCATGCGAGGTATACCAATTCGCGGTAGCCCTTGGCAAGCTGGGCTGTTTCGGCTTCAGACTGCGTCTGCGACGCGAGGGATAGCTCGACGGTCTTGCCTTCGCGGCGCAGCGTTTCGGCTTTGGCAATGGCTGCTGCCTCTTTGCCTGCCGCATAGGCCAGATAAATGTCGCGGGCGCGTACGGGACGTGCAAGCCCCTGACGCTCCAGAGCGAGCAGGATGCGCTCGATGCCGCTGGCAAAACCGGTGGCCGGGCAGGCGTTGCCGAAATCGGCCAGCAAGTGATCGTAGCGGCCGCCGCCGCAGAGCGGGAAGCCTAATCCTGGCGTATAGGCCTCGAATACCATTCCCGTGTAGTAGCTGAAATCACGGATGATGCCGAGATCGAAGCGGACGTACCGCTCGACACCATAAGCCTTGAGCAGGCGGTAGATCTCGCAGAGATTATCCAGTGCACGGCGGCTCTGCTCATTGAGGGCAAGATCATAGGCCTTCTTTATCATGACTTCCCCACCACTTAGCACGGGCAGTTTCTTGAGTACCGTCTTTGCTGTTTCGGGAAGTTCCAGCGTTTCGACCGTGCGGTCAAGCGCTACGAGATCGCGCTGCTCCATAGCCAGCTTGAGCTTTGCCTTGCTGTCAGCGTCAAGATGATACTGCTCCATGATGCCGCTGATGAATTCTACCTGCCCGAGGCAAATCTGGAAATCCGTAAGTCCTGCGCGCAACAGTCCCTGGATAGCCAGCGCGATGATTTCAGCATCGGCAAACGGACTCGTGCTGCCCATAAGCTCGACGCCAGCCTGATGGAACTCACATTGGCGGCCCATCTGGGTTTGCTCATAGCGGAATACGCTGCTGATATACGATAGTTTCATCGGCAGCGGATATTCCTGCAGGCGGCTGCTGACGAGCCGCGCAATCGGCGTCGTCATTTCGTGGCGCAATGCCAGGGTACGGTTGTCCTTATCAAAGAGTTTGAACAGATGGGCTTCGCTGCTGCGGCTGCTGCCGAGCGTCAGATTGTCGAGGTACTCGATCGTCGGCGTGACGACTTCGTCATAGCCCCACTCGGCAAAGAGCTCGGCAAACTTTGTCTCGATTGCCCGCTTGCTGGCTGCTTCACTCGGCAGGAAGTCACGGGTACCGTAAGGGATTTCCAATACATTCTTGTCTTTTTCCATCGGTTCTTCGCTCCTTTGATTTTCGGGTTGTCGTTTTACTCAGGCTGCTCCGGCAGGCGCTCAAGCACGATCTTGTAGCCATCGGCCCCATAGTTGAGGCAGCGTTTGACGCGGCTGATCGTTGCCGTGCTGGCCCCTGTCTGTTCGACGATGTCGTCATACGTATGGCCGGCCTTGAGCATCCTGGCTACTTCGAGCCGCTGTGACATGGATTTGAGCTCACTGATCGTGCAGATATCCTCAAAGAATTGATAGCATTCATCCATATTTTTCAGCGCGAGCACTGCCTGACATAGCTGGTCATTGAGCTTGTCCTTCAGTTTCGGATTAACCATAATCCTGTATCCTCCTCCAGTTGTTCTTTCCGTCTTTATTCCTTTAGTTTGTGAAATTACCTGTCATTATAGCACAGCCTGCCGCAAAAGAAAAGCCCTTTGCCACGATTCATCGTGATAAAGGGCTTAGATTGTAAATTACCACAGCTGTCTGTCCGTCCGAAAAGGATTTTTAGCCATCGATTGCAAACTTTATCGTTGCTTCCAGTCCTGGCTTCAGTGTGAAGGACAAATCAGCTGGAATGGATATACGTACCGTCAAGCGGCCATCACCGCCAGCAGAATCTGACTTGTCAGCTTCATCCTCGGAAGGCGTTGACGGGTCAACGATATCCTGCACTGTCCCCTGCAGTTTGTGTCCATCGAGTTCGTATTCGGCAAACTGGCCGAGACGGATAGCAGCTGCCTGCTCGGGCGTCACGCGTGCTTCGATCCAGGCGCTGCCTGCATCCATGATACTCGCGATGGCCTGGTCCGCTTTGACGGCTGTATCAGCGGCTGCTGTATCCGTAAGGATAATCGTACCTGCTGCCGGTGCGAGGATTTCGGTTGACTGCTGATCCTGCTGGGCATTAGCCAGTGCTGCTTCTGCCTGTTTGACCTGAGCCTCGGCCTGCTTGAGGATTTCGGGGCTTACAGGTACTGTCGTGGTCTGCGCCGGTGCCGTATAGGCCGGCTGGCTGCTTGCCGATTGCGCGGCTGCCTGCGCTGCTGCATAGGCGGCCGCAGCTTCATCGCGCTTGACAGCACTGATTGCGCCCATGCTATAGAGCTCATTCATGCGCAGCATGCGGCTATAGGCCTGCGCCGCACGCTGCTGGGCACCGGTATCGACCTGCGGTACAGCCGCAGGCGCAGCCGGCGTCGTCATCGTCGTGCCCTTCTTGAGCTGCTCGAGGCTTTGTTTGCTGAGCTCAAGATTCTGCTGCAGCTGCTGGATATCTTCGTCCGTTATATTCGTCTCGACACGGGCAATCACATCACCGGCTTCGACATGATCGCCATCACTTACTACGATTTCCGTAATCTTGCCGGCCGAGCGGGCCTTCACAGGTACCAGCGTACTGGCAACTTTTGCATCATAAACCGTCAAGGTCTTGTTATGATGCTGATACCAATATACGCCGCCGCCAGCCACCATTGCCAGCACCACAAGGCCGAGCACGCCGAAGCGAAGGATGTTTTTGACTTTGCTTGTGATGTCTTTTTCCATGCGGGATACCTCCCTACTATATAGTCACAAAGATAGAACGACTCCCTCTATACAGAGGGAGTCTGTTCATTTATCTATGGAACGATCAGCCGAGCTGGCTTTCGATCATAGCAAATGCTTTATCGAGTGCCTGCGGGATCGCATTGGCGTCTTTACCACCAGCCTGAGCCATGTCCGGACGGCCGCCGCCGCCACCACCGACAACGGCAGCTGCTTCTTTGATGACCTTGCCGGCATGGATGCCCTTGCCAACAGCAGCCTTATCGGCTTTGACGACGAGGTTGACCTTGCCATCGTTAGCGCAAGCCAGCACGACAACGCACGGCGAATCGAGCTTGGAGCAGGTCATATCGGCAACATCGCGGAGCTCATCCATACCTGCCGCGTTTGATTTGCCGCAAACGACAGCGACGCCGTTTACAGTCTTGAGACCGCCGAGCAGATCAGCAGCATCAGCCTGTTCACGCATAGCAGCGACTTCTGCAAGCTCTTTCTGCATAGCCTTGGACTCAGCCTGAACCTTCTCGATCTGAGCGGGTACATCTTCCTCCTTGACCTTGAGTTTGGCAGCAGCTTCCGCCAGGACTGCCAGCTTGCCCTGTACATAGTCAAGCGCAGCCTGGCCCGTGATGGCCTCGATGCGGCGGACGCCCGAAGCAACGCCGGACTCGCTGACAATCTTGAACAGGCCGATCTGGCCGACGTTCTTGACATGGGAACCGCCGCAGAGCTCCATCGAGAAGCCCGGGACTTTGACGACGCGGACAACATCGCCGTATTTCTCGGAGAACAGGGCCATAGCACCAGCGGCCTTCGCCTCTTCGATGCCCATATGGCTGATCTCGACATCCGTGCCCTTGAGGATCTCGAGGTTTACGAGTTCCTCGACGTCAGCGAGCTGCTGAGCCGTCACCGGCTCGAAGTTCGTGAAGTCAAAGCGCAGGCGCTCCGGCGTAACGGAGGAGCCTGCCTGGCTTACCTGGTCGCCGACAACCTGCTTGAGGGCAGCCTGCAACAGATGGGTAGCCGTATGGTTGCGGGCCGAAGCGAGTTTCTTCGTCTGGTCGACTTCGATCTTGACCGTCTCGCCGACCTTGAGCTGGCCTTCCTCAACATAGGCAACATGGTATACCGTGCCATCCGGCAGCTTCTTGGCATTGACAGCCTTGATGCGGCCGAACTCGCTGACCAGCATACCCTCGTCGCCGACCTGTCCGCCGCCTTCGGCGTAGAACGGCGTCTTGTCGAGGATGATGCCAGCCTCTTCGCCGTCCGTGATCTCATCGACGAGCACGCCATCTTTCCAGATAGCGACGACTTTGCCTTCTTTGGCCGTCTCGTCTACCGTCAGCTTGCTGACATCGATGCTCGAAAGGTCTGGAACTTCGACGCGCGTGTTCTCCGCACGGGCGTTGCGCGCACGCGTACGCTGCTCCTCCATAGCCTTCTCGAAACCATCTTTGTCGAGATCGAGGCCATTTTCGTGCAGGATCTCTTCGGTGAGCTCCCACGGGAAGCCAAACGTATCATAAAGCTTGAAGACAACTTTCCCGTCGAGTTCGTTCTTGCCAGCTTTCTTGACCGTCTCGATCTCGCCGTTCAGGAGCTCCATGCCCTGATTGAGGGTAGCAGCAAAGCGGTCTTCCTCGATGCTGATGACCTTCTTGATGTAGTCAGCCTTGTTGATGAGCTCCTCGAAATCCTTGGCGCCACGGTAGATGTTGACAGCAGCGTCAACGGCACCCTCGAGGAACTTGTCCTTGATGCCGAGCATGCGGCCATGACGGATAGCACGGCGCAGGATGCGGCGCAGGACATAGCCACGGCCCTCGTTGGACGGCAGGATGCCATCCATGATCATGATAGCCATCGAACGCGCATGGTCAGCGATAACCTTCAGCGAGATATCCTGCTTATCGTCTTCACCGTATTTGACACCAGCGACATTAGCGGCATATTCGATGATCGGATAGAGAAGGTCCGTCTCGAAGTTCGTCTTCTTGTTCTGGACGACAGAAGCCAGACGCTCAAGGCCGCAGCCCGTATCGATGTTCTTATGCGCAAGGTTCGGATAAGAACCATCTTCCTGCTTGTCATACTGCGTGAATACGAGGTTCCAGATCTCAAGATAACGGTCGCAGTCACAGCCTACTGCACAGTCCGGCGAACCGCAGCCGCGCTCCTCGCCGAGGTCGATGTAGATCTCGGAGTCCGGGCCGCACGGGCCAGGGCCGATTTCCCAGAAGTTATCTTCCATCTTGACGATGTGATCCTGCGGGAAGCCCGGCTGGGATTTCCAGATTTCGATGGCTTCCTCGTCGTCCGGATAAACCGTTACCCAGAGCTTCTCCTTCGGCAGCTCGACGACTTCCGTCAGGAACTCCCAAGCCCAGGGGATAGCCTCGCCCTTGAAGTAGTCGCCGAACGAGAAGTTGCCCAGCATCTCGAAGAACGTCTGATGACGTGCCGTGCGGCCGACGTTCTCGATATCGCCGGTACGGACGCAGCGCTGGCTCGTCGTGACGCGCGTGCGAGGCGGCTTCATCTTGCCCGTGAAGAACGGCTTCAGCGGCGCCATGCCTGCACCGATCAGCAGGAGCGTCGGGTCATCTTTCGGGATCAGAGAGAAACTCGGCAGGCGCAGATGGCCTTTTTTCTCGGAAAAGAACTGCAGATATGCTTCGCGCAGTTCGTTACCACTCATATACTTCAAAAAAATCTACCCCCATATAGGTATTTTCAGCAGTGACTTTATCACTGTTGTGTTTATAGAACATCTAGTTGATTATTTTACCATATTTTTTCACGCTTGTGAAACGTTTTATTACAGGTTTACGATTTGGCTTACGAAAGGCTCGCTGCCGCCTCCTGTGCCTGCTCCGTCGTCATGAGGATTTCGCGTGGCTTGCTGCCGGCATTCGGGCCGACGATATGGAGCTCCTCCATCGTGTCGATAAGCCGGGCCGCGCGCGTGTAGCCGATGCGGAACCGCCGCTGGATGCTCGAAGTCGAGGCCTGCCCCGTCGACATGACGAGATTGACTGCATCCATAAGCAGTTCATCGGTTTTCGGCGCATTGCTGCGGCCGCCATTTTCCTCAGCCTGCTCGGCCGCCAGCGCCTGCTCGGTGAACGCGACGATTTCCTCGTTGGTCTCCATCTCCTGCCCCTGCGAACGGATGAAGTTCAAGAGGTTTTCGACCTCATCATCGCTGATGAACGCCCCCTGTACACGGCGCGGCTTGGCTGCCCCTACCGGATAGAAGAGCATATCGCCCTTGCCCAGCAGTTTTTCAGCACCGCTGCGGTCAAGGATCGTACGCGAGTCAATCTGGCTCGATACAGCAAAGGAAATGCGCGAAGGGATGTTGGCCTTGATGATACCCGTGATGACATCGACGGAAGGCCGCTGGGTCGCCAGCACCATATGGATGCCAGCCGCACGGGCTTTCTGAGCCAGGCGGCAGATGGCATCCTCGACATCGTGCGGCGCGACCATCATAAGGTCAGCCAGCTCGTCGATGATGATGACGATAGCCGGCATCTTGTCATCGGGGAATTTCTTATTATAGGTATCCATATTGCGGACGTTGTGCTCAGCAAAGCTTGCATAGCGCTTCTCCATCTCCTGCACCGACCAGTTGAGCACCGAGGCCGCTTTCTTCGGGTCCGTGACGACTGGTACCATCAAATGCGGGATGCCGTTATAGCCGGAAAGCTCAACCATTTTCGGATCGACAAGGATGAACTTGACTTCGTCCGGTTTGGCTTTGAACAGTACGCTCGTAATCAGCGTGTTGATGCAGACGGACTTACCGGACCCTGTGGCACCAGCGACGAGCAGATGCGGCATTTTGGCCAAATCCGCAAAGATAGCCTGGCCGCCGATATCCATGCCAAGTCCTACGGTCAAGCGGGATTTCGCATCGGCAAATTTCGGGCTTTCGAGCACCTCACGGAGCTCTACGCCCTCGAGTTCCTTATTCGGCACCTCGATGCCGATGGCGGATTTGCCAGGAATCTGCTCGATGCGCACTGAGGAGGCCGCAAGGCGCAGGGCAATATCATCGGCAAGATTCGTGATCTTGCTGACCTTGACACCTGGCGCCGGCTCAAGCTCATAGCGCGTGACGGCCGGGCCATGGCAGGCGTTGATGATGGTTGCCTTGACCTTGAAATCAGCCAGTGTCTGCTGGAGCGTGCGCGCGTTGTCCTCGATCTCGATTTCAAGCGCAGCATTCTTTTTCTTCGCATGCTTGGACAAGAGCTCCGTTACCTTGGGCATCTCGTAGGGCTTAGCAGGCGGCGGGGCCGTTTCACTTGCCTTCGCTGCAGCTTCTGAGCCATCGAGCAGTGCGGCCGCCGGGCGGATGGGCGCAATCTCGCCGTATTCGGACATTGGCGTTGGCTTCTTGCGCATGGGCTTGGGCGATGGTGCGACGACCGGCTCTGTATGCGGCACGGTCACAGGATTTTGCGGGATGTCCGGTTCCTCCTCCTGGCTGCGCCCGTATTCGATCGTGAATTTGGGCACCGGCGGCTCCTCGCTTGCCGGCTCCGGCTCTGGTTCCGCGATAGCCGGTTCCGGTCTTTCCGCTTTATCCGGCGCAAGCTCAGCGGGCATTTCGTCTTCCGTCCGGGCAAAATGCGGATCGCGCTCCTGATTGTAGAACGAATTTTTGACCTTTTCCTTGACGGCATCGACAACGCGCTCTTCGACGCGGCCGCTGACATCGGCAACCTTCTCATAGGCTACCGAGACAGCTTCGCCAGCCACATTGGCTCCTTTGGCCGCCGTCTGCTGGGTCTTCATAAGGCCCGTGGCCAGCGACCATGTCGTCGAAAGCAGGATGGAGCCGATCGTCCCTGCGCCGAGCAGGATGATCGAGCCATCGACGCCAAAGAATTTGCGCAGGACAAACAGCAGGCCGCCGCCCATAAGGCCGCCGCCGCGCGGCAGGCTGTCCGGCAGGATTTCTGCGCCGACGGGAATGACAAAATGATGCCAGATGGCAAGCACGGACAAAAACAGCAGCCCCAGCCCAAAGAACCGTGGCGAATAGACCAGCCCATGATGTTTGGCCATATACTGATACCCGATCAGCAGGATGACCAACGATATGATTGCAGCACCAATGCCAAACAGATAATGCAGGCATTTGGCAAAATACACCCCGACAAAGCCGACATTCAATCCGAACAGGCCGCAGAGTGAGATAAGGCTCACTGCCACAAACGCCAGACCTGCCAGTTCGTACTTACGGCCCGGATTGGCAGGCTTCGCCTCGGCCTTAGCTGCCGACTTGCGCCGCCGTGTGGTCTTCCGTTCCGTCGTCTTCTTTTTCAAGGGATCACCTCTTTCTCACTAACCTTAAACATGACGCAAAAGGGATGCCTTCCCATAGGAAAGGCATCCTTTGCAATCAAATCATACGCAACCTACTTACTTCGTCAAACGATCGGCACAGCGCTGCGCTTCAAACAGGATGCGCTCCTCATCGAGCGTCGTAAGCGCATGTTTCTCCATCAGGACCTTGCCATCGCAGATGACTGTATCCACCGAGCTCGAATTTGCCGAGTAGACGAGCAGGGAAACCGGATTGTTGCGCGGGCACCAGGCGGCGCTGTTCATATCAAACAGCGTGATATCAGCCTTGCAGCCCTTCTCGAGCCGCCCGATGTCGGGGATGCCGACTGCCTGGCCGCCAAACTCCGTGCCCATCTGCAGGGCCTGGAAGGCCGGAATAGCGACCGGGTCCAAGCCATGTACCTTATGCAGCATGGCCGCAAGATTCACTTCTTCAAGCATGTCGAGATTGTTGTTCGACGAAGCACCGTCGGTGCCGAGCGCTACGCAGACGCCTTCAGCAAGCAGACGCGGTACAGGAGCAACGCCGCTGGCAATTTTCATGTTGCTGCCAGGGTTGTGCGCCACGCGGATGCCGTATTTCTTGATGATTTCGATATCGTTGTCGTCGAGGTGGACGCAATGCGCAGCCAGCGTGCCTTTGCCCTCGAAGATTCCCGTCTCGGCGACCCAGTCGAACGGACGGCGGCCGTATTCCTTAAGCGAGCCGTTGATCTCATCGAGCGACTCTTGCATATGGATGTGGATTTCGGCGCCGAGCTCCTGCGCCTTGGCCGCAACCTTCTTGAGGAATGCCGGCGGGCAGGTATACGGCGCATGCGGGCCGAACATGACCGTGATGCGGCCATCGGCTGCACCATGGAAATTGCGGTAAAGCTCCGCATTCTCTTCGATTTTCTGCTCACCATCCGGGGCGACGCCGATGATGCCGCGCGACAGCACGCCGCGCAGACCAGCATCCATGGCCGCCTCAGCCACGCGCTCCATCCAGGGCCCGTACATGTCGGCAAACGTCGTCGTACCCGTGCGGATCATCTCGAGCATGGCCAGCATAGCACCCCAATAGATGTCGTCAGACGTCATCTTGGCCTCAGCCGGCCAGACCTCGTTGTTGAGCCAGTCCATCAGGGCCATATCATCGGCATAGCTGCGCAGCAGCGTCATTGACGTGTGCGTATGCGCATTGACAAAGCCCGGTATAGCCAGATGATCCGTGCCGTCGATGACTTTGCCCGGACGGAAATCCTCGGGAACATCGCCTATCCCCGCGATGCGGCTGTTATCGATCATAATATTCGTTACTGGCGTCGTGCCGTCCGGCATTACCGCGCAAACGTTTTTGATCAGTGTTTTCATGTTACTCTTCCTTCCTTTACTTGTATGTTATTCGAGATTCAGATAAGCACGCTGCTCCGGCGTCAGCACGTCAATGCCTACGCCGAGGGCCTTGAGCTTGATCTCCGCAATCTTCGTATTGATCTCTTCGGGCATCAAATAGACGTCCGGTTTCAATTCCCGGCCATGCTCCAGCAGATGCAGCGCTGAGAAGAACTGTACACCAAACGAGAGATCCATGATTTCAGCCGGATGACCGTCACCGGCTGCGAGGTTGACCAGGCGGCCTTCGGCCAGCAGGTAGAGCTTGCGGCCATCGGCCATTTTGAATTCTTCGATGTTGTTGCGTACCGTGCGGCGCGATACCGAGCAGCCCTCAAGCTCCGGGATATTGATCTCGCAGTCGAAGTGGCCGGAGTTGGCCATCATCGCACCGTTCTTCATGACCTGGAAGTGACGCTCGCAGATAACATCCTTATCGCCCGTCAGTGTCAGGAAGATGTCGCCGATTTTCGCGGCCTCATCCATCGGCATGACGCGGAAGCCATCGAATACGGCCTCGATGGCCTTGATGGGATCTACTTCTGTGATGATGACATTGGCGCCAAGGCCACGGGCGCGCAGTGCACCGCCCTTGCCGCACCAGCCATAGCCTGCGATGACGACATTCTTGCCCGCGATGACGAGATTCGTCGTGCGCATGATGCCGTCCCAGGTGCTCTGGCCTGTGCCATAACGGTTGTCAAACAGGAATTTCATATAGGCATCGTTGGCCGCAATCATCGGGAATTCGAGCTTGCCTTCTTTGGCGAGCCCCCGCAGGCGGTGGACGCCTGTCGTCGTCTCCTCGGAACCGCCAATGATATTCGGCAGCAGTTCACGGCGCTTCGTGTGCAAAAGATGAACGAGGTCCCCACCGTCATCGATGATGATGTCCGGCTTGATATCAAGAGCCCTGTCGATGAACGTGAAGTATTCCTCTTCGGTGCAGCCATGCCAGGCAAAGACATTGAGGCCATCCTCGACAAGCGCTGCCGCGATGTCGTCCTGCGTCGACAGCGGGTTGCTGCCCGTGATGGCAACTTCTGCTCCTGCATGCTTGAAGATTTCCGCCATGTATGCAGTCTTTGCCTCAAGGTGCAGCGTGATGACCATCTTCTTGCCGGCAAACGGTTTCGATTGCGAAAATTCGGCATCGATAGATGCCATGACCGGCATGAAGTTCTTTACCCACTCGATCTTGTCATGCCCCGAAGGTGCCAGTTTGATATCACGAATCATAGATTCCATTAGAACTACCTCCCTGTTTGCAGCGAACAAATCTAATTTATTTTATCACGAAAACGTGTTTGCTGCTACCTTATTTTTCCAGGCACTTGTCCAGCGCAACATAGTCCGTAATGTCGATGATAAGCGGCGTAACCGCAATATACCCTGCTTCTGTAGCATAGATATCGGTCGCACTGCCTTTATCCGAGTCATAGACCTCGCCTGCCATCGTATAGAAGACGCGGCCATCTTTTTCCTGCCGCTCAAACGCATTCAGATAGTCACGCTTGCCCTGACGGCCAAAGACATACTGCGGGCGGCCATCTTTGAGCTGCTTCGGAAAATTGACATTATAGAAGATAGGCTTTGCCGTTTGACTTGTCAATTGACCCGTCAACTTTGACAAGTCAGCGGCAAAGATGGCTGCCGCCTCGTCATAGGACAGCTGGCTGTCGACATCGAGCGACAAGGCCACCGAGGAAATATCATGCAGATAGCCTTCCATAGCCGCGCCGACCGTACCCGAATACAGTACATCGGTGGCCAGGTTCGCCCCATGATTGATGCCCGATACGACAAGATCGGGCTGCTTATCGCCCGCAAGGGCCTCCAGATAAAGCTTGACGCTGTCCGTCGGCGTGCCGTCAACGGCAATCGCCGTGATGCCATAGGCTGCCTCGAGCCGTTCGTTGTGCCTGACCTCCATCGGTTTGCCTACCGTCAAGGCATGCGCCATACCGCTCTGCTGATGCATCGGCGCCGCGACGATGACTTCGTGTTCCTTATAGAGTGCCTTGACCAGTGCTTCGATGCCCTCTGCCTCGACCCCATCATCATTCGACAAAAGAATACGCATAAAATCCCTCCATAGCAAAACATATACAAAAAAAGGCCGCCCAAAACATGGACAGCCCTAAATCTCAATGGTGACCCACCACGGAATCGAACCGTGAACCTACTGATTAAGAGTCAGTTGCTCTGCCAGTTGAGCTAGTGAGTCAGCTTTTCTTCAAGAGCCTCGCGGC
>Ga0307913_10004_pt1 | contig 21336 bp, 23 predicted proteins | sample GoafecXyGen9Rep1_FD_203704 | JGI IMG/M metagenome (GOLD analysis project Ga0307913, IMG submission 203704) | Metatranscriptome of enriched fungal communities from goat fecal pellet, Isla Vista, California, United States - Xylan, Gen9, Rep 1... ...
ATTTATTTTCCAATTCGCGACGATTCATCTCACGTAAAAGCTCAATGGCTCCTTTGCCCATGCCTGTCTCGCGAGCCGTTTCCTCCACACTGTAACCACTGAGCAGCAATGCTCTTGCCTTAGCAGCATTCGGAGAAATATTCAGCCCCTCATCGGCAACTGCAGGCGTATCAACGTTCTGTTCTGCATCCTCTTCAGCCAACACCTCATCCACAGCCTGGGCAGAACGGTTGCTCATAGCCTCGGCAAGCCCTGCTGCCTGCTGGGCACTCACAGGCGGTGTCTCCACCCGGGATGCCGGCGCCACTCCATCCCGCTCCATCGACTGCTGCAGTACCTGCGCAAAATCCTGAGCATCCACGCGCTCCGGTTCCCGTGCAGCAGCTGGTTGCGATTGCGCAGGCATTGCCACACGGGACACCGGCGCCGCAGACATGACCGGCGGTGGCGTCATCACCGATGGAACAGACTGCCAGCGTGCAGACAACTCATCCGCCACACGGCGTGCTGTCTGCGTATCGGCAGCCAGCTGCCGCAACTGCTGCTCAAGATCAAGCCCTGCTTTTCTGGCTTCATCCAGCTGAGCCTCTAATTTGTGATTGCGTTCATCCGCCTCTTCCAACAATCGTTCCAGATGTTTGATATGGCTGCCCATCCGACTGATAACAGCATCAGCCGAACGCTCAAGCTCAGCCTTTAGCTGATCTGTCGACTGCCGAAGTACCTCGCTGTCAATCTGCTGCTGCTGACGATTGGAAAGCCAACGCGCCCCCATAACGAGTATGAACCCTACAATAATAAGTAAACCTAATGTCAAGACCATAACTGACTGCCACATGCCTCCTATAGGCTGATATCCAGAAGATGCCCACGCGATGGATCCTGTGCAAAACGCTCAGGTTCTTGCTCTGGCTCAGATTGCTCAGCCGCTGCCAAATACCGCCGGCGTGAACCACTGCTTCCCCCCTGCTTTCGCTGACGATCTGGATCGTCCTTGATGCGGCCATCCTCCAGTTCATCCTTTTCGCGGACCTGTTCCTGTTTCAGCTTATCTTCTTCTTTCTGTTTTACGGCTTGAAAATCCGACTGCATGGCATTCGCCTGATTCAGATTATGCTGAACCTGTGTCGCATCAGCCGCCCGTGGAACCATCATTTGCAAACTCATCGGCGTGACATCCATCGGATTCCCTCACTTTCTTCAATCAGTATGGACCAATGTCCACCCGTTCATCTTTGACGGTCAGCGTCGTACGCTTGATTTCCGACTGTACATTCATGATGACCGAATTTATGGAGATCTTGACCCCGGGATAAATCGTGTCACTTACGCGAATCTTGCCATTTTGCATCTGCGAAAGCTCTTCTCCGAGCGCCTGTATCTCCTGTTCATCCCGTTTGATCTTGCCAGCCAACGGAAACTGCGAACGCGTCAAGGCATTGATTTGGTTGATACGTTCCTGTGGCAGACGGCTGATATCAATCTTGCTAAGCGTATTAAGCATCTGATTGATTTGTCTTAGACGCTCCTTCGACTCTTTATACTCGCGGCATAGCTCTCGGTATTTCTTTTCCAGCTGCGGATTGACACCAACCGATAACCGCGTAACTACCGACGCCAGATTGCCTACAATCTTACAGCGAATCTCCTCACCAGCAGCACATCTACCTCCCGTAAGCATGCCCCGCTTCTCTTCCATATAGATACGCTTGCCTGCTGTAAGCGCTGAATGAAGCGATACATCACGGATATAGATATCACGGCCAGCCTCGATTTCTGCATTTTCAGCAAACGCTGCATGCACATCTTCCTCTGCCCGGATCTTACCACGGTTCATACCGTTTACACCGCCATTGACAAAGACATTCCGGCCCTCGACATTGCCGCCACTGACCATACCACCAATCTGGATATCGCCTGTAGCCTTGACAGTGAAACCTGCCTCAACATTGCCCTTGACTTCAACACTGCCAATGAAATCAATATTGCCAGTACCAACGCCTACACCGCCTTGTATGAGCAAGTGCGGATCGATGGAAATCTTTTTGCCCGTATCGACAATCTGCCCATCAATTAAAGCAATGAGCTCATTATCACCTGTAATCTCGGTGTTGTTTCCCTGTGGCATGGGGATAGGCTTACCATTGCGGGCATTGATCTCTCTGCCATATACATCCCGTCCTGGCTCTCCCTGTGTCTGCGGGATACGGACTGCTAACAGATCGCCCTTCTTTGCCAGTACGAACAAGTTCATATTCTTGAAATCAACACGATCGTACGCGTCAACCTTTGGACGCCCTTTGATTCCTAAATCAAAATGACGCTCAATCCGGGCATTCTCCCCATGTTTTGGGGCCTGCCCCATCGCAGCCACAAATGGCGATAGGCTTTCTATCCCCTTGCGGATTGCATCCGTATCGATACCGAACACAACGCCAGTATCAGTCAACGCCTGCTGGACATCCTCATAAGATGGCAGCATTCTCCCCACGTTCGTATCATAACGAATCGTTGCAGTCATTTTATCATGACTGATATCGACGATGATCCCAGCCGGCTTCTGCTCTTCTTCAACTGGCTGCTCCTGCTGATCCTGCGGACTCTGCAGCTCATCGGACTCTTCCTCCGGCAATCCATATGTCGCTGCCAATTTTCGCGGTTCACCAGCTGCTTCGCGCAGAATCTGCGACAGCGTTATGATATCGTAGTCGACAACGCCATGATCATGCAGGACCTGGCGTATATCCGACAACTCAAAAGCAAGGCCGTCAGCAGCATCGGGATAAATCGTCAGATAGACACCATCTTCCCGAAATTCAAACAGGTAGCCTGCTTCTTTGCTGCCTACCGCCGGGCGTAATGTCTGGTCATCCATGATACGTCCCCCCTAAGGCTGAATTTGCTATACCAAGCTTGCCTTCATCCGTGCCAAATATCCGCGCAGCCTGAATACTGCTTTTGTATGCAGCTGCGAAATACGCGCCTCGGATAAATTCAAGATCAAGCTGATTTCTTTCAAGGTCAATTCTTCATAGTAATAAAGCGCTACAACCTTTTTTTCCTTCTCTGGCAAACGCTCAATCGCTGCCGCCAGAGTGTTGCGGAGCTCTGCCTTTTCCAGACGCTCAGTCGGCCCCTCTTCTGCCGAGGCCGGTGAATCAGTCCGCAGATAATCATCCAGCGGAATCACAGTAGCCACGCTGATCTGACTTTCCAGGTTATGAAGCTCCTTCTCAGTCAAACCTAATGCTTCAGCGAGTTCATGATCATTTGCCGGCCGCCCCATCCGGGTCTCCAGCTCATAAACAGTCTGTTCATAGCGCCGTATTTTCTGCCTGATAGCAACCGGAAGCCAGTCTTTTGCGCGCAGATAGTCAAGCATCGCACCGCGGATCCGTACTCCCGCATACGTTTCGAACTTATTCTTGCGCTCCATGTCATACCGGTCAATCGCATCCAGCAGACCGAAAAAACCACTCGAAAGCAGGTCATCACGATCTACATGGGCGGGCAGACTAATAGCCAATCTGCCCGCAACCAGCTTGACTAAAGGCAGATAATGCTCAGCCAGCTGATTGCGAAGCTCGACAGTCTTATTTTCCAGATAGCTATGCCAAAGGGAAGTGACATCGGCCAAATTTTCATCCTGGTTCATTCCCACAGAATCCAACGGAACGTCCTCCCTCCATCATTGTCTGGAAGCACCCTCAATTCTGCGATGGTGCCTCCATATGCCTGAGATCATCAGAGCCCAACGGCTTAAACTCCGCCGGCTCGTCTTCTTGTTCTTCTTCTGTCGACTGCGTTTCAGCTTCAGCAGCTGCCGCATCCTCAGCCTCGTACTCTTCCGGACTTTTAGGTTCCTCTTTTTCAAGCTCTTCAATAAGCTCCAGATTCTTATCAAAACCAACGATGTCCTTTGACTCCAGGATAAGCGTCACCAGCCAAACCAGCGCTCCAGTCAGCAGAAAGCCAATCAGGCTGCGGAGCAGCACCGTTGTCAGTCTGGCCTCGCTGCTAAGTCCTGTCAGGACGATAATCAAGGCCGAAATAACACCAAATACCAACGACATTCCCAATTTGAACAACGCTGCTTCACCTCCTAACGGCATTATTTTCTTGCTTAGATTTCCTTTTCACCTTTGTCTATGGTCTTGACTTTGTATACACCAGTCTCCATATCAATAGAAACCGTACGGCCATATGTGCCTCCCGTATCCTCGGCAATTAACCGGATATTCAAATCCTTCAGGATTTTCTTTGCCGCCTCTGCATTGCGTGCTCCCACGCGCATGATGTCCGTCGCATTGGCAAAAGCAAACATTTGTGCACCACCAGCAATCTTAGCCACCAGACGCGTCCGTGATGCACCTAATGCCAGGACATCTTTCAGCATCAGCGGCAATCCAGTGTCAGCAAATTTTGCCGGATTATCGGTTGGCCTGGCCTGCGTGCTGTCCGGCAGCATGATATGCAGGAGTCCGCCCACTTTTGTCTGCGGATCGTACAGGGAAATGCCGATACAGGAGCCGAGGCCATAGCTGATGATTGTCGACGGCGCCTGGCCTACTTTGTAGTCTGCCATGCCGACTCGGATAAGATCTGCCATATCACTCAACTCCTACCGCGTCAATAATTGTATTCAACGAGCCTGGATCAGGAACCAGGAAAAACTGGCCATTGATGCCATCATCCTCAGAAAGGAATTCTGTCTCAATGACGAGTGCCTGATCGCCCATCTGACCAAGCTGTGCCAAAACGACGTTGAGGATTGCGCCTGCCATGTCCATAGCCAGAGCTGGAATAGATGGCAGCATCGTAATCTTCGTAAACGTAAAGAATGCATTGAGGTATGCACCGGATAGGATATTGCCAATCTCCATCAGTGCCGACTCATCCATGAACTCCAACTTCGTAGTTGAACCATGCGGCTTCCCCATAAGCGTATCTACCAGATAGAATGCACTCTTTTGGGGCAACAGGAACAAGATATTGCTCGGTGCTTTGCCATAAACGCGCAAGAATATACCAACGACAACGGCGTCCGGACCGCCAACCAAATCCGGTACAGCCTCCAGTGGAACCAATGCCACTTTCGGTACATTCATATCAATGCGGCGATTAATGACCTGTGACAGCGCTGTAGCGGAGTTGCCCGCACCAACGTTGCCGATCTCCCGCAAGGCATCAAGCTGATTGGCGGAAAGATTCAATTCATCTGTCATAGTTGGACCTCTCTTCTACAGGAAAGGGACAGGCTATAGCCCTCCCCTTCACTGATACTCTCTAGTTATTTTCCGTCACCAACATTGCCGATAATCTCTTCAAGATTCAGCATGATAATCAGCCGGCCGTCTACATTGCCAATACCGCTCAAGAAACGTGAACCGCTCTTGTCATTGATTGCCTTTTTGGTATCCACCGGCTTGCTGTCGATCGTAAGCACTTCCGTTACCGCATCTACAAGCATACCGACATGAAGATCGTCAATATTCACTGTGACAATACGCGTATCATCCGTATACGGTGTTTCCGCCAGTCCCAGACGTTTCTTGAGGTCAATGACCGGCAGTACAGAACCGCGCAGGTTGATGACACCCTTGATGAAATCAGCGGAAAAAGGAACGCGGGTTATATCGGTGAGATTGCGGATCTCCTGGACATTCAGGATGCTGACACCATATTCCTCATCGCGAAGCTTGAAAGCAACTACCTGTCTGCCTTCATCCATCTCATTCATGTTCTCTTCATTTGCCATCTCAGCTACCTCCTCTTACTGCTGCATCATCGTAGCGACATCCAGGATCAGGGCAACACGGCCATCGCCGAGAACCGTTGCACCAGAGAACATCTTGAGACCTGCAAACAGGTTCCCCAGAGTCTTGATGACGATTTCCTGCTGTCCAATCAGATTGTCAACAACGATACCTGCTTTAGCCTCGCCAGCATGGACAACGACTACGAAAATCTCATCCGAATCCTTGACGTGCGGTACCTGCAGCGTCTCTTCCATGCGGATAATCGGAATGATTTCACCACGCAGGACAATGACTTCCTTATTCCTTACCGTCTTGATATCCTCCGGCTGGATATTGATTGTGCTGTCAATCGAGCCGAGCGGAATTGCATACATCTCTTCCTGGACCTTGACGAGCATCGCCTGGATAATGGCCAGCGTCAGCGGCAGTTTGATCTTGAATACCGAGCCTTCGTCAATCTTCGTCTCAACATCGACATGACCAGAAAGGGATTCAATCTTGCTACGGACAACGTCCATACCAACGCCACGGCCCGAAATATCCGTGATTTGCTCTGCCGTTGAGAATCCTGGCAGGAAAATCAAGCGTACAGCATCTGCATCATCGAGCTTATCCGCATCCTCCTGCGAAATCATGCCCTTCTCAACAGCTTTTTTGCGAATCTTATCCGCCGCAATACCAGCACCATCATCCGTAACCATGATGACGACATTGTTGCCCTCATGACGGGCGATGAGTCCGACTTCACCCGTACGCGGTTTGCCCTTAGCCTCACGCTCATCCGGATGCTCAACACCATGATCCAGAGAATTGCGTAACAGATGCATGATCGGATCGCCGATCTCATCGATAACCGTACGGTCAAGCTCTGTCTCCTCACCTTCGATGGTCAAGTTGATTTCCTTGTTAAGTTCCTTGGATACATCGCGTACCATGCGCGGGAAACGGTTGAATACCGCACTGACCGGAACCATGCGGACCTTCATGACGATATTCTGCAGGTCAGTCGTTACACGATCCATCTGCTCCAGCGTCTCCGTAAGTTCCGACAGACGATGCGTCTGGCCGATCTGCTCCAGGCGGACTTTGTTGATAACCAACTCACCCATGAGGTTCATCAAGGTATCCAGTTTATCGATATCGACACGTACAGACTGGCTCTGGTGTGCTTTCTTCGGTGCAGAGGACTTCGCCGAAGCTGCTTTCTTCGCCGGAGCTGCCTTCTTCGCCGGTGCTGCCGGTACAGCGGGTGCGGCCGGTGCTGCTGGAGCTGCCGGTGCAGGTGCAGCTGGTGCTGCCGCTTGGGCCTCCGGGTCGACTACCTCGACAAGGATCTTGTCGATTTCTGAGATGCTGTTCAGCGAATCCTCCACAGCCTTCTTATCGGCCCCCGTGACCACCAGGATATCGAAAGTATGGTCAAATTTCTCTTGTTCAAGATCTTCAGCCGACGGTACAGATTTCACGACATCACCGATTTCATCAAGCGCATTCATTACCATGTACGAACGCGCCGATTTGAGCAGACAGGTCTCTGCGAGCGTGATCTGAACATGAACACCAATCATGCCGCCCTCTTTGGCCTGGCGCAGCATATCACGATCGATGTCCGTCAGCTGCATGCCCCCCGTGGAAGCCGCTGCTGGTGCAGCTGCAGCCGGTGCCGCAGCCGTTGATGCAGCTGCTGGTGCCGGTTCGCCCTTGGAAATCGAGCTGAGCTTTGCCACGAGATCCGATACATCAACAACATCCTCCGATTCGCCATCGGCGACACTATTGATCATCTGCTCCAGTGAATCCAGGCATTTGAACAGCGTATCGATAATATCCTCATCGAGCTTTAGCTGTTCTTTACGGATTAAGTCAAGAACATCCTCCATCTCATGCGTCAGCTCAGCGATCTTATTGTATCCCATGGTTGCCGACATACCTTTGAGTGTATGCGCATTACGGAAAATATCATTGACGACCGACACATCATCTGAATTCTCTTCCAAACTCAGCAGTCCTTCGTTCAAAGACTGTAAATGTTCATGTGATTCATCCAAGAACATGTCCATATACTGATTTGTTTCCATTTGTATTCCCCCTATATCCTTTCTATCTCTTTACAGCCTCGACGATGGCCTGGGCAATGTCCTGAACTGGCCGGATCTCATCAGCTAGTCCTGCATCCACAACTGCTTTTGGCATCCCATAGACCACACATGTAGATTCGTCCTGTGCAATACTGTAGCCACCGGAAGCCTTTATCTTTTTCATACCTTCACAACCATCTGCCCCCATGCCTGTCATGATGACAGCCACGAGATTCTGGCCAATCGAGGCTACCGAATCGTACATTACGTTAACCGCCGGACGATGATTTCCCACCCGTGCTTCCTGACTCAGCTTGATCTTGCGTATCCCGCCGTCGTCCCTGACACGCAGATGGAAATCCCCTGGTGCAATATATACATGGCCAGCCCGTATTGATTCTTCATCCTCGGCTTCCTTTACGGTCACCTGTGAGATGGAATTCAAACGGTCTGCCAATGCTTTCGTAAATCCTGCGGGCATATGCTGAACGACCACGACCCCGCAGGGAAGATTCCCTGGCAGACGCGTGATGACATTCTGCAAGGCTTGCGGCCCGCCCGTTGATGTACCAATAACCACCAGCTTTTTGCTGCTCCCCGGACCACCAGTGGCTATCGGTGTTGGCCGTCCAATGGATGGTGGCACACTGGTGCGGCTCTGCAGCAGCGGATTATGCCGCTTGCTGCCTATGCCAGCTGCTGGTGCTGCTGGTACCGCTCCTGCCGTCATCTGTGGCAATTTCATACCTTGACGGTGCGGGAGCTCTCCCCGCTTCATAATTGGTATTGTCTGTGCTGGCGCTACAGCCGGCCGCGGTTTTGTTACTGCCACCGTCCGATGGACATGTGCCTTCGCGGCATTTCGGCATTTCGTGAGGATTTCTTCAGCAATATCATCGATACGCGAAATCGAACCGCCAGCCTTGCTTATGAAATCTACCGCGCCAAGGCTCAATGCCCGGATTGTAGCATCCGTTCCCTTCTGTGTCAGACTGCTCAGCATGACGACTGGCACAGGCGACGATTCCATGATGATGGCCAACGCATTGATGCCATCCATGACCGGCATATTGACATCCATCGTCACCAAATCAGGCTGCAGCTGCTTCACCTTGCTGACTGCATCCTTACCATTCATAGCCGTCCCAACCACGTCAAAATCTGGCTGCTTTTGGAACAGGTCTGCTAAGACTTTCCGCATAAATGCCGAATCATCGGCAATCAAGACACGAATCATCCCGTTCCCCCCATTCAGAATCCCTTACAAGTCATTCTTGTTGATTCCTTTGGCAATTGTTGCCCGCTGTACCGCAAACAGATAGTGGACAATCTGATTGCTCACTGCCCGTGGCAGATGCTGGAACGCTGCCCCAATATGGTAAACGAACTCACCAGCATCTTTTTCTATTTTCCGGCAGCTGGCAACCTTGCACATCTGCTCAATCGGCCCTACTCCAGGGATGCTGCTCAGTGAAAGCGCCGCCTTGGTACCTGCCTTCACCTCTTGATCCATGGCAAAACAGATACCATTACCGCTAAGGTCAATCATCCTCGTCATCACTGGTGCCTGGATGGTGCCCTCTTCATCAATAAGCCGTACCTGCACAGGAAGATTGACCTTCACGCGGACAAATTCGCGGTTCTGATGCCGTTCTACCTTCTCAGGAAAGCTTATGTACCAAACCGCAATACGTTCATCAAGCATTCCCGTTTCATGAAAAGACGTAAAAAACCGGTAACGGCACTGCTTACCGATTGCCACACCATACAGGTGCGATCCACTGAGTGGAATGATTGGTACATGCTTGCTGTTCATCGGCATTGCCACGATCAGTTCTTCATCCGTCATGCCTTCGATGCGGCTTGTATGGCGCTCATCACTCGCCTCGACAAAAAACTCCACGCGCTGGCCAATCTTTAAGACATCCCTTGCTTTTATTAATTCGCCCGCCATAGTAAAGTTCCTCCATGTTTAACGCGAAAAACTAAAAATTTGTCGCAAAAAACCTCTCCACCCCTGTGTAACCTTCATCTTACTGCCATAGAGAACACTATTCGTCATCGCCTGTACGCACCTTGCAGCTGTACTGCCTGGATGTGCGACCAAAAACGGCGTCTGCTTGCGCACCGACCGCATGACCGCTGTGTCCTCGAAGATATATCCCAAGCAATCAATCGGCATATTGAGGAAGCGCTCTGAAGTCTGCTGCAACTTGGCTACGACCTCACGGCTTTCTGCTTCATCATACACGCGATTGACAACCAGCCGGATATTCTGATAGCTGGCATACATGCTATAAGCCTTCATAACTGCATAGGCATCAGTCAGTGCGGTAGGCTCCGGCGTCGTTACCAACAGCACCTCATCCGCAGCCAGGATGAAATCCATGACATTCTTGCCGAGACCAGCCCCGGTATCGACTAAGATTATATCAGCTACAGATGCACAACCAGCCAGTTTCTGCATAAGCCGCTGGCGCTCCTCAAGCGTGAACTCTGCGGCCTTCTCGATTCCCGACCCGCCTGATATATAATTCACGCCATATGGCCCCTGCATAATGACATCCTGCAGCTCCGTTCCATCCTCGAGCAGATTCAGCAGGTGCTTGCGCGACATGCTGCCAAGCACCACATCAACATTCGCCATGCCCAAATCCGCATCGATGACGAGCACACGCTGCCCAGCCATCCCTAGCGCAATGGCCAGATTTACCGTCAGATTCGTCTTGCCGACCCCGCCCTTGCCACTCGTGATAGCCAGCACCCTGGCATCGGTCAGTGCAGTGCGTGCATTAGGCTTGCCCGTTGCTCCACGTACACTGTAATCGGCCGGATATTCCGTTTTATCGCCAACAAGCTGGCGAAGTCTTTGCGCCTGATCTCCCATATTATTCCCTCAGCAGCAGCTCCGCAAGCTTCTGCGGCGTTGCCGGTATGATATCATCGGGAACACTCTGTCCATTCGTCAGGAAGGACAAGGCAATATCCCGCTTGGCCAACAGATTCAGGATGAGGCCGACACTGCTGGTCTCATCGGTTTTCGTAAAAATTACCCGATCCGGCTCACAAGCCGAAAATTTCTCCAATATTTCAGCGGCATCCCGATTTTTCGTGGTCGCGCTCATGACGAGATGACATTCGATGTGCGAATTCACTGCCAAGAACTCCTGCAGCTCTTTCATCTGATATTCGTTATGCTGGCTGCGTCCAGCCGTATCAATGAGTATCAGATCCTTGTCACGATGTTTGTGAATAGCTACTTTAAGCTCATCCGGCGAATAGACGATTTCAAGTGGCAGACCGATGATATCCGAATACGTCTTGAGCTGTTCAACAGCTGAGATGCGGTAGGTATCCGCCGTGATCAGTGCAGCACGGATGTTTTTTTCAAGCACAAAGCGCGCAGCAATCTTAGCCAGAGTCGTCGTCTTGCCGACCCCCGTTGCACCAATCAAAGCAACAATACGCACACCATGCTTATTTAGCGTGATGCCCTCGGAAAAATTCATCGTTTCCCCAAGATACCCCGCAAGCACTTCCTCTGCCCGTTCATCCTGGCTGTCAAGCAAGGTATCCCCTGCCGGCAGCTGGGCGGCCATATCCTTCAAGAGTTCCTCGTCCACTTCCTGGCGGCGCAAAGCTTCCTGTATCGATACCTTATCCTGCGGCTGATCCTTGCTCATGACCTGGGCCAGCATTGCCTTCATCTGCGCCAGCTCATCTTCTAAACGCTGGATTTTTTCCGTATCTTCTGGATTGGAGGCCATCGGTTCTGCTGCTGTTTTTTCCATAACTTGTACATCATCCTCTTGTTTTGCTGTGTCATCCGGATTTGCCTCCGGCACTGTCTGGACCGGCTGCACGGGCTGAACCATTGGTTGCACAGGCTGGAATGCAGGAGCAGGGATTGGCGACTCAGCCATGCGAACCCCGGCTTCAGTTCCATTTGTCTTATACTGTGACAGGACCTGGTTGGGCATGACCGGCGCCGCTGGCGATACCACATCCAAACGACCGCCCATTGCTGCTGTTTTAGCTGGCTTGGCAGCCAAAACACGCTTTGCCCGCTTGTTGGCCTGTACCTCATCAGCCTCTTCGATCGCAGCAGTCACTTCAACCACCTCGGCACTATGATAACCGAGGAAGCCGCCTTCCCGGTACTTCTTCGTATGCAGAATGACCGCATCCGGGCCAAGTTCTTCCTTTACCTGCTGCATGGCTTCTTTCATCGACGGAGCCTTGACTACTTTTATCTGCACTTAGATTTTCACCACCCCAAGAATCTGAATCTCCACGCTCTGCTCTATCTCAGCATGTGACAGGACAATAAGTCCTGGAACAGAACGCTCGACCAATTTGCGGAAATACAGCCGCACGGCTGGACTGGTCAGCACGATTGGCTGATAGCCCATATTCGTAAGTTTCGGCAATTCCGCATTGAGCGCCGTAATGAGTTTTTGCAGGGAATCAGGATCCAGGCTGACATAAGAGCCATGATCCGTGCGCTGCACACCCCCGGCAATGCGGTTTTCGAGTGCCGGATCGAGCGTAATACACGGCAACGTGCCGTTTTGTACATTCTGCTGAGTAATCTGACGCGCCATTGCATGGCGGACATACTCAGTAAGTATTTCCGTATCCTTGGTTGCACGGGCATAGTCAGCAAGCACTTCGAGGATTGTTGCCATATCGCGGATTGAAATGCGCTCGCGCAAAAGATTGGAAAGTACCTTCTGGATCTCGCCTACAGTCATGAGATCCGGTACGACCTCGTCGACCAGCGACTGATTCGTCTTCTTGAGATTATCGATGAGGTTCTGCGTCTCCTGACGGCCAAGGATCTCATCTGCATGCTGCTTGATGACCTCTGTCAGGTGTGTAGCCAGTACGGATACAGCATCAACAACCGTATAACCATTGAGCTCAGCCTGTTCACGTTCATTCTCTGGAATCCAGAGCGCCGGCAAACCAAAAGCTGGCTCAGTTGTCTCTATGCCCGGTACCTCTTCAAACACCGTACCCGAATTCATTGCCAGATAATGATCCAGCATCAATTCGCCCTTGGCGATTTCGATGCCCTTTAATTTTATGATATAGGCATTCGGCTTGATCTGGATATTATCACGGATGCGGATAGTTGGCACTACAAGACCAAGTTCCAAAGCACACTGCCGGCGGATCATGACGATACGGTCGAGCAGGTCACCGCCCTGTCCCGTATCAACGAGCGGAATCAGCGAATAGCCGATTTCCAATTCCATGGGATCGACCTGCAGAAGCGAAACGATGTTTTCTGGCGTCGTAGCTTTCTTCTTCTCCTGTACCTTCTTTTCTTCTTTCTGGGTCTCTGTCTTTACCTCTGCTCCCTGTCTGAGCAATCGCCCAATAAAGAAACAGAAAATAGCCAGCACCGTGAACGGAATCCCCGGCAGGCCCGGAATGATAGCAAAGAACAACAGTACACCGCTCAAGATGAAATAAATGCGGTCATTGCGCACAAGCTGCGTGACAAGATCGCTGCCGATATTCCCTTCCGCACCAGCACGCGTGACAATAAGACCTGTTGCCGTAGAAATGAGCAGCGCAGGGATCTGGCTGACCAGACCCTCGCCGACAGTCAGCAATGTATATGTCTGCAATGCCTGTACGGCTTCGAGATTACGCTGCAACATACCAATGATGAAACCACCAGCGATATTGATGAACATGATCAGGATAGCAGCAATAGCATCGCCCTTGACGAACTTAGAAGCACCGTCCATCGCGCCGAAAAAATCGGACTCATGCTGGATTTTTTCGCGGCGTATCTTAGCTTCAGCATCCGTGATAGCACCCTGATTGAGATCCGCATCGATAGACATCTGCTTACCCGGCATAGCATCGAGCGTAAAACGTGCCGATACCTCAGCGACACGCTCCGATCCCTTCGTAATAACGATGAAGTTTACGGCAACGAGGATGACGAACATAATGAAACCGACAACCGGGTTACCGCCGACAACGAAGTTACCGAAAGCCGTGATTACTTCCCCCGCATAACCGTCGAGCAGAATAAGACGCGTCGATGAGATATTCAGTGCCAGACGGAACAGCGTCGTCACGAGCAGCAAAGAAGGGAAAATCGATAAATCGAGCGCTTCTTTGTTGTAGATGACCGCCATGACCAGCAACAACGCAATCGTGATATTCAGACAAATCAACATATCCAGCAGCAGCGTCGGCAGCGGAATGATCATCATGACAACGATGACAATGATTGCCACCGCAATCATTACATCACTGTATTTTTGGATAAAACTGCCCTTGCCAAATGCATTTGACGCAGCAGCTGCCTGTGGTGCAGCCATATGTGACTCTCCTTACCTTCGAATAATTCTATGATTCAAGCCCGGCGTCGATTCTTCAAACGATATACGTACGCCAGGACTTCAGCGACCGCCTGATAAAGCTCAGCCGGCACCATGTCTCCAACCTCGGCGCTAGCATAAAGCGCCCGCGCCAAGGGCCGGTTCTCCACAATGGGCACACGCGCATCACGTGCGATGTCCTTGATACGCTGGGCTACCAGATCCTGTCCCTTCGCTACGATAAGTGGCGCGACCATTCCCTTGCTATATTGCAGGGCTACGGCAAAATGCGTCGGGTTCGTGACGATGACATCCGCTTTTGGCACTTCCTGCATCATACGGCTCATAGCCATCTGACGCTGTTTCTGTTTGATCTTGCCCTTGATCTGCGGATCACCTTCGGTCTGTTTCATTTCATCCTTGACCTCTTGCTTGGTCATCTTCAAATCCTGAGTCGTCTGCCATTTCTGATAACCATAGTCCAAAATACCCAGAACGATGATGACAGCGATGACTTCAAAAGCCATACTGAAAACAATATCCGCAATCTGTGCCAGGCTGTTCGGCAAATCAAAATAGATAAACTGAGGCATTGCCATCAGATGATCTTTCAAGAAATCATAAAGAAAAAAACCAATGATTGCAATCTTGAATAATGATTTGACAAGCTCCACCAGGGAACGCTTGGAAAAAATACGGCCAAAGCCATTGATCGGATTGAGCTTGTCCGGCTTGAAACCAATTGCCTCCGTGTTAAAATTCAACCCCACCTGAAAAACATTGATTGCCAGCCCCATAACCATGATTCCCAACATGATAGGCAACGAGGTCTGCGCCAGCAGCTCGATAATGCCGATGAATATCCGCAGGATATTTTCCGTATCGACCGGCTGGTTCAAGTGGCTGAATACATATGTCGTATAGGCAGCAATACTGCCGTAGATATGCGCCCACATTACCTTGATAATAAAAAAACCTATGAGCAGCACAAATGCCGTACTGAGTTCTGTGCTCCTGCCGACCTGACCTTTCTTCTTTGCGTCAGCCCGTTTCTTGGACGTTGGTTCCTCAGTCTTGTCACCGGCAAAAAGCTGCAGGTCAAAAGCAAAGGTCCTGCTATTGTAATGCCTGAAGCGCAATTGTAATATTTCCATACATCTCATTGAATAGCACATCCAGAAATAATACATAGAACGGCAGCACCATTGCCAATATCAATGTGCCAACCGTCAGCTGCATCGGAATACCGACAACAAAGATATTCATCTGCGGCATCGTCCGTGCCAATATACCGAGTCCCACGTTTGTCAGCAGGATGGCAAAAGTCACTGGCATAGCGATCTTCATTCCTGTCAGAAATATCCCCGTCGTGAAATTGGCAATGATAAGCGGCAATGACAGGCTCATCTCCATCGATAGCAGCGGCACCATCTTGAAGCTCTCGAATAAGGCATCGATAAGCATATGATGTCCATTCACTACCAGAAAAATGATGACGGTCAAATTATAAAGAAAACTTCCGATAAGCGGCATCTGCTGACCGGAAGTTGGATCCATAACATTGACAATGGCAAATCCGACCTGCATATCCATGACTTTACCAGCCATCGTAATCGCCGCAAACGAAATATAGGCGACAAAGCCAATGAGCCAACCGATAAACAACTCGGACAAAACAGCACCTGCATAAGCCCATACCGACGGCGGCGCCTGAATGATTCCCATATTGTCAATCACTGGATAGAGCACGATAGCCATGGCCAAAGATGCTCCTGCACGAAAGTATACAGGAATATTCATGCTGCCAAAGAATGGAGAAATAATGAACAAACCGCTGACCCGGGTCATAAGCAGCAGAAACACTGCAGCATGGCCCTCCAAAAGATCATAGAAATCCATTATTCACTCCTTTAACCGATATACGACGGCAGATTGACGAGAACATTGGTCAGATATTCCACCATGATACGCAGCATCCACGGCCCAAAAATCAAGATCGCCACAAATACGGCAATGATTTTCGGTATAAAGGCCAATGTTTGCTCCTGAATAGATGTCGTTGCCTGAAAGACACTAACCATAAGACCAACTATAAGACCAAGTCCCAACATCGGCGCCGATACCAGCATGACGACGAACAAGGCTTCCTGTCCCAGCTGGACCACCAGATCTCCCGACATGCTACAACCTCCCTTTTATCCCCTTACTACTTGAAGCTGACAATCAGGGACTTGATGAGCAAATGCCATCCATCGACCATAACGAAAAGCAGGATCTTGAACGGCAGCGATATCATGACCGGCGGCAGCATCATCATACCCATCGACATCAAAGTACTTGCTACAATCATATCAATGACGATAAACGGCACATAGATCATAAAACCAATCTGGAATGCTGTTTTGAGTTCACTGATGATGAATGCCGGTATCAGCGTAAACGTCGATACGTCCTCCGGCCCATTCGGACGTTCAGCATCAGACAGATTGACAAACAGGGCCAAATCCGATTCACGTGTCTGCTTGAACATGAACTCACGGATTGGCTCTACAACATTCTCCAAAGCCTGCTCCTGCGTAATCTGTCCAGCAAGATATGGCTGAAGGCCATTTTCATTAGCCTGTCCCCAGTAAGGAGCCATGATATAGAATGTCAGGAACATCGACAAAGCAATAACGATTTGGTTCGGCGGCACATTCTGTGTCGACAGAGCATTGCGCAGAAATCCGATAACCACAACGATACGCACAAACGACGTCGTCATGATCAGGATTCCAGGTGCCAGCGTCAATACCGTCAGCAATGCCATGACCTGCAGCGTAACCGCTACATCCTGTGGCTTATCCGATGTTCCCACATCTACATTGACAGTAGGAATCAAAGGTGCCGCCAAGGCATTATTTGTCATAAATAGCAGGAAGGCCAAGCCTCCCAGCAAAATCAAAACCTCCCGACGTTTCAAGCACCTACAATCCTTTCTCAATCTCAACCATAAACATTGCTGCTTACTTCCGGAATATGGGTGGCACTTTCTGCACAAAGTCAGACAACGCCCCAAATTGTTGCGAAAACATTTCGGGAACTTTGGGAGCTGTCAATTCATCCCGATGGAGACGATCGATCTCATCAGGATCATTGATTTCCGCCAGCAAGGTAACCGAATGCTCAGTCACTCCAAGCATGAATATACGGCCAGCCATCTCAATGATGCAGACCGAACGGTTTGGCCCTAGTGGCAGATGAGAAAGTATCCTTCCTCCATAGCCCATTTTCTGCTGTGCAAACCGCCCGCCCAGAAAGCGAGCAGCAAAATAAGCCAGCCCTACCACAAAAATAAAAATGGCAAAAAGGCTGACCAAATAAGCAATAGATGACCACCACGAAATCGACGACGGCTTGGGATCCGCATTCTCATAGCCTGATAAATACCCGCCCTTGGCCGCTTCCTCAGCGGCCAGGACGGGATCCATCAAGACCAAAAATACCAGTACCCCAATAACACACGTCAAAATAATGTGTTTTCTCTCCATTAGCCTACTGCTTTGCGGACAGCCTCCAGTACACGGTCTGCCTGGAACGGCTTAACGATAAAGTCACGGGCACCAGCCTGGATTGCCTCGATAACCATAGCCTGCTGACCCATAGCACTGCACATAACAATCTTGGCATTCGGATCAACCTTCTTGATTTCCTTAACGGCACTGATACCATCCATTTCCGGCATCGTGATATCCATCGTAACGAGATCCGGCTTAAGTTCCTGGTATTTCTCCAGCGCTTTCATCCCATTCTCAGCCTCGCCGACTACTTCGTAGCCATTCTTCGAAAGAATGTCTTTAACCATCATTCTCATGAATGCCGCATCGTCAACGACCAATACTCGTACTGCCATGTTTCATCTCTCCTCATCTTAAAAAATCACTCGACTTGGTTCAATATATTTTTAATTATATAAGAAAGTCCTGCTTAAAACAAGAGTGGGTATCACTGCAGCTTAGCCGCTCTCTCAGCCGGACTTGCTATCTCCGTAATACGGACACCAAAGTTCTCGTCAATAACAACGACCTCACCCTTGGCCAGGAATTTGCCATTGACCTGAATATCTACCGGCTCACCAGCCAGCTTATCGAGCTCAACGATTGAACCATTTGTGAGCTCTAGAATCTCTTTGATTGACTTCTTCGTACGCCCTAACTCAACGGTAACCTGCAGCGGAACATCCAAAATCAAACCGATATTGGCATCGTTGACCTGTACAGGCTGCGTATTGAGCGGCGTGAATTGTGCCGACTGAACGGGAACATTCGTAGCCACATGTGGCTGCATCGCCATCCCATAGCCGCCAGCTGGTGGTGCTGCCATTGCTGGTGCTGCCTGTGGTGGTGGCGCTGCTGCCGGTGCTGGTGCAGGCGTGGGGGCCGGCGCTGGAGCTGGCGCAGCTGCAGGAGCTGGTGCCGGTTCTGGTTCTTCTGCCTTGGAGCTGTTCGTCAAGGCTTCAACCATTTCCTTCGCCACTGGCACAGGCAGGATCTGCATAATTTCACTATCGATCAGGCCATCGACCTCCATGCGGAAAGAAGTCCGCACAACAGGCTCATCCTGCCCAACCAGCTCTGTCACCTTATCCTCATTGCCGAAGTCGATCAGATTGACCTTTGGGGGCGAAATATCGATTTTCTTATTGAACATCGTGGAAAGCGAGGTTGCTACCGTGCCCATCATCTGATTCATGGACTCGCCCACAGCGCTCATAGCAATCTCATTGATTTCCGTATCAGGATTCGTACCATCGCCGCCCATCATGAGGTCTGCGATTATGGAAGCGTCCTGCGCCTGGATAGCCAGGACATTATTGCCATCAATACCGATTGTATAACCGACCTCAACAATGAGATACGGCATCGGATACTGTTCCTGAATAATGCTCATCGTGGCAACCGAAACAGTCGGTGTGGTAATACTTACCTTATGGCCAAGCAGTACGGAAAGCGTCGTAGCTGCACTGCCCATCGAGATATTACCAATCTCGCCCAGCGCATCCTTCTCCATATCAGTGAGTACATCGTCAAACTGAGATGAGCTACTGTCTGCGGCTGGCGCCTCAGCTGCTGCCTCCGACTCTCCCGCGGGTGCTGCATCGCCGCCTGCCTCTGGTATAGCACCACCATTCAGCAGGGCGTCAATCTCCTCTTGCGAGATCATATCGTCACTCATCAGTATCTTCATCCCCTTCGTTAATTATCTTAGTTATCTGTACCGCCATCTTCTTACCGGATGTACCGGGGCGGCAGTAGAACTTGGGCTTATGCCCGACCAGACAGAGCAGATTATCATCCACCTTGGCATCCATCTGCAAGACATCACCAAAACCCAAAGTCAGGAACTCATTGATGGTAATATCGACGCCGCCCAGCTGGACGACAAATGGTACCTTGGTACGTTCAATCTTACGCTGCAGGATTTTGACCTGCTCCGGATCATCATCCTTGGAAACCGAGGACGCTACCCAGAACGTCGTGGTCAGCTTGGACATGATTGGCTCCAGTACCAGGTACGGGATGCAGATATTCATCATGCCCTCAACATCGCCCACCTTCATCTGAATCGTGACGATGACTACCATATCACTTGGAGGTACAATCTGCGTAAATTGCGGATTGGACTCCGTCGCTTCTAAACTTGGCTTGAACTCTATGACATTGGACCAAGCCTCTTTCAAATGGCTCATTGCTGTATCGATGAAACGCTTCATGACGACTTCCTCGATTTCTGTGAGCACGCGTGGCTTGATACCCGATCTGCCCTCACCACCAAACACACGGTCAATGAAAGCAAAAGCTATCTCGGTGTTGACCTCCATGATGATGTTGCCCTTGAGCGGCGGAACCGCCAAGATGCTGATTACCGATGGATTGGCCAGCGACTGGACGAACTCCTGATAAGTCAACTGTTCGACCGATGCTACCTCGACATTTACCAGTGTGCGGAGATGCGTAGACAAATATGTATTCAATAACCGGGAAAAACTCTCATGGAGCATGAACAATGTTCGGATCTGGTCCTTGGAGAACTTATCCGGCCGCTTGAAATCATAGGTTTTGACTTTTTTCTGTTCTTCATCTGCTTTGACTTCTTCTGCGGATACTGTTCCGTCTGAGAGCGCTGAAAGCAGTTTATCTATCTCAGATTGAGATAGTACATCATCTGCCAACCTTCGTCCTCCTTCCTGCTATCTGCCTATGATGTTACTGAAGCAGGAAGCTGGTGATGTAGACATCATAGACCGACCCTGCTCCCAGCTTCGTGTTGAGCTCATCCTTGATTTTCTTCTTGAGCTCATCCTGTTTGGCTGCATCAAACTCATCGAGTTTGGCACTGCGCAGGATCTGCATCGTCGTATCAAGGATTTTTGTCTCAGCCATTGGCTGGAGTTTTCCCTCTTCGATGTTGTCCTTCTTGCCAGGATTCATCTCCAATACAATCCCTGCTTTGAGGAATTTACCAGCTTTCTGCCCGCCGACATTGACCATTATCCCTTCTTTGGCGTCGCCGAGTTTGATAAAGATGCCTGGATCATGATGCTCGCTCACAGACTCCGTAGCTGTTTCCTTCATCATCTTCGTGGTAATAAAGAACGAAATACCTCCGGCCAGGACAAGGCCGACCAGTACCAGAATTACCACCAGGATTATCGGTGATTTCTTTTTCTTCTCTTCCGGCGCTGCCTCGTTTTCCTTCTCTTCGTCTGCCATTTGATACTCCCTCCATTAAATCTGCTTTTCTAATTATACCAAGAGTTTTCAATTTGTCTACATCAAAATTGATGCAACGCCCGACGATATTTCATCACACGGCGGACAATCTCATCCATTGGCTCATCGACGATGAACTTTTTGCCGTTTGTCAGCGTGACAACCGTATCCGGCGTTTCCTCTATAGTTTCTATTATTTCGGCATTGAGGACAAATTCTCCTTTTTTATTTGTCTTAGAATTAAATTTTGTAAGCATTATCATTGCCTTGTCATCTCCTTATCCGCATCGCTATACATCTTCATTCTTTCTTCTTTCGTCGTCAAGCCCTCATTCTCCTTTTTATTTTCCCAGATTCTCTAAAAATCTGCAATATTTTTCCCTGACGCTGCCAAACCATG
>Ga0307913_10005_pt1 | contig 19928 bp, 33 predicted proteins | sample GoafecXyGen9Rep1_FD_203704 | JGI IMG/M metagenome (GOLD analysis project Ga0307913, IMG submission 203704) | Metatranscriptome of enriched fungal communities from goat fecal pellet, Isla Vista, California, United States - Xylan, Gen9, Rep 1... ...
AGAGCATGATTTAGTGATACAGGGGAGTGAAAACAATGACACTGGATACACTGAAAAATGCCAATCGGGTGATTGGTATCAAGCAGGTTACCAAAGCTGTGAAGCGTGGGAATGTCCAAAACGTATTTGTCGCTGACAATGCAGATGATCGTGTCATCAAACCGCTTGAAACGTTGTGCAGGGAATATGAAGTTCCTGTGGGGCGTGTGGAGACGATGCAGGAACTGGGACAGGCCTGCGGCATCGAAGTCGGTGCTGCAGCTGCGGCAGTCCTGAAGTAAGTTTCTAGTATATTTGTTAAAAACTTCGGAGCTTGCTCTGAGGTTTTAATAAATAATAAATTCTCAATATGAAGGAAGGAGGTGCATGTATGCCTACTATCAATCAGTTAGTTCGTAAGAGCAGAAAGAGCATGCAGGAGAAGTCCAAAGCACCAGCACTCAAGAATTGCCCGCAGAAACGTGGTGTTTGCACGCGTGTTTACACGTCTACGCCGAAAAAGCCGAACTCGGCACTGCGTAAGGTAGCTCGTGTTCGTCTGACGAACAGCATCGAGGTTACCGCATACATCCCAGGCATTGGTCATAATCTTCAGGAGCATAGTGTTGTTCTGATCCGTGGCGGTCGTGTCAAGGACCTGCCAGGTGTTCGTTACCACATCATCCGCGGTTCGCTCGATACTGCCGGTGTGCAGGATCGTGCTCAGGGCCGTTCGAAGTACGGTGCGAAAAAAGCAAAGAAAAAATAACACAGCTTCGTAAATGAAGACTATGATAAGGAGGTAAAACAATGCCAAGAAAAGGTTCCGTACCTAAGCGTGATGTACTGCCGGATCCGGTGTACCACAGCAAAACGGTTACGAAATTCATCAATAAAGTAATGCTTTCCGGTAAGAAGAGCGTTGCTGAGCGCGTCGTTTATGATGCGTTTGAGACGATCCGTGCCAAGACGGGCAAGGATCCTCTGGAAGTTTTTGAGACTGCTCTCAAAAACGTTATGCCGGTTCTCGAGGTACGCGCTCGCCGTGTCGGTGGTGCAAACTATCAGGTTCCGGTTGAGGTCCGTCCGGACCGCCGTATGACGCTCGGCATTCGCTGGATCGTCAACTACGCACGTCTCCGCGGTGAAAAAACCATGGATGAGCGCCTTTCGGGCGAGCTCATGGATGCCGCTAACAACACGGGCGCAGCAATCAAGAAGAAGGAAGATACGCACAAGATGGCAGAGGCCAACAAGGCTTTCGCTCACTATCGTTGGTAATCCTTTCTTATTTTTATTAAGGAGCGATATTAAAAGTGGCAAGAGAGTATTCCCTTGAAAAAACTCGTAATATCGGTATCATGGCTCACATCGATGCCGGTAAGACGACTACTACTGAGCGTATCCTCTTCTACACGGGTGTAAACCACAAGATCGGCGAGGTTCATGAAGGCGCTGCTACCATGGACTGGATGGTTCAGGAGCAGGAGCGCGGCATCACGATTACGTCTGCTGCAACGACCTGCCACTGGAAGAATCATCGTATCAACATCATTGATACGCCGGGTCACGTGGATTTCACGGTAGAGGTTGAGCGTTCCCTGCGCGTTCTTGACGGCACGGTTGCAGTCCTGACTGCACGCGGTGGCGTTGAGCCGCAGACTGAGACCGTTTGGCGTCAGGCTGAGCGTTATCATGTTCCGCGCATGGCGTATGTCAACAAGATGGACATCACCGGCGCAAACTTCTTCAATGTTATCAATATGATGCACGAGCGTCTGCAGGCTAATGCCGTAGCAATCCAGCTGCCGATCGGCGCTGAGGATACGTTCGAGGGCATCGTCGACCTGGTCAAGATGGAAGCTATCGTTTATGAGGATGACCTCGGCAAAGTTGCTGATGAGGTTGAAATCCCGGCTGACATGAAAGAACAGGCTGATGAGTATCGTGAGAAGCTCTTAGAGGCACTCTCCGAACTTGATGACGAATTCATGGAGAAATATCTCGGTGGCGAAGAGATTTCGGAAGAGGAAATCAAGAAGGTAATCCGTAAGGGTACCCTCGCTGGTGAACTCGTCCCGGTAACTTGCGGTACGTCGTATCGCAACAAGGGCGTTCAGCCGCTTCTCGATGCTATCGTTGATTATATGCCGGCTCCGACGGATATCCCGCCGATTGCTGGTGTAAATCCGGAAACTGGTGAGGAAGACCATCGTCCGTCTAGCGACAGCGAACCGTTCTCCGCACTGGCATTCAAAATCATGACTGACCCGTATGTCGGTAAGCTGGCATTCTTCCGCGTATACTCCGGTGTACTCGATGCTGGTTCTTACGTATTCAACTCGACGAAGGGCAAGAAAGAGCGTATTGGCCGTATCCTCCAGATGCATGCCAACAACCGTAAGGAAATCGAGAAGGTTTACTCCGGTGATATCGCTGCTGCTGTCGGTCTGAAAGACACGACGACGGGCGACACGCTCTGCGACGAGGCACATCCGATTATCCTCGAGTCCATGGAGTTCCCGGATCCGGTTATCTCTGTTGCTGTTGAACCGGCAACGAAGAATGACCAGGAGAAGATGGGCGTTGCTCTCCAGAAACTCGCTGAGGAGGATCCGACGTTCCGCGTTCGCACGGATCAGGAAACTGGCCAGACGATTATCTCTGGTATGGGTGAGCTTCATCTTCAGATTATCGTTGACCGTATGCTCCGTGAGTTCCATGTCGACTGCAAAGTCGGTGAGCCGCAGGTTGCATACCGTGAGACGATCCGTAACACGGTCAAGGCTGAAGGTAAGTTCGTTCGCCAGTCCGGTGGTCATGGTCAGTATGGTCACTGCTGGCTCGAGCTCATTCCGCAGGAGCCGGGCGAAGGCTTCAGCTTCGAAAACAAGGTCGTTGGTGGTGCGATTCCGAAGGAATTCATCAACCCGATCGAGGCCGGCGTAAAGCAGGCTATGGAGGCTGGTGTCGTCGCTGGTTATCCGATGGTCGACATCAAAGCTATCGTATTCGATGGTTCCTATCACGAGGTCGACTCCTCCGAGGCAGCATTCAAAGTTGCTGGTTCCATGGCATTCAAGAACGGCTGTGAAAAGGCTAACCCGGTTCTCCTTGAGCCGTACGTAAAAGTCGAAGTTGTCGTTCCGGAAGAGTACATGGGCGATGTAATCGGCGACCTGAATTCCCGCCGCGGCCGTATCGATGGTATGGAAGCGCGCAACGGTGCTCAGGTCATCAACGGATTTGTTCCGCTTTCCGAAATGTTCGGTTATTCGACGGATCTCCGTTCTAAAACTCAGGGCCGAGGGAACTACAGCATGGAAGTAGCTTACTATGATGAAGTTCCTAAAAATATAGCCGAAAAGGTTATTGCTAAAAACAAAGGCGAATAAGGGAGGAAAAAATTACAATGGCTAAAGAAAAGTTTGAGAGAACTAAACCGCATGTTAACATCGGCACCATTGGTCACGTTGACCATGGCAAGACGACGCTGACGGCTGCAATCACGAAAGTTCTGTCCGAGACGGAAGGCTGCAAGGCTGCTTTCGAGGATTACGCTGATATCGATAAGGCTCCGGAGGAGCGTGAGCGCGGTATCACCATCAACACGGCACACGTTGAGTATGAGACGCAGAAACGTCATTATGCACACGTTGACTGCCCAGGCCATGCTGACTATGTCAAGAACATGATCACTGGTGCTGCTCAGATGGATGGTGCTATCCTGGTTGTTTCCGCTGCTGATGGCCCGATGCCGCAGACGCGTGAGCACATCCTGCTCGCTCGTCAGGTCGGTGTTCCGGCAATCGTTGTCTTCCTGAACAAGGTTGACCAGGTTGACGATGATGAGCTCCTCGAGCTCGTAGAGATGGAAGTTCGCGAGCTGCTCTCCAGCTACGAATTCCCTGGCGATGACATTCCGGTCATTGCTGGTTCCGCTCTGAAAGCTCTCGAGGGCGATGCTGACATGAAGGCTAAGATCGTTGAGCTCATGAACGCTGTTGATGAGTACATCCCGACGCCGGAGCGTGACACGGATAAACCGTTCCTGATGCCGGTTGAGGACGTATTCACGATCACTGGCCGTGGTACGGTTGCTACGGGCCGTGTTGAGCGTGGCGAGCTGAAACTGAACGATACGGTTGAGATCGTTGGTCTTCAGGACGAGTCGAAATCCACGGTTGTTACGGGTATCGAGATGTTCCGTAAGATGCTCGATAGCGCTGTTGCTGGTGATAACATCGGTGCTCTGCTCCGTGGTATCGACCGCAAAGAGATCGAGCGTGGCCAGGTTCTCGCTAAGCCGGGCACGATTCATCCGCATACGAAGTTCAAAGCTCAGGTCTATGTCCTGACGAAAGAAGAGGGTGGCCGTCATACGCCGTTCTTCACGAACTATCGTCCGCAGTTCTACTTCCGTACGACTGACGTTACGGGCGTTGTTTCCCTGCCGGAAGGCACGGAGATGGTTATGCCTGGCGATAACATCGAGATGGATGTTGAGCTCATTACCCCGATCGCTATCGAGAAGGGTCTCCGCTTCGCTATCCGCGAGGGTGGTCACACGGTTGGTGCTGGCCGCGTAACGGATATCGTTGAGGCATAAGTTTCAAGTCAATTAAACCAATAAGTAAGAGCGGCGCTCGCGTCGCTCTTATTTAAAGGTTTAAAATAATATGGTACCCCCCAATGCGATGACGTGGCAGATGGCTCGGCATTGTCCGAGGGAACTGTTACGGAGAAATGTTTGGGCCGAGAGTCCGGACGATAAGGAGGAAAAACAATTGTCTAAGAATCAAAAGATTAGAATCCGTTTGAAGGCTTATGATCATAAAGCCCTCGATCAGAGCGCAGTAAAGATTGTGGATACTGCAAAGAAGACTGGTGCAATGGTATCCGGTCCGATTCCACTCCCAACGGAGAAAAATATCTACACGATTTTGCGTTCCCCGCATGTCAATAAGGATTCCCGCGAGCAGTTCGAAATGAGAACGCATAAGCGTCTTATCGACATCCTGCAGCCGACGAACAAGACGGTAGATGCGCTGATGCGCCTTGACCTTCCGGCTGGTGTAGACATCGAAATCAAATTATAATCCGAGGAGGTGGAATGAATGTCTAAAGCAATTTTAGGTAGAAAACTGGGCATGACTCAGATCTTCACGGAAGAGGGCAAAGTTGTTCCTGTTACGGTTGTTGAGTCTGGTAACAACATCGTTATCCAGAACAAGACGGTCGAGAATGACGGTTACAACGCTGTTCAGCTTGGCTTCGGTGAAGTTAAGGAATTCAAAGTAAATAAACCAATGAAGGGTCATTTCGCTAAAGCTGGTGTTAAGCCGGTCAAATTCATCCGCGAGATGCGTCTTCAGGATCCTTCTGAATACAAAGTCGGTGATTCCATCGGCGTTGACATATTTAGTGCTGGAGAATTAGTCGATGTTACTGGTACTTCCAAAGGTAAAGGTTTTGCCGGCGGTATCAAACGTCACAACTTCGCCCGTGGTCCTATGGGACATGGTTCCAAATCCCACCGTGAGCCGGGCTCGACTGGTGCAATGATTTCCGGTCCTGGCGGACGCGTGCTCAAAGGCAAGAAACTGCCGGGCCGCATGGGTGGCGAGCGCGTTACGGTTCAGCGCCTCACGGTTGTCCGTGTTGATGCAGACCGCAACCTGATTCTCATCAAGGGCGCAATTCCGGGCCCGAAGAAGAGCTTCGTTGTGATCAAAAATACCGTTAAACCGGGCAAAAACTAATTGGAAGGAGGATAACCTAAATTATGGCTACAGTAGCAGTTTATGACATCACCAACAAACAGGTTGGCGATATCGAATTGAATGACAGCATCTTCGGCGTAGAGATGAACGCAGGTCTTCTCCATCAGGCCGTTGTAATGCAGCTTGCAGCACAGCGTCTCGGCACGCATGCAACCAAGACGAGAAGCTTCGTTCGTGGTGGCGGCCGCAAGCCTTGGAAGCAGAAAGGCACGGGTCGTGCTCGTGCTGGTTCGACGCGCAGCCCGCTGTGGGTCGGCGGTGGTACGGTCTTCGGTCCGCATCCGCGTAAGTACGCTTTCACGATGCCGCGCAAACAGCGCCGTCTCGCTATCAAATGCGCACTTTCCGATAAAGTTAAGAGCGGTGAGCTCGTAGTCCTCGACAGCCTCGATTTCGATGCTCCGAAGACGAGCCAGGTCGTCAAGATGCTTGGCGATTTCAGCGTTGACTCCAAAGCTCTCCTCATCACTTGTGATGAAGCTGAGAACGTAGAGAAGTCCGCACGCAACATTCCGGGTGTAAAAGCTATCAATACGATGGGCCTGAATGTCTTTGATATCCTGAATCATGACAAGCTGTTCATCACGAAGGATGCCATCACCCGCATCGAGGAGGTATTCGCATAATGGAAGCACGTGATATCCTGATCCGTCCGCTGATCACTGAGAGAACGACTCAGCTCATGGCTGAGGGCAAATACGTCTTCGTTGTTGCGAAAGCAGCCAACAAGATTGAGATTGCTAAAGCTGTCGCTGAAGTTTTCAACGTCAAAGTTGAGAAAGTCAACACGGTCAACGTACTGGGCAAAACGAAACGCATGGGCCGCACGATGGGCAAGCGTTCTGACTATAAAAAAGCTATCGTAAAGCTCGCTGCTGGCGAAAGCATCGAGTTCTTCGAAGCATAATTGAGAAAAGGAGGTACATTTAAGTGGCAGTAAAGAGTTTTAAACCATATTCTGCAGGCCGTCGCTTCATGACCGTCGCTTCGTTCGACGAGATCACGGCAAGCAAGCCTGAGAAATCCCTGACTGAGCGCCTGACGAAAAAAGGCGGCCGTAACCAGCAGGGTCGTCTGACCGTTCGCCATCAGGGTGGCGGCCATAAGCGTCTTTATCGCGTGATCGACTTCAAACGCACGAAAGACGGTATCCCGGCTCGCGTCGCTACCATCGAGTACGACCCGAACCGCAGCGCACGCATCGCTCTCCTCAACTATGTGGATGGTGAGAAGCGCTACATCCTCGCACCGAATGGTCTCAAGGTTGGTGACAAGGTTGTTTCCGGTCCGGACGCTGACATCAAAGTCGGTAACGCTCTTCCGCTGAAGAACATTCCGGTTGGTACGACGATTCACAACATCGAGCTTAAGATCGGCAAGGGCGCACAGCTCGTCCGCAGTGCTGGTACTTCGGCTCAGCTCATGGCTAAGGAAGGCGATTATGCACTCCTCCGCATGCCGTCTGGCGAGCTCCGCAAGGTTCATATCAACTGCCGTGCAACGATCGGTGAAGTTGGTAACCTCGAGCATGAGAACATCACGATCGGTAAAGCAGGCCGTAACCGTTGGCTGGGCATTCGTCCGGAGAACCGTGGTACTGCAATGAACCCGAATGACCATCCGCATGGTGGTGGTGAGGGTCGTTCCCCAGTCGGCCGCAAGAACCCTGTTACGAAATGGGGCAAATGCGCTATGGGTGCCAAGACTCGTCGCAAGAAAGCTTCGGATCGTCTCATCGTCAAAGGACGTACGAAATAATCATAGAAATCGACAGGCAGCCTGATGCCGCCTGACGAAAGGAGGAGACACTTTGTCAAGATCTATTAAAAAGGGACCTTACGTTGCAGAAAGCCTCATGAAGAAAATCGAGGCTCTCAACGAAGCTAACGATAAAAAAGTTGTAAAGACCTGGTCGAGAAGCTCCACTATTTTCCCTGATTTCGTCGGTCATACGATTGCCGTTCATGACGGCCGCAAACATGTACCGGTTTATGTCACGGAAGATATGGTTGGTCATAAGCTCGGCGAGTTCGCACCGACCCGCACGTTCAAGGGTCATGCAGGCGAAGAGCGCAAGACTTCACTGAAATAATTTTGCGAAAGGAGCATACTTGTGGAATCTAAAGCAGTAGCTAAATATGTTCGCATCACTCCGCGCAAAGTTCGTGTAGTCCTGGATCTTATCCGTGGCAAGAACGTTGCAGAGGCATTTGCGATCTTGAAATTCACGCCGAAAGCTGGCGCTGATGTTGTAGAGAAGGTTCTGCGTTCTGCTGTTGCAAACGCTGAGAACAATTTTGATATGGACGTCGACAAGCTGGTCGTCAAGACGGCTTTCGCTGACCAGGGTCCGACGCTCAAGCGTATCCATCCGCGTTCCCGTGGACAGGCTTTCAAAATCTTGAAACGCACGTCCCATGTAACCATCGTCGTAGACGAGATGAACTAAGAAGGAGGGAAACGGATTGGGTCAGAAAGTAAATCCGCATGGTATTCGCCTTGGCATCGTCAAGACTTGGGATGCTAAGTGGTATGCAGATAAAGATTTTGCAGATAACCTGCATGAAGATATTAAAATCCGTGACTATCTGAAGCAGAGCCTTCAGGCAGCCGGTGTGTCCAGAATCGAGACGGAGCGCAGCAAAAACCGTCTGAAGCTCACGATCCATACGGCTAAGCCGGGTATGGTAATCGGCCGCGGTGGTTCGGGCATCGAGCAGATCAAAGAGGGTCTGAAGAAATACACGGAAAAACGTGTTGACATCAATATTGCTGAAATCAAACAGCCGGATATGGATGCTACTCTCGTTGCTGAGAACATCGCTCAGCAGCTGGAGCGCCGCATCGCTTTCCGCCGTGCAATGAAGCAGGCCGTTGGCCGCACGATGCGTCTTGGTGCTAAAGGTATCAAGGTTGCACTCGGTGGTCGTCTCGGCGGCGCAGAGATTGCTCGTAAGGAGTCCTACCGCGAAGGCAGCATTCCTCTTCACACGCTGCGTGCTGATATCGACTATGGTACGGCAACGGCACATACGACTTACGGCGACATCGGCGTAAAAGTATGGATCTTCAAGGGTGAAGTTCTTCCGGAAAGAAAGCAGCGCAAGGCTGTAGCTGAAGGGAGCGAAGCTTAATGTTATTACCAAAGAGAGTAAAATATCGCAAACAGTTCCGTGGCCGTATGAAGGGTAAAGCTCATCGCGGCAACACGGTTAGCCATGGTGAGTATGGTCTGGTCGCTCTTGAGCCGGCTTGGATCACGAATCGCCAGATTGAGGCTGCTCGTATCGCTATGACCCGTTACATCAAACGTGGCGGTCAGGTTTGGATCAAAATTTTCCCGGATAAGCCGGTAACGGCTAAACCGGCTGAGACCCGCATGGGTTCCGGTAAAGGTTCGCCGGAGTACTGGGTTGCAGTTGTTAAGCCGGGCCGCGTCCTCTTCGAGATGGATGGCGTATCCCGTGAAGTTGCTCAGGAAGCAATGCGTCTTGCAGGCCATAAGCTGCCGATCAAGACGAAGTTCGTTGTCAAAGAAGAGACTAAAGCAGAGGGCGGTGAAGTAAATGAAGGTTAATGAGATTCGTGAGATGAGTGCTGACGAGCTTAACCAGAAACTTGCTTCGCTCAAAGAGGAACTGTTCAACCTCCGTTTCCAGCTCGCTACTGGCCAGCTTGAGAACCCGATGCGTATCAAAGAAGTAAAGAAGACGATCGCCCGTATCAAGACGATCCAGCGCGAGACTGAGCTTAAGGCTTAATCGCAAACTGATATGCAGAAGGAAGGAGGCTCCCTAATGAGCGAAAGAAACGTACGTAAAGTAAGAATCGGTAAAGTCATTTCCGATAAAATGGATAAAACGGTTGTTGTTGCTATCGAGGAACTCGAGCAGCATAAACTGTACAAAAAACCGGTAAAGAGAACGGTTAAGTTCCATGCCCATGATGAGAAAAACGATGCTCATGTTGGCGATAAGGTTTCCCTGATGGAGACGCGCCCGCTGTCCAAGACGAAACGTTGGAGAGTTGTTGAAGTAATCGAGAGAGCTAAATAATCCAAAAAAATCGAAGAAGGAGGTCAAACAATGATCCAACAGCAAACAATCCTGAATGTTGGCGACAACACTGGCGCAAAAGAAATCATGTGCATCCGTGTTCTCGGCGGTTCCTATCGCAAATACGCTAACATTGGTGATATCATCGTAGCTGCAGTCAAATCGGCTGCTCCTGGCGGCACGGTCAAGAAGGGCGATGTCGTTAAGGCAGTTGTTGTCCGCAGCGTAAAGGGCCTGCGTCGCAGCGATGGCTCTTACATCCGTTTCGATGAGAACGCAGCAGTTATCATCAAAGACGACAAGACTCCGAAAGGCACGCGTATTTTCGGACCGGTAGCTAGAGAGCTTCGCGATAAAGACTTCATGAAGATCGTATCTCTGGCTCCTGAAGTACTTTAATTGTGAGGAGGTGCGATTTTGGCATTCGTTAAGATGAACGTAAAGAAGGGCGACACGGTCGTTGTGCTGTCCGGTAAAGATAAAGGCAAACAGGGCAAAGTCGTTACGGCTATGCCGAAAAAAGGTAAGGTTGTTGTCGAGGGCGTCAACAAAGTAAAACGTCACACGAAACCGAACCAGAAAGCTCCGCAGGGCGGTATCCTCGTGAAAGAGGCTCCGATGCATGCTTGCAAAGTTATGCTCGTTTGCCCGGCTTGCTCCAAAGCAACGCGCGTTGCTCACAAAGAAGTCAATGGTAAGATGGTTCGCGCCTGCAAGAAATGCGGCGAAGTTATCGACCAGACGAAATAATCAGGAAAGGAGGAGCATAAGTGGATAGATTACAGGAAAAATATCAGAATGAAGTTTGCAAGGCTATGACGGAGAAGTTCGGTTATAAGAATGTCATGCAGCTTCCGAAAATCGAGAAAGTCATCATCAACATGGGTGTTGGCGAAGCTGTCGGCAATCCGAAAGCTCTGGATTCTGCTGTTGCTGATCTGACGATCATCGCTGGCCAGAAGCCGCTGCTGACTCGTGCAAAGAAATCCCTCGCTGCTTGGAAACTGCGTGAGGGCATGCCAATCGGCTGCAAAGTAACGCTTCGCGGCACGCGCATGTACCAGTTCCTCGACAAGTTCATGAACGTTGCTCTGCCGCGCGTTCGTGACTTCCGTGGCGTAAGCGACAAGGCTTTTGATGGCCGCGGCAACTACGCTATCGGTCTCAAAGAGCAGCTCATCTTCCCGGAAATCGAGTACGATAAAATCGACAAGATCCGTGGTATGAACATTGTTATCGTTACGACGGCACAGACGGATGAAGAAGCCAGAGAGCTCCTGAAACTCATGGGTATGCCGTTCAGTGCATAAGGAGGTAAGGAAATTTGGCTAAGAAGTCTATGGTAGAGAAGTGGAGCAAAGAGCCGAAATTCTCCACGCGCGCTTATAATCGCTGCAAAATCTGCGGCCGTCCGCACGGCTACATGCGTAAATTCGATATGTGCCGTATCTGCTTCCGTGAGCAGAGCTACAAAGGTGCCATCCCTGGCGTAACCAAAGCCAGCTGGTAAGTATTTAAAGATAAAAGGAGGATATCGATTCAATGGCAATGACTGATCCTATTGCAGATATGCTGACTCGTTTGCGCAATGCAAACAATGTATTCCATGAGAGTGTTGAAATCCCGGGTTCCAAAGTCAAGACCGCTATCGCAGAGGTCCTGAAGGAAGAGGGTTTCATCAATGACTACACCTTCAATGAGGATGGCAAACAGGGTGTTATCTCTGTTTCCCTCAAATACGGTCCAAACCGTGAGAAGGTAATTTCCGGTATCAAACGCATCTCGAAGCCTGGTCTTCGTCAGTATGCAAAACACAATGAGCTTCCGCGCGTTCTCGGCGGCCTCGGCATCGCTATCATTTCCACGTCCAAGGGTATCATGAGCGATAAGCAGGCTCGCAAAGCTGGTCTCGGCGGCGAAGTTGTTGCATACGTTTGGTAATCGAAGTAGTCAGGAGGTGTACAGATGTCAAGAATTGGTAATGCACCGATTGAAATCCCAGCTGGCGTAACTGTTACGGTTGGCGAGGACAATCTGGTCAAAGTAAAGGGCCCGAAAGGTGAACTTTCCCGCCATATTCATCAGGATATGAAAGTAACCGTCGATGGCGCGGTCTGCAAGGTTGAGCGTCCGTCCGACGATAAGAACCACAGATCGCTCCATGGTCTGTCCCGTACGCTCATTAACAATATGGTTATTGGCGTAACGGAAGGTTTCTCCAAGAATCTCGAAATCAATGGTGTCGGCTACCGTGCTCAGCTCAAGGGCAACACGCTGAACCTCTCCCTTGGTTTCTCCCATCCGGTAGTTGTTGAGCCGCCGCAGGGCATCAAGTTCGAGTGCCCGTCGGCTAATGCTATCACGGTTTCTGGTATCGACAAGGAAGTTGTCGGCCAGATCGCTGCTGAAATCCGCAGCTTCCGTGAGCCGGAGCCGTACAAAGGCAAGGGTATCAAATATGCTGGCGAGCATATCCGTCGTAAAGAGGGTAAAGCCGGCGCTAAGGGTAAGAAATAAGACACTGATTCGAGAAAGGAGTGAAGTTCTGTGCTTCTTAAAGCAGATAAGAATAAGGCACGTCAGAAACGTCATCTGCGTGTCCGCAACCATATCGCAGGTACGGCAGCTCGTCCGCGCCTCAACGTATATCGCAGCCTGGCAAACATTTACGCTCAGGTCATCGATGATGAGAACGGTGTGACGCTCGTGTCCGCCAGCTCCCAGGATAAGGGTTTCGAGAACTACGGTGGTAACATTGAGGCAGCAAAAGCTGTTGGTGCTGCTGTTGCTAAACGTGCTCTCGAGAAGGGCATCAAAGAGGTCGTATTCGACCGCGGCGGTTATGTTTACCATGGCCGTGTCGCTGCTCTGGCAGAGGCCGCTCGTGAAGCTGGTCTCAAGTTCTAAATCATTGATATAAGGAGGTAAATGAATGGCTAGAAATATGGACAACGAAACTCCAGAGTTCGAGGAGAAAGTTGTATATATCAATCGAGTAGCTAAAGTCGTCAAAGGCGGCCGCCGCTTCTCGTTCAGCGCCCTTGTTGTTGTTGGCAACAAAAAAGGCAAAGTTGGCGTTGGTCTCGGCAAAGCTGCTGAGGTTCCGGAGGCAATCCGTAAAGGCGTTGAGGATGCGAAGAAAAACCTGGTTGAGGTTGCTATCCTTGACGAGCGTACGATTCCGCATGAGATGGTTGGTATCTTCGGCGCTGGCCGCGTAATGCTCAAGCCGGCTGCAAAAGGTACTGGTGTCATCGCTGGCGGTCCGGCACGTGCCGTACTCGAGCTGGCAGGTATCAAGGACATCCTGACGAAGTCCCTCGGTTCTTCCAACCCGAACAACATGGTTCGCGCAACGATGGAAGGCCTCAAAGCCCTCAAGAAGGCAGAGGTTGTTGCTGAGCTCCGTGGCAAGACGGTTCAGGAAATCTTAGGTTAATAGGAGGCTGTACAATGGCAAAAGTTAAAGTTACGCTTAAAAGAAGCCTCATCGGCCGCCCGGAAACCCAGCGCAAGACGGTTCGCGCTCTGGGCCTGCGCAAGATCAACTCCGTTGTTGAGCTGCCAGACAACCCGGCAATCCGTGGTCAGCTTCACAAAGTTGAGCATCTGATCGTTGTAGAAGAAATCGCAGACTAATCATAGAACAGGAGGTGTACTAGATGAAATTGCATGAATTACAGCCAGCAGCTGGTTCCCGTAAAGTCCGCAACCGTGTAGGCCGCGGTATTGGTTCCGGCAACGGCAAGACTTCCGGTAAAGGCATGAAGGGTCAGAACTCCCGTAGCGGCGGCGGCGTACGCACCGGCTTCGAGGGTGGCCAGATGCCGCTTTATCGTCGTCTCCCGAAACGCGGCTTCAAGAATATCTGGGCTAAGAGCTATGCTGAGGTTAACGTTGAGTCCCTGAATCGTTTTGAGGATGGTGCAACGGTTGATCCGGTTGCTCTCGTTGAATCCGGTATCCTGAAGAACGTTCAGGATGGTATCCGCATCCTTGGTAACGGCGAGCTCACGAAGAAGCTGACGGTTCGCGCTAACGGCTTTACGAAATCCGCAGAAGAAAAGATTACGGCAGCAGGCGGTAAAGTTGAGGTGATCTGAGGTGCTCTCAGCCCTTGGCAATGTATGGAAAATTCCGGAACTTAGGCAAAAAATCACGTTTACGCTGATCATGTTTGCTATCTTCCGGATGGGTACCCATATTCCGGTTCCAGGAGTTGACCCGACGGCGATTGAGCAATTATTCGCCAACGGGAATCTCTTTGGCCTGTTAGACCTCTTTTCTGGTGGTGCTTTCAGTAAGTTCTCCATCTTTGCGATGTCCATTACTCCGTACATCAATGCGGCGATTATCATTCAGCTTTTGAATGTTGTCATCCCGACATTGGAGCAGTGGTCAAAGGAAGGCCAGGAGGGCCATAAGAAGACCACCAAGGTAACGCGCTATCTTACGGTAGTGCTGGCATTCTTTCAGGCGATTGGCATGTCCATCGGCCTGAAGGCTGCCATTTTGAATCCGAATCCAGTCAACATCCTGATTATTGCAATCACGTTGACGGCTGGTACGGTGTTCCTGATGTGGCTCGGTGAGCAGATTACGGCCCAGGGCGTTGGTAATGGTATTTCCCTTATCATCTTCGCTGGTATCGTGGCTGCATTGCCGAAAAACATTGGAACGATTTACCGTTACGTCCAGGCTGGTACGATCAGCTACTTCAGCGTGTTCATGTTTGCGGTCATTGCTATTGCGATGGTTGTATTCGTTGTTCATGTTGAGAATGGTTTCCGCCGTATCCCGATTTCCTATGCAAAACGTGTGGTAGGGCAGAAAGCTTATGGCGGTCATTCCAGCCACATCCCCCTGAAAGTAAATCAGGCGGGCGTAATCCCAATTATCTTTGCGTCATCCGTGCTGATGTTTCCAGTAACCATTGCCCAGTTCATTGATATTCCCTGGGTAAAGACAATTGCCAGTTATTTGGAGTGGGGTAAGCCGCTTCAGACCACGTTATACGTTGGTATGATCATCTTCTTCACTTACTTTTATACTGCGGTTACTGTAAAGATATCGGATATGGCAGAGAATCTGAAAAAATACGGTGGTTTCATCCCGGGCATCCGTCCGGGACAGCCAACGGCAGATTATTTAGATCATGTCATGACTCGTATCACGCTTGCTGGTTCTTTATTCCTGGCCTTTATCGCAGTCCTGCCGAATCTGGTCGCGGGTGCAACTCATATTGAGGGTGTATACTTCGGCGGTACGGCACTGCTCATCGTTGTCGGTGTTGCACTGCAGACGATGAAACAGATAGAGTCCATGATTGTAATGCGTCACTACGAAGGGTTCATGAAATAAGAGGAGGCAAAACCATGCATATCCTGTTGATGGGCCCCCCGGGTGCCGGCAAAGGCACGCAGGCGGCTGAACTGGTCAAAGAGTTCAACATTCCTCACATCTCCACGGGCGACATGTTCCGTGCGGCAATGAAGGAAGGTACGGAAATGGGAAAGCTTGCCAAGTCGTATATCGATGCAGGCAATCTTGTTCCGGATTCCGTTACGGTCGGCATTGTGCGCGATCGTTTAGCTCAGGACGACTGCAAAAAAGGTTTCATTCTCGATGGTTTCCCACGTACCGTTGAGCAGGCAAATGCTCTCGACGGTATCATGGCTGATCTCGGACTGAGCCTGACGCGTGTACTGAACATCAGTGTTCCGGCTGCTGACCTCGTAGAGCGTGCAGTTGGACGCCGCATCTGCAAGAAATGCGGTGCTACCTATCATGTCAAATTCAATCCTTCCCATAAAGAAGGCGTTTGCGATGAATGTGGTGGCGAGCTCTTCCAGCGTGCAGATGATACGGCTGAGACGATGACGAATCGCCTTTCCGTATATGAAGCTTCCACGAAGCCGCTGATTGATTATTATCAGAAAGCTGGCATCTATACGGAAGTTGATGGCAGACAGGCGATTGACAAGGTCACGAAGGATCTCGTTGAGACCCTGAAGGGCTAAGTCAGTTCCGTTGGTGAGATTCACTGAACGATAGAAGTTATTGTAAAGGGCGGCATAAATACTTGCCGCCCATTACAATGATTATGAAAAAATGATTGACAACCTGTTGTTGGGCATGGCATTGATAGAAAATGCAGAAGCTCCTTAGATGACTTTGGCCCAACCAATTTCCATAAAAGGAGAAAAAACATGTCGAAGCAAGATGTTATCGAAGTAGAAGGCAAAGTCCTGGAGGCACTGCCGAACGCGATGTTCCAGGTTGAGCTTGAGAATGGTCATGTTGTACTGGCGCATGTATCCGGCAAGATTCGTATGAACTTCATCCGCATTCTTCCCGGTGACAAAGTCACTATCGAACTCACGCCATATGACTTAACGCGTGGCCGTATAACCTACCGATTCAAATAAGTCATCTCCGCTTTTGCGGGTTTATAAAATATTTACCTTTTTTTTCGTTTGCTACTAGGCAGGACGGAATAAACATGGTATACTAGCAAAATGAGACTGACAATAAAGAAAAGGGGGCAACCACAAGATGAAGGTAAAACCGTCAGTAAAACGGATTTGTGAGAAATGCAAAGTCATTAAGCGCAAAGGCCGTGTTATGGTCATCTGCGAAAATCCGAAACATAAACAGAGACAAGGTTAATTATTGAATAAGGAGGTGCTTTATTAATGGCACGTATTGCCGGTGTAGATTTACCCCGTGACAAGAGAATTGAAATTGCATTGACGTACATTTTTGGTATCGGTTTGAAGACTTCTAAGGATCTTCTGAAGGAGACTGGCATCAATCCGGATACCCGTACGCGTGACCTCACGGAGGATGAAGTTGTAAAACTTCGTGATGCCATCGATAAGAACGTTATCGTCGAAGGTGACCTTCGTCGTGAGCGTCAGATGAACATCAAACGACTCGTTGATATCGGCTGCTACCGTGGTCGTCGCCACCGTCTTGGCCTTCCTGTCCGTGGACAGAACACTAAGAACAACGCCCGCACGCGTAAAGGCCCGAAAAAGGCTGTAGCAGGCAAGAAGAAAGACTAATAAAGGAGGGTTAACTGGTGGCAGTTAAGAAAGCAGTTCGCACGAAGAAAAAAGTTCGTAAGAACATAGAATATGGCGTAGCGCACATCAGCTCTACGTTCAACAACACGATTGTAACGCTCACTGATAAGAGCGGTAATGCACTTTCCTGGGCTAGCGCAGGCGGCCTTGGTTTCCGTGGTTCCCGTAAGAGCACTCCGTTCGCAGCTCAGATGGCTGCTGAGACGGCTGCTAAAGCAGCTATGGAGCACGGCCTCAAGCAGGTCGAGGTTTACGTTAAGGGTCCTGGTGCTGGCCGTGAAGCCGCAATCCGTTCCCTGCAGGCAACGGGCCTCGAGGTTAACATGATCAAAGATGTTACCCCGATTCCGCACAATGGCTGCCGTCCGCCGAAGCGTAGAAGAGTTTAATAGGAGGTGCAATTACTAGATGGCAATTGATAGAGTACCAGCCATTAAAAGATGCCGTGCACTTGGCATTGAGCCGGCTGTTATTGGTCGTTCCAAAGAATCGAAACGTCAGCCGCGCCGTACGAACCGTAAGGTTTCCGAGTATGGTCTGCAGCTGAAAGAAAAGCAGAAAGCAAAGTTCATCTACGGTGTACTGGAGAAACAGTTCCGTGGATACTATGATAAAGCAAAGAAGATGCAGGGTGTAACGGGTGAAAACCTGCTTGGTCTTCTTGAGCGCCGCCTCGACAACGTCGTTTTCCGTCTTGGCCTTGCCAACACGCGTCGTCAGGCTCGTCAGCTCGTCCGTCATGGCCACTTCACGGTCAACGGCAAGCGCGTAGACATTCCGTCCGCACTTGTTTCCGCCAATGACGTTATCGCAGTCAGCGAGAAGAGCCAGAGCAATGCCTTCTTCAAAGAGCTCAAAGAGAGCAGCAATGCCCTTTCCGCTCCGGCATGGCTCCAGGCTGATCAGGCCAACCTCACGGGTACGGTAACTCGTTTCCCGAACCGCGAAGAGATCGATGTTCCTGTCAACGAGCAGGCTATCGTCGAGTTGTACTCCAAATAATGAATATTTGTGCCTATGTGCATAGTGTTCGATTGATTATTGAGGAGGTTCATTTCAGATGATAGATATCGAGAAACCGAAAATTGAAATTGCGGAAATCAGTGAAGATAACCGTTATGGTAAATTCATCTGCGAGCCGCTCGAGCGTGGCTACGGCACGACGTTTGGCAACAGCCTGCGCCGTATGTTGCTGTCTTCGCTGGAGGGTGCTGCAATTACCTCCATCCGGATCGATGGTGTACTCCATGAGTTCTCGACGATTCCGGGTGTCCGGGATGACGTAACCAACATCGTTCTGAACCTGAAGCAGCTCTGCCTCAAGATGGCAGGCAATGAGCCGAAGGTCATCCGCATTGATGTGGAAGGCGAGAAGGAAGTTACGGCTGCCGACATCATCTGTGATGCCGACATTGAGATTCTCAATCCGGACCTCCATATTGCTACGGTTGACGAGACGGGCAAGCTCAAGATTGAGATGACCGTTGAGCGTGGCCGCGGCTACGTTCCGGCTGACAAGAACAAGAAGCCGGAAGATACGATTGGCATTATCCCAATCGACTCGATTTTCTCTCCGGTACAGCGTGTGAACTACACCGTACAGGATACGCGTGTCGGCAATGTCACGGACTATGACCGCCTGATCCTCGAAGTTTGGACCGATGGTTCGCTTCGTCCGGAAGAGGCAGTCAGCAAGGCTGCTGGCATTCTCGTCATGCACCTCAAACTGTTCCAGAACATGGACGGTCTGCCGGATGAGATTGAGGAGGAGGAGGCATCCTTCCCAGAGGAGGAAGAGGATGATTCTTCGAAGGTCCTCGAAATGACCATTGAAGACCTCGACCTCTCGGTACGTTCCTTCAACTGTCTGAAACGTGCTAACATCAACACGGTCGCTGACCTTGCTGAAAAGACCGAAGATGATATGATGAAGGTCCGCAACCTCGGACGCAAATCTCTTGAGGAAGTCAAGAAGAAGCTCGAGGAACTCGGTTTGGCTCTGAGAGAAAACAACGATTGAAAAGAGGGAAATAAATGAGCTACAGAAAATTAGGACGTAACTCCGCAGCCCGTAAGGCGCTGTTTGCTAGCATTCTTACTTCCTTCTTCAGATATGGCCGCATTGAGACGACGGAAGCTAAGGCAAAAGAGCTCCGCAAGTTTGCTGAGCAGCTGATCACGCTTGCAAAGCGTGGCGACCTCAGCGCTCGTCGCAAGGCTATCGCAGCCCTGTCTGATGAAGATGTTGTAAGAAAACTGTTTGATGAGATCGCAGCGAAATACGCTGACCGCCAGGGTGGTTACACGCGTATCCTCAAGCTCGGCGTACGCCGTGGCGATGCTGCTCCGATGGTTATCATCGAGCTCGTCTAATCGCATATTGCAACTACGAAGTCCTGACCGTATGGTCAGGGCTTTTTCTATAGTATTGCAAGGAGGGAGATGACTTAGTGGATAAGAAAATCATGATTGAAGGCGCAATGGATATGGAGACAAAGGTTCTCTTAGAGGTGCTGGAACAGCCGCAGGAATATCTGCTGGGAACTTGGAAGTTTGTGGAAGGCCGGTATAGAGAGAGGCCGCTTGTGGTGGCCGTGACGTCTATCGGCGCGGCTAATGCAGCCGCGGCTACGGCTCTCGGAATCGAAAGATTTAAACCTGCAGCTGTTATCAGCCAGGGGACAGCTGGTGCTCATGATCCAGGTTTGCATGTCTTTGATATCGTTCTGGGCAAGCAATCTTTTGATGCCAGTTCATACCGTACAGCACAGGAAGATAGGGCAGATTGGGAGCATATGGAACTCATGGGGACATATGGCTATGCGCCAGCTAGTGGAGAGTTTGTGCCGCAGGCTGTTTATTATCCCGGTGACAAAAGACTCCTGGGGGCTGCACATAAAGCTGCTGCTGGATATCTCCGTGGCCGGGTGGTGGATGGCTGCATTGCCAGCTGCAATACTTGGAACCGGCAAAAGGAACGGCTGCAATACCTCCATGATAGATTTGGTTCTTCCTGTGAGGAG
>Ga0307913_10006_pt1 | contig 17858 bp, 34 predicted proteins | sample GoafecXyGen9Rep1_FD_203704 | JGI IMG/M metagenome (GOLD analysis project Ga0307913, IMG submission 203704) | Metatranscriptome of enriched fungal communities from goat fecal pellet, Isla Vista, California, United States - Xylan, Gen9, Rep 1... ...
AGACCACATAGATATGACAGTAGAATTAATAACAAAAGTAGCAATGAACGAAAACTTAAGATTTGCAATAAGAGAAGGCGGAAGAACAGTAGGTTCAGGAGTTGTTACTACTATTTTAGAATAGTAAAAATACATTTATTAAATATAAGCAGATTACTTATCAATTAGATAAGAATTTGACGTAAATAGGGAGAGGACGCTCTCCTTATTTTTGTTTTAAAAAAATGTTGCAAAAGGTAAAAAAGCGGTGTATAATATAAGAGTTGTTATGTGAAAGTAGCGATGAAGCAAGAGGTAGCTGTACTTACAGGGAATTCTTGCTGAGTATGTCACGGTCATGAACCGGGCGACGGTATTTTGTGATTGTATTTAGTGGTATGTATGGAACACGTGGTACAGTTTACAGAAGGTCCGTTGTTGTACGTAAGAAGTTTAACGTGCGATGAAAAGGAGGGAATAAAATGGCAAAGCAAAAAATAAGAATTAGGTTAAAAGCTTTTGATCATACAATATTAGATCAATCAGCTGAAAAAATCGTTGAAACAGCAAAGACATCAGGTGCTAAAGTATCAGGTCCTGTGCCTTTACCAACAGAAAAAGATGTTGTTACAATATTAAGATCTCCACATAAGTACAAAGATTCAAGAGAACAGTTCGAAATAAGAACTCATAAGAGATTGATTGATATAGTAAACCCATCACCAAAGACTGTTGACGCTTTAATGAGATTAGATTTACCAGCTGGTGTTGATATTGAAATCAAATTATAATTTTAAAATAATAACGGTTATGATTGCTTAGACAATCCGCTAATACGTTTGGAGGTGCTGAAATGAAAAGTGGAATACTAGGAAAAAAACTTGGTATGACTCAAATATTTAGTGAGCAAGGCAAAATAGTTCCTGTAACAGTTATAGAAGCTGGTCCATGTGTAGTTGTTCAAAAGAAGACAATTGAAAATGATGGATATGAAGCTATACAGGTTGGATTCGCAGATGTTAAGGAAAATAGAAGCAATAAGCCAATGAAAGGACACTTTGCAAAGGCAAATACTTCTGTTAAAAGGTTCATAAAAGAACTTAAATTAGATGATTTAAGTGCCTATGAAGTTGGTACTGAAATAAAGGCTGATGTGTTTGCAGCTGGAGAAAAAGTAGATGTATCTGGAGTATCAAAAGGTAAGGGATTCCAAGGTACAATAAGAAGATGGAATGCACACAGAGGACCAATGGCCCACGGTTCTAAATTCCATAGAGCAGTTGGTTCAATGGGAGCATCATCAGATCCATCAAGAACATTTAAAAATAAAAGAATGCCAGGACACATGGGTCATGTAAGCACTACAGTCCTAAATCTAGAGGTTGCTAAGGTTATACCTGAAAAGAATATTATATTAATAAAAGGTGGAATACCTGGACCAAATAAGGGATTTGTAGTAATTAAAAGCTCAGTTAAAGCTTAAATTTAAGGAAAGGAGGATGCAGAATGCCTACTGTAGGATTATTTAATAATGAAGGACAAAAAGTTGGAGACATAGAATTGTCTGAAAAAGTTTTTGGAGCAAAAGTAAACGCAGATGCATTACATCAAGTTGTAGTTGCATTGCTTGCAAATAAAAGACAAGGAACACAAAGCACTAAAACTAGAACAGAAGTTTCTGGAGGCGGAATAAAACCTTGGAGACAAAAGGGAACAGGTAGAGCAAGACAAGGTTCAATACGTGCACCACAATGGATTCATGGTGGTATAGTATTTGCACCAAAGCCAAGAGACTACAGAGTTTCAATTCCAAAGTCAATGAGAAGAACTGCTATGCTTTCAGCTTTGTCAAGCAAGGTTGCTGACAATGAAATGGTTGTTTTAGATGACTTAAAATTTGATGCACCAAAAACAAAAGAAGCAGTTAAGCTTTTAAAAGCTTTTGATGCTAAAAAGGTACTTATTGTTGTTTCTGAATCAGATGAAAATGTATATAAGTCAATAAGAAATATACCTGGTGCAGCAGTAATTCCAGCAAACAATATAAATGTATATGACATATTAAAGTATGAGAAGTTTATAATAACTAAGGATGCTGTATCAAAAATTGAGGAGGTGTATGCATAATGTATACAAATAGCCATGATATACTAAGAAGACCAGTCATAACTGAAAAAAGTATGGCAGAGATGGCAAATAAAAAATACACCTTTATAGTAGATGTTCATGCAAACAAACCTCAAATAAAGAAAGCAGTTGAAGAAGTTTTTGGCGTTAAAGTTGAAGATGTTAAAACTGCAAATGTACTCGGAAAAACTAAAAGAGTTGGGGTTCATGTTGGTAAGAGACCAGACTATAAAAAAGCTGTAGTTAAATTGACAGCAGATAGTAAGGCTATAGAATTCTTTGAAGGAATGCAGCAGTAATAAAGCAGTTATTGGCTGATAGCCAGAAAAGCGAAAAAAAGGAGGAATAAACATGGCAGTAAAAGGTTTTAAACCTACTTCCCCTTCATTAAGGCAAATGACCATGCCTACTTTTGAAGAAATAACAACTGATGTACCTGAAAAATCATTGCTAGTTGCTTTGAAAAGTAAAGCAGGAAGAAATGCTCAGGGAAAAATAACAGTTCGTCATAGAGGTAGTGGAGTTAAAAAAAGCTATAGAATAATAGATTTTAAAAGAAATAAAGATGGTATTCCAGCTAAGGTTGCAACTATTGAATATGATCCAAATAGATCAGCATATATTGCTTTAGTTGTTTATGCTGATGGTGAAAAGAGATACATAATTGCTCCAGTTGGTTTAAAAGTTGGAAATACTATTGTATCAGGACCAGATGCTGATATCAAAGTTGGAAATACACTTCCAATCATAAATATACCAGTTGGTACAGTAATTCATAATGTTGAATTAGCAGCTGGAAAGGGAGCTCAATTAGTTAGAGCAGCAGGTTCTTCTGCACAGCTTATGGCTAAAGAAGGAGAATATGCTCAATTAAGACTTCCAAGTGGTGAAATGAGATATGTTAGACTAGAATGCAGAGCAACTATAGGAACAGTATCAAATTTAACACACGAAATTGTTAACTTAGGTAAAGCTGGAAGAAAGAGACATATGGGTATAAGACCAACTGTAAGAGGATCTGTAATGAATCCTAATGACCATCCACACGGTGGTGGAGAAGGTAAAGCACCAGTTGGAAGACCAGGACCAGTTACACCATGGGGTAAACCAGCTCTTGGATATAAAACAAGAAAACATAAGAAATACTCAGACAGACTTATTGTTAAAAGAAGAAATGAAAAATAGCAATTTGAAGAGAATTCTTATGTTCTCTTCAATACTATGTTCATATGAAGTTGTGAAGGGAGGACGATTAAGTGAGTAGATCAGTAAAAAAAGGACCTTTTGTGAAAGAATCGTTAATGGAAAAAATAGAAGCTATGAATAAAGCAGGAGAAAAGAAAGTTGTAAAAACTTGGTCTAGAAGTTCAACTATTTTCCCTCAAATGATAGGTCATACTATAGCAGTTCATGATGGTAGAAAACATGTGCCAGTTTATATAAGTGAAGATATGGTAGGACACAAGTTGGGAGAATTTGTTCTTACAAGAACTTTTAAGGGTCATGGAAATACGGAAAAGACAACATCAGTTAAATAGTATGGAAGGAGGTAGCTTTTATGGAAGCTAAAGCTATAGCTAAACACATTAGAATGTCCTCAACAAAGATTAAAATTGTTCTTGACTTAATAAGAGGAAAAGATATTAAGGAAGCATTTGCTATATTGCAGTACACACCTAAAGATGCTGCAATTGTTGTAAATAAGTTATTAAAATCTGCTGTGGCCAATGCAGAAAACAATCTAAACTTAGATGTAAATAGATTATATGTGTCAGAAGTCTATGCTTGTCAAGGTTCAACATTAAAAAGATTTCAACCTCATGCACAAGGTAGAGCTTTTCCTATAAAGAAAAGATCAAGTCACATAACATTGGTTGTAAAAGAAAGAGAATAAAGAAGGAGGGAAATAGATGGGTCAGAAAGTAAATCCAAATGGTTTTAGAGTTGGCGTTATTAAAGATTGGAATGCAAAATGGTATGCAGACAACAAAAATTTTGCAGATTATCTTATTGAAGATAATAAAATAAGAAAATATGTGGCAAGTAAACTTGTTAACTCTGGAGTTTCTAAAGTAGAAATAGAAAGAGCAGCAAAGAAAGTTAAACTTAACATATATACTGCTAAGCCTGGTATGGTTATAGGAAAAGGCGGTCAAGGAATAGAAGCATTAAAAAAAGGATTAACTACTGTAGTTAGCAATGCAAATGTGTTAATTAACATAGTAGAAGTTAAAAATGCTGATGCAAATGCACAACTTATGGCAGAGAACATAGCTCAGCAGCTTGAAAGAAGAATATCCTTTAGAAGAGCAATGAAACAAACAATTCAGAGAGCAATGAGGTCTGGTGCTAAGGGTGTAAAAGCAGCTTGTGCTGGAAGACTTGCAGGTGCTGAAATAGCAAGAACAGAACAATATCATGATGGAACTATTCCATTACAGACTTTGAGAGCTGATATAGATTATGGTTTTGCGGAAGCAGATACTACCTATGGTAAAATAGGAGTAAAAGTATGGGTATACAAAGGTGAAATTCTTCCAGTTAAAAAGTTAGAGAAAAAGGAAGAAGTTAACGCATAAGGAAGGAGGAATACGTTATGTTAATGCCTAAAAGAGTTAAGCATCGTAAAGTACAACGTGGTAGAATGAAAGGTAAGGCTACAAGAGGTAATTTTATTGCATATGGTGATTTTGGTCTTCAAGCAGTAGAATGTGGTTGGATCAAAAGTAATCAGATAGAAGCTGCCAGAATAGCTATAAATAGATATCTTAAAAGAGGGGGAAAAATTTGGATAAAAATTTTCCCAGACAAACCAGTTACTGAAAAACCAGCAGAAACTCGTATGGGTTCTGGTAAAGGTTCACCAGAATATTGGGTAGCAGTTGTAAAGCCAGGTAGAATATTATTTGAAATGTCTGGTGTTACAGAAGAGCAAGCAAGAGAAGCTCTTAGACTTGCATCACATAAACTTCCTATAAAGACTAAGTTTGTTGCAAGGAAGGACTTTGAGGAAATGGGTGGTGAAATTAATGAAGGCTAATGAATTAAGAGAAAAAGATCCTCAAGATTTAAAAGTTCAGTTAGATGATTTAAAATCAGAATTATTTAGATTAAGATTTCAGTTAGCTACAGGTCAACTTGAAAATCCGATGAGAATAAGGGAAGTAAAGAAATCAATAGCCCAGATTAAAACCATCCAAAGAGAAGAAGAGTTGAAGGCTTAAACAAGTAGTTTGAAAGGAGGCTTATGCTGTGGAAAGAGGAAACAGAAAGACAAGAATAGGAAAAGTAGTATCCGATAAGATGGATAAAACAATAGTTGTTGCTGTTGAGACAAAAGTGCGTCATCCTTTGTATGGTAAAACTGTAAACAGAACAACTAAATTTAAGGCTCATGATGAAAATAATGAATGTAAAGTTAATGATAAAGTATTAATAATGGAAACAAGACCTTTATCTAAAGATAAGAGATGGAGACTTGTAGAAATAGTTGAAAAAGCTAAATAATTTATTCGAAAGGAGGGTGTCTTATGATACAAGTACAGACTGTATTGAAGGCTGCAGATAATTCTGGAGCAAAAGAAATGATGTGTATAAGAGTATTAGGTGGTTCCAAGAGAAAATGGGGAAACATTGGAGATATAATAGTTGCTAGCGTTAAAAGTGCAACACCAGGTGGAGTTGTCAAAAAGGGTGAAGTAGTTAAAGCAGTAATTGTTAGATCAGTTAAAGGATTAAGAAGAGCAGACGGTTCATACATAAAGTTTGATGAAAATGCTGCTGTTATTATAAAAGATGATAAGCAACCAAAGGGAACTCGTATATTCGGACCGGTTGCAAGGGAGTTAAGAGATAAAGATTTTAATAAAATATTATCATTAGCACCTGAAGTTCTATAGTGAGGAGGTGTCTTTGAATGGCAAATAAAGTGCATATCAGAAAGCAAGATTCTGTTGTTGTTATATCAGGTAAGGATAGAGGCAAAATAGGAGAAGTTTTAGCTGTATATCCTAAAAAAGGTACTGTATTGGTTAAGGATGTTAACATAGTTGTAAAACATCAAAAACCTAATAAACAAAATATGCAGGGCGGTTTAATAAATAAAGAAGCTCCAATAAATACTTCTAAAGTTATGTTATACTGCACAAAATGTAAAACTGCTACTAGAATTAGTAAAAAGATACTTGACGATGGAACAAAAGTCAGAGTATGTAAGAAATGTGGAGAAACATTTTAAATTCTGAAAGGAGGTCAATTTAATGATTCCAAGACTTAAAGAAAAATATGAAAAAGAAATTGTTCCAGCTTTAATAGAGAAGTTTGGATATAAAAATGTAATGGAAGTGCCAAAGCTCGAGAAGATCGTTATTAACATGGGTGTTGGTGAAGCTAAAGAAAATCAGAAGGTTTTAGAATCAGCTGTTGCAGATATGCAGCTTATATCAGGTCAAAAACCTGTTTTAACAAGAGCTAAAAAATCAATAGCTAATTTTAAAATAAGAGAACACATGCCTTTAGGCTGTAAAGTTACTTTAAGAAAGAACAAAATGTTTGAGTTCGCTGATAAATTAATAAATGTAGCGCTTCCAAGAGTTAGAGACTTTAGAGGAGTTTCAAGCAAAGCATTTGATGGTAGAGGAAATTATGCTTTAGGAATAAAAGAACAATTGATATTCCCAGAAGTAGAATATGATAAAATAGATAAAATTAGAGGTATGGATATAATCTTTGTTACAAATTCAAAGACTGATGAAGAAGCAAGAGAATTGTTAAGATTATTCGGAATGCCATTCGCTCAATAATAAGGAGGGGAATAAGATGGCGCGTAAAGCTTTGATAGAAAAATGGAAAAAAGAACCTAAGTACCCAACAAGAGCTTATACAAGATGTAAAATATGTGGAAGACCACATTCAGTATTAAAGAAATACGGAGTATGCCGTGTTTGTTTTAGAGAGCTTGCATACAAAGGTGAAATACCTGGTTGTAAAAAAGCAAGTTGGTAATATTTATTGATTGAAAGGAGGCATAATTATGAGCGGAGTTACTACAGATCCAATTGCTGATTTAATAACACGTATAAGAAACGCAAATATAGTTAAACATGAAGTCGTTGAATTACCTTCATCAAAAATAAAAAAAGCTATAGTAAATATATTGCTTAGTGAAGGGTATTTAAAGGATATAGAGGAATATACAGACGGTGTTGTACCTATGCTTAGATTATCTATGAAATATGGAAAAGGCAAGGAGAGAACAATAACTGGACTTAAGAGAATATCAAAACCAGGTCTTAGAGTTTACTGCAGAAAAGAAGAAACTCCAAAGGTTTTAAACGGACTTGGAATTGCAGTTATATCTACTTCTAAAGGAATAGTTACTGATAGAGAAGCTAGAAAACTAGGATTAGGCGGAGAAGTACTTTGCTACGTATGGTAGTAAGGATAGAACAGGAGGTGTAAATATGTCAAGAATAGGAAAGCAGCCTGTAGTGATACCTAATGGTGTAACTGTTACGGTAACACCAGACAATGTTGTTACTGTTAAAGGTTCAAAAGGTCAGCTTACTAAGGCTATGCATAAAGATATTAAAATTGCTGTTGAAAATAATCAAGTTGTAGTTACAAGACCAAGTGATGATAAGAATCACAGGGCACTTCACGGACTTACAAGAGCTTTAATAAATAACATGGTAACCGGAGTTTCAGAAGGATTTGATAAAACTCTAGAGTTAGTTGGTGTTGGTTACAGAGTACAACTTAAAGGAAAGAAATTAACATTAAGCTTAGGATATTCACATCCAGTTGAAATAGATGCTGTTGAAGGAATAACTTATGAAACTCCAGATGCAAACACTATAGTTGTAAAAGGTGCAGATAAAGAATTAGTTGGAGCAGTTGCAGCAAACATCAGAAAATGGAGAGAACCTGAACCTTATAAAGGAAAAGGAATAAAATATAAAGATGAAGTTATAAGGCGTAAAGAAGGTAAAACTGGTAAATAATAAGAAAGGAGTGAATAGATAATGTTCAGCAAACAAAATAAATCTGAGGCTAGACAAAAGCGTCATTTAAGGGTACGTAAGAAGATATCTGGTACTCCTGAAAGACCAAGACTTGCAGTATATAGAAGTGAAAAAAATATATATGCACAGATTATAGATGATGTAAATGCTACTACATTAGTATCAGCTTCAAGCTTGGATAAAGATTTTTCTTTAAAAATTGGAAGCAACAAAGAAGCAGCAAAAGTTGTTGGTGAAGAAATTGCAAAGAAGGCTTTAGCTAAGGGCATAGAACAAGTTGTTTTTGATAAAGGCGGATACATATATCACGGAAGAATCAAAGAACTTGCAGAAGGCGCAAGAGAAGTTGGATTAAAATTCTAATAGAAGGAGGGAAATAAATGAGAATAGATCCTAGTACACTTGATCTTAAAGAAAAAGTTGTATTTATAAATAGAGTTGCTAAGGTTGTTAAAGGTGGTAGAAACTTCAGATTCAGTGCTTTAGTTGTTGTAGGAGACGAAAACGGAAACGTAGGCGTTGGAACTGGAAAATCAATTGAAATACCTGAAGCAATCAGAAAAGGAATAGAAGACGCTAAGAAAAATTTAATTCATGTATCAATGGTTGGAACAACAGTTCCTCATGAGATATATGGAATGTTTGGAACAGGAAAAGTTCTTATAATGCCTGCTTCTGAAGGAACAGGAGTTATAGCTGGAGGTCCTGTAAGAGCCGTATTAGAGCTTGCTGGACTTAAAGACGTAAGAGCAAAATCTTTAGGCTCAAACAATGCAAGAAATATGGTTAATGCTACACTTAACGGTTTATCAAGATTAAGAACAGTTGAAGAAATAGCTGCTTTAAGAGGAAAAACTGTTGAAGAAATTTTAGGATAGGAGGAGTAAAACATGGCTAAAATTTCAGTAACACTTAAAAAGAGTTTAAATGGAAGAAAAAAAGATCATATAGCTACAGCAAATGCTCTTGGTCTTAGAAAAATAGGTCATACAGTTGAACATGAAGATACTCCTCAAATTAGAGGTATGGTTAAAAAAATAGATTATCTTCTAGATGTAAAAGAAGCATAAAAAAAGGAGGTGTATTTTATGAAACTTCATGAATTAAAACCTGCTGACGGAGCTAGAAAATCACCTAAAAGAATTGGTAGAGGTACTGGATCAGGTTTAGGAAGAAATGCCGGAAAAGGTGAAAAGGGTCAGAAAGCAAGAAGTGGTGGCGGAGTAAGACCAGGATTTGAAGGAGGTCAGATGCCACTATATAGAAGACTTCCAAAGAGAGGCTTCACAAATATATTCGCAAAAGAAATCACATCTATAAATGTTGATAGATTAAATATATTTGAAGACGGAACAGAAGTTACAGTAGATTTACTTCTTGATAAAGGCGTAATCAGCAAAGCTAATGACGGAGTAAAAATATTAGGAAACGGAGAACTCAAAAAGAAATTAACTGTAAAAGTTAATAAATTTTCCAAAACAGCAGCTGAAAAAATTGAAGCAGCTGGAGGAAGAGCAGAGGTGGTATAGTTGGTATCAACCTTACGTAATGCATGGAAAGTTAAGGATTTGAGGAAGAGAATCCTATTTACAATTGGTATGATCTTAATCTACAGGATGGGAAATTTTATTCCCGTACCTGGAGTTGATACATCAAAAATAATGAATTTAACTAACAACTCTGGTTCACTTTTAGGACTTTATGATATGATATCTGGAGGAGCTTTTAGTAAATTTAGTATATTTGCTATGGGAGTTCTTCCTTATATCAATTCATCAATTATAATTCAGCTATTAACTATAGCAATTCCTAGTCTTGAACAGTTATCTAAAGAGGGAGAAACAGGAAGACAGAAAATACAGAAGTATACCAGATATACAGCAGTTGCATTATCTATATTAGAATCATTAGGATTTTATTTTACGATAAAGAGCACTGGAGCTATACAAAATGATAATAAGCTTAGTATGTTTGTTATCATATTAACAATTTCAACTGGTTCTACATTCTTAATGTGGATAGGTGATAGAATTACAGAGAATGGTATTGGAAATGGAGCATCTTTTATAATTTTTGCAAGTATTATATCAAGACTTCCTAGTTCAATTTATAATTTATATAAATTACAAAGCACTGGGATTGTTGATATAGTTTCATTAACACTTGTTGTTGTTGCTGCAATTGTTATGTTTGTTCTTGTAGTAATATCAATTTTAGCTGAGAGAAGAATACCTGTACAATATGCTGGAAAAGCTGCGGGAGGTAAGATTGTAAAAGGTCAGTCTTCACACATACCTATAAATATGAATGCATCAATTATAATAGCAATAATATTTGCTATGTCAGTTATGATGTTTCCAGCAACAATAGCTGAATTTTGGCCTACATCAGCATTTAGTAAGTTTGTAACTGGTAGTCCATATAGCATATTTAGATCAAATAGTATACCTTATATAATAGCGTACTTTGTATTTATAGTTTTCTTTACTTGGTTCTATACTCAGGTAACTTTTAAACCAGAAGAAATGTCAGAAAACATGCATAAGTCTGCTGGATTTATTCCTGGAATAAGACCAGGAGAACCAACCACAAGATATATAGAAAGAGTACTTGATAAGGTATCACTTTTAGGTGGATTATTTGCTGCATTTATAGTAATAGTTCCAATGATAGTGCAGATGAATAATAGTGGATTTAAAGATATAGCTTTTGGAAGTACAGGATTGCTAATTGTTGTAGGTGTTGCACTTGATACATTAAGATCCTTACAGTCTCAACTTGTAATGAGACATTACCATGGTTTTTTAAAATAAATTAGTATATTGATTATTGGGGATGATTAAATGAATTTAATATTGCTAGGCCCTCCAGGAGCAGGAAAGGGAACTCAGGCTAAATTAATTAGCAGCAATTTCAAAGTCCCACATATATCAACAGGTGATATTTTTAGGGCAAACATAAGCCAAAATACTGAACTTGGAATAAGAGCGAAACAGTATATGGATAAGGGACTTCTAGTTCCTGACGAAGTTACCATAGATATAGTTAAGGACAGACTTACAAAGGACGATTGCAAGGATGGATTCTTACTGGATGGTTTTCCTAGAACAGTTAAGCAAGCAGAAGCATTAGATGAGTTTTTAAATAAAAATGGCAGCAAAGTAGATGCTTCAATCTTGATAGATGTACCTAAGGAAAATATATTTGAGAGAATGACAGGAAGAAGAGTATGCTCCAAGTGTGGAGCTAGCTATCACATTAAATTTAATCCTACTAAGGTTGAAGGAATATGTGATTTATGTGGCTCAGCAGTTGTTCAAAGAAAAGATGACAGTGAGGAAACTGTAAAAGAAAGACTAGATGTTTATGATAAGCAAACACAGCCACTTGTAGATTATTATAAATCCAAAAAAGTACTTAAACCTGTAGATGGAGCTCAAGATATCAATAAAGTATTCGAGGACATTACTAATGCCTTGAGAGAGAAGAATGTTAAATGATAATAATTAAAAATAATACTGAAATTGAATATATGAGAAAAGCAGGAAAGCTTACTGGAGAAACTCTTTTAATGCTTGAAGAAAAGGTAAAACCAGGTATAACCACTGAAGATCTTGATAAGTTAGCTGAAGCTTATATAAGAAAACATGGAGGAATTCCTTCTTTTAAAGGTTATGGAGGATTTCCAGCATCAATTTGTACTTCGGTAAATGAAGAAGTGATTCATGGTATACCATCTAAAAAGCGTCATTTACAAGAGGGAGACATTATAAGTATAGATTGTGGAGCCATATTAAACGGATGGCAAGGAGATGCTGCTAGAACATTTCCAGTTGGTAAAGTTTCTGAGGAAGCACAAAAGCTTATTAGTGTTACAAAAGAAAGTTTCTTTAAAGGTGCTGAAAAAGCAGTGGTTGGAAATAGACTTACAGATATATCTAATGCAGTTCAAACTTATGCTGAGAGTTTCGGATATTCCTTGGTTAGAGATTATGTAGGGCATGGAATAGGTCAAGAAATGCACGAAGATCCCGAAGTTCCTAATTATGGCAGACCAGGAAGAGGACCTAAATTAATAAACGGAATGGTTTTAGCAGTAGAACCTATGGTTAATGTTGGTAAGTACCAAGTAATTACACAGGATAATGGATGGACAGTAGTTACTGAAGATGGTAGCTTAGCTGCCCATTATGAAAATACAATTGCCATATTAGATGGTGGGTCAGAAATACTAACTTTGTGTTAATGAGGTGAATAAATGATCAATGATTATATTGGCAAAGTTGTTTACTCAAAAGCAGGGAGAGATAAAGAAGGTTGCTTCATCATAACGGATGTTGTGGATGAACAATATGTATATATTTCTGACGGCTCGTTAAGGAAAGTTGAAAAGCCTAAAAAGAAAAAACTTAAACATCTTTCCGTTACAAAGATTGTTTCAGAAGAAATAAGAGACAATTTAATTTCTGGAAGAAATATCAGCAATGTAACTGTTAAAAAATTTCTGCAGTCAGTATGCACTAATAAGGAGGTTTGATTACCTTATGTCAAAAGACGATGTAATAGAAATGCAAGGTAAGGTTTTAGAGTCTTTACCAAATGCTATGTTTCAAGTAGAACTTGAAAGTGGCCAAAAAATATTAGCACACATTTCAGGAAAATTAAGAATGAATTTCATAAGAATATTGCCTGGTGACAAAGTTACAGTTGAACTTTCGCCATATGATTTAACAAGAGGAAGAATCACATGGAGAGCTAAATAAAAAGGAGGGTTATCAATGAAAGTAAGACCATCAGTTAAGCCGATGTGCGAGAAATGTAAGGTTATCAGAAGAAAAGGAAAAGTAATGGTTATCTGTGAAAATCCTAAGCACAAACAAAAGCAAGGCTAGAATAGATTAAGTTAATATAAGTTTTGGGAACGGCTGCCAGCTGGCTTTATGCTATGCTGCCTAAGACTGTTAATATATATTTTAAAACACTATTTGTAAAAACCTAGGAGGTGTAAATTTTAATGGCAAGAATAGCAGGTATTGATTTACCTAAAGAAAAAAGAGTAGAAATTGGTTTGACTTATATATTTGGCATAGGCTTACCAAGCTCAAGAAGAATACTTGAAGCTACTGGTGTTAATGTTGATACTAGAGTTAAAGATTTAACTGAAGCTGAAGTAAATGCAATAAGAGATTATGTAAATAAGAACATCAAAGTTGAAGGTGACTTAAGAAGAGAAGTTGCTTTAAACATTAAGAGATTAATAGAAATAGGATGTTATAGAGGAATAAGACATAGAAAAGGACTTCCAGTAAGAGGTCAAAAGACTAAGACTAATGCAAGAACTAGAAAAGGACCAAAGAGAGCTGTAGGAGCTAAGAAGAAAAAGTAATAAGGAGGGATGAAGATGGCTGTACAGAAAGCTAAAAAGACAAGAAGAAGAAAAGAAAGAAAAAATGTAGAACATGGTTGTGCACATATAAAATCAACTTTTAATAACTCAATAGTTACTATAACTGATGCTGTAGGAAATGCATTGTCATGGGCAAGTGCTGGTGGACTTGGATATAAAGGTTCAAGAAAGAGCACACCTTTTGCTGCACAAATGGCAGCAGAAACAGCAGCAAAAGCTGCTATGGAACATGGTCTTAAGAGTGTTGATGTATTCGTAAAAGGACCAGGAGCAGGAAGAGAAGCTGCTATAAGATCATTACAGGCTGCAGGATTAGAAGTTACTTTAATTAAAGATGTAACTCCAATTCCACATAATGGATGCAGACCACCTAAAAGAAGAAGAGTATAATTTAAAAGTACAGGAGGTGTAATTTTTAATGGCAAGATATACTGAAGCTGTCTGCAGATTATGCAGAAGGGAAGGTTTGAAACTATTTCTTAAAGGAGATAGATGTTATACAGATAAGTGTGCATTTTCAAGAAGAGGATATGTGCCAGGACAACACGGTAAGGACAGAAAGAAAATTTCAAACTATGGTTTACAATTAAGAGAAAAACAAAAAGCAAAAAGAATATATGGAGTTCTTGAAAATCAATTCAGAATTTACTACAAAAGAGCAGAAAAGGTTAAAGGCATAACTGGTGAAAACTTATTGAGACTTTTGGAATTAAGACTTGATAATGTAGCTTACAAACTTGGTTATGGAAGTTCAAGAAGTGAAGCTAGACAATTAGTTACTCACGGACACTTTCTTGTAAATGGCAAGAAAGTTGATATACCTTCATATACTTTAAAAGTTAATGATGTTATATCTATATGTGAAAAAAGTAGAGGAACTGAAAAATTCAAAACTTTTGCAGAGAATCCAAAAACTTTACCAGCATGGATCAGCGCAAACTACGATAACTTCGAAGCTAAAATAGTAGCTGAGCCAAAGAGAGAAGATATTGATGTTCCAGTTAATGAAACATTAATCGTTGAGTTATACAGCAAATAATTTTAGGTAGAATCAGTTGCCCTCAAATAGGTTGCCATTTTATTTTTAAGGAGGGTCATATAAATGTTAGAAATAGAAAAACCAAAAATAGAATGTGTTGAGTCTACAGAAGATGGTTCATATGGCAGATTTGTCGTTGAACCTCTTGAAAGAGGATATGGAATTACACTTGGTAATTCGCTAAGAAGAATACTTCTTTCATCATTACCAGGAGTTGCTGCTAACTCAGTAAAAATTGAGGGAGTACTTCATGAATTTTCAACTATAAAAGGTGTAAAGGAAGATGTTACAGAAATAATTCTTAACATTAAGGCTTTATGCTTAACAATGAATGGTGATGGTCCTAAAACAATATATATAGATGCAAAAGGACCTGGTGAAGTTACTGGAAATGATATAAAAACCGATGGAGATGTTGAAGTAATCAACAAAGATTTACATATAGCAACTCTTGATGATGATGGAAAGCTATATATGGAAATCGAAGTCAATAAAGGTAGAGGATATGTCACTCAAAATAGAAATAAAAGAGATGACATGCCAATAGGAACTATTGCAGTTGATTCAATATATTCTCCAGTAAAAAGAGTCAATTTTACTGTTGGCAATACAAGAGTTGGTCAGATAACTGACTACGATAAATTAACCATAGAAATATGGGGAAATGGAACAATAAGACCAGAAGAGGCTATTAGTTTAGCTGCAAAGATATTGATAGAACACTTTAAATTGTTTATGACTCTTACTGACCATGCAGATGATATGGAAATAATGGTAGAAAAAGAGGAAGATAAAAAAGAAAAGGTTCTTGAAATGACTATAGAAGAACTTGATCTTTCAGTTAGAAGTTACAATTGCTTAAAGAGGGCAGGAATAAATACTGTTCAAGAGTTAACTCAAAGATCAATGGAAGATATGATGAAGGTTAGAAACTTAGGTAAGAAGTCCCTTGAAGAAGTTGAACAAAAACTGCAGGGTCTTGGTTTATCATTAAAATTACTTGAAGACTAACATTGATAAACGTCTTTCATTAATATACATTAGAAATTTTAAACTTTATGAAAAAAAGTAAAGTTAAAATATGCATAAGTTAGGAGGGAAAGGCATGGCAATGCAACGTAAATTAGGTCGTCCTACTGATCAGAGAATAGCAATGCTTAGAAATTTGGTTACAAGTTTCTTAAAGCATGGTAAAATAGAAACAACTGAAACAAGGGCTAAAGAAACTCAGAAATTAGCAGAAAAAATGATTACTCTTGCTAAAAGAGGAGATTTACATGCTAGAAGACAGGTTCTTGCTTTTGTTACAGAGGAAGATGTAGTTAAAAAATTATTTGATGAGGTAGCTCCAAAGTACACTGAAAGAAAAGGTGGTTATACTAGAATATACAAGGTTGGACCACGTAGAGGAGACGGAGCAGAACAAGTTATATTAGAATTAGTATAATAAACATAAGGGGATTAAGTAGGTAATAACTTAGTCCCTATTTTAATAAGTGCAGTGAAATTGCTGTAATTGGGGTGTTCGTATGTGTGAAAAGATGATAGAATGTGAAAATGTAGTTTATGAATACCATAATGAAAGTAAAGACAAAAATAATATTGCAGTTAATGGAGTAAGTATTGATATTAAAAAGGGAGAATTTCTTGTTATATTAGGTAAAAATGGTTCTGGTAAATCAACACTTGCTAAACATTTTAATGCTTTGCTTATTCCTACGGGAGGTAAAGTTGTAGTTGGCGGACTTGATACGTCAAAACCTGAAAATGTATGGAATGTAAGGCACAGTGCTGGTATGGTATTCCAAAATCCAGATAATCAATTAGTTGCTACTATTGTAGAAGAGGATGTAGCTTTTGGTCCAGAAAACCTTGGAGTTGAACCAAGTGAAATAAGAAAAAGAGTTGATAGTTCTTTAAAAAAAGTTGGAATGTATGAATATAGAAGGCATGCACCACACTTGTTGTCAGGAGGACAAAAGCAAAGAGTTGCAATTGCGGGAATACTTGCTATGCAGCCTGAATGCATAATATTTGATGAATCAACAGCAATGCTTGATCCATCAGGAAGACAAGAAGTAATGAAGACAATAAAAGACTTAAATAAAAATAGTCACATGACAATTGTACTTATAACTCATTTTATGGAGGAAGCTGTTGACGCTGACAGAATTGTTGTAATAGATAAAGGGAAAATAATTAAGTTTGGAACACCCAGGGAAGTTTTTAGTAATGTCGAAGTTATGAAAAACATCGGACTAGATGTTCCACAAATGACTGAATTATCGTATGAATTAAATAAGGCTGGTATTCCTGTAAAAAAAGATATACTTACTATAGATGAGATGGTGAATGAATTATGCCAATTAAAATAGAAAATTTGACGCATATATATATGCCAGGATCTCCATTTGAGAAAAAAGCTTTGGACAATGTGAATATTGCCATAAATGATGGAGAATTTAATGTACTTATTGGTCATACGGGATCAGGAAAATCTACCCTTATACAACATATTAATGGACTTTTAAAACCAACGTCAGGCAGAATTTTAGTAGATGATGTAGATATAACAGATAAATCAGTTAAAATGAGTGATATAAGAAAGAAGATAGGACTTGTCTTTCAATATCCAGAATATCAACTTTTTGAAGAAACTATAGAAAAGGATATAGCCTTTGGACCAACAAATTTGAAGCTTAGTGAGGAAGAAATACATAATAGAGTGAAGAGAGCTATGACTATAGTGGGTTTGGATTATGAAACCTTTAAGGATAAATCTCCTTTTGATCTAAGTGGAGGACAGAAAAGAAGAGTTGCAATTGCAGGTGTAGTTGCTATGGAACCTAAAATATTAATACTTGATGAACCTACTGCAGGACTTGATCCGAGTGGAAGAGATGAAATTCTTTATCAAATAAAAAAGCTTCAAAAAGAATATGGAATGACTATAATTTTAGTTTCACACAGTATGGAGGATGTAGCAAAAGTAGCAGACAGAATTTTTGTGATGTACAATGCTAAATGCATATTAAATGGTTCACCGGAGGAAATATTTACAGAAGTAGATACTTTGGAGAGCGTTGGTTTAGCTGTACCGCAAGTAACATATTTGGTAAGGAAACTCCGTGAAAGAGGATTTGATATATCCGAAAAAATATTCACTGTAGAGCAAGCTAAAACTGAAATACTTAGAGTGTTAGGAAGTGCAAAGAATGATTAAGGATATAACTATAGGACAGTATGTACCAGGTAATTCTTTTGTCCACAAATTAGATCCAAG
>Ga0307913_10008_pt1 | contig 16776 bp, 17 predicted proteins | sample GoafecXyGen9Rep1_FD_203704 | JGI IMG/M metagenome (GOLD analysis project Ga0307913, IMG submission 203704) | Metatranscriptome of enriched fungal communities from goat fecal pellet, Isla Vista, California, United States - Xylan, Gen9, Rep 1... ...
CTTGAAAAGTCAAAGACTGAAATTACTTCAGCTCAACCGTAGCGCCAGCCTCTTCGAGGGCAGCCTTGAGGGACTCAGCCTCAGCCTTAGCAACGTTCTCTTTGACGTTAGCCGGAGCGCCATCAACGAGAGCCTTAGCCTCTTTCAGGCCGAGACCCGTAGCTTCACGGACAGCTTTGATAACGTTGATTTTCTTGTCGCCAGCGGAAGCGAGAACAACCGTGAACTCGTCTTTCTCTTCAGCAGCACCAGCAGCAGCGCCACCAGCAGCAGCAACTGCAACCGGAGCAGCAGCGCTAACGCCGAATTTCTCTTCCATAGCTTTTACGAGCTCAGACAGCTCGAGGACAGTCATGTTCTCAATGGCTTCCATGATTTCTTCTTTAGTCATTTGAATATACCTCCAAAAATCTTTCTTTATTTCTTCATTAATTATATAAGAGGGAAACGCGATTATGCGGATTCCTTCTGAGCGCGAACAGCGTCAAGCACATAAACAGCATTGCGGATAACACCCTGCAGCACGTTGACCGTGTTGGAAATCGGGGCGTTCATGCTGCCCAGCATCTTGGCAATGAGTTCCTCGCGGGACGGCAGCGAAGCCAGAGCTTTGACCTCTTTGGCGTCGATGACTTTGCCCTCGACCGTACCAACTTTGATCGTCAGAACCTCGTTCTCGTCCAGTTTGTTCTTCTTGATGAAGCCGCAGATGACTTTTGCCGGAGCAATAGCATCCTCCGTGGAGAATGCGAAAGCCGTCGTGCCCTCGAGATGCTCATCAAAGCCCTCGATACCAGCTTCTTTAGCAGCCAGACGGAGCATCGTGTTCTTGACAACATGATACGTTACGCCAGCAGCGCGGAGCTCGCGGCGGAGTTCCGTGTCCTGAGCAACCGTCAGACCTTTGTAGCTCGTCAGAACTACACCTTTAGCATTCGTCAGCTGATCTTTGAGCTCAGCGACGATAGCCTGTTTTTTCGTTAAGTTTGCCACTTTAATTTCACCTCCTGTCCACTTGGAATTTTAAAGCCTGTAAAAAAACCTCCGGCTGCGTACGCCGGAGGTTGAATCGTCAAATTCAGTGAGCTCCGGCCTCGGCAGGCGACGAATCGTCGTTAGATGATAGAATCAAACCTGCTGTCTACAGCCATCGTTATACAGTTGTGGAGACCGGAGCCTCGTTGAACCTAATCAGAAAGGCTTAGCCCATCTGAACCGGGATGCCAGGGCCCATCGTTGCGCTGACCGTAATGGAGCGCATGTACTGGCCTTTAGCAGCAGCCGGTTTTACACGGTTCAGTGTATCAATCAGGGCCTGGAAGTTCTGCTGAAGCTTCTCAGCGTCGAAAGATGCCTTACCGATCGGGCAATGTACATTACCAGCTTTATCGGTGCGGTACTCGACTTTACCTGCTTTAATCTCGGAAATAGCCTTCGTGAGATCCATCGTAACCGTGCCCAGTTTCGGGTTCGGCATGAGGCCGCGAGGACCAAGGACCTTACCAAGACGACCGACAGTGCCCATCATGTCCGGAGTAGCGACAGCGACATCAAAGTCGAGCCAGCCGCCCTGGATCTTCTGGACGATTTCATCGGAACCAACGAAGTCAGCACCTGCTGCTTCTGCTTCCTTAACTTTCTCGCCTTTTGCGAAGACGAGTACGCGCTTGGATTTACCCGTGCCATGCGGCAGGACCATAGCGCCGCGGACCTGCTGATCAGCGTATTTCGGATCAACGCCGAGACGTACGTGCAGCTCGATGGTTTCATCGAACTTAGCCGTAGCCGTCTTCTTGACGAGCTCCATAGCCTCAGCAGCCGTGTAGACCTTGCCAGCCTCTACGAGCTTGCAAGCGTCCTGATATTTCTTACCAGCTTTAGCCATTGTAAGTAATCTCCTCTCGTGGTAATAACGGTAAATTGCCTCCCACGGGATGAAATCATCAACTAAAATCAGTCAACGATCTCAATACCCATGCTGCGTGCCGTACCCTCGATCATGCGGGTAGCAGCCTCGATGTCAGCAGCGTTGAGGTCAGCCATCTTGCTCTCAGCAATCTTCATTGCCTCTGCGCGCGGCAGTTTAGCGACTTTGTTCTTGTTCGGCTCACCAGAAGCTTTGTCGATCTTAGCAGCCTTCTTCAGAAGAACAGCAGCCGGCGGCGTCTTGGTGATGAACGTGAAGGATCTATCCTCAAAAACCGTGATGACAACAGGGATGACAAGACCAGCCTGTGCCTTGGTTCTCTCGTTGAATTCCTTACAGAAGCCCATGATGTTGACACCAGCCTGACCAAGAGCCGGACCTACCGGAGGAGCCGGATTAGCTTTACCAGCAACAACCTGGAGCTTGACAATCTTAGAAACTTTCTTTGCCATTGTATTTACACCTCCCAAAAATGGATTTTAGTGGCTTCAATTAGAGCTTTTCGACCTGATCGAAGCCAAGGTCAATCGGGGTTTCCTCTACCAGAACCTTCAAGCGGCCTTTTTCCTGATCGATTTCAGTAACGGCGCCCGTATAATTCTCGAAAACACCCGAGTTGATGCGAACCACATCCCCGACGGATACATCCAATTCGGGTTTGAGCTCTTCCTCGCCCATGGATTTCAAGATACGTTTCGCTTCAGCATCAGTAAGCGGAATCGGGTGTTTCTCGGAACCGACAAAACCCGTTACACCAGTGGTGTTGCGCACAACGTACCAGGAATGCTCATCGACAATCATGTCAACCAGCACATAGCCTGGGAAGACTTTTCTCGGAACGACCTTCTTTTTGCCGTCCTTGATTTCGACCTCATCCTCTACCGGGACGACGACATTGAAAATCATGTCGCTCATGTTGGCCGTGTGAATCAGGCGCTCGAGATTGGCTTTAACCTTATTCTCATAGCCTGAGTAGGTATGGATTACATACCATGCTCTGCCAGGATTATCCTGACGAAGATCCATCTCGTCCTTGTCTGCCATGCTTATCTCACCCTGCTTACCTTAAAATGATGTGGAACAATCTTGCAAAGACCGTATCACAGAACCAAATCAGGGCACAAACAATCGCAACAGCGATGCCTACAACCACAGTGTAGTTGAAAAGCTCCTTCTTGGTTGCCCAGGATACTTTTTTCATCTCGGCGATTACTTCGTCTATGAATTTCTTCACAGTCACTTCACATCTCCGTTCAACCCGCTAAAGCGATTATTTCGTCTCTTTGTGCAGCGTGTGCTTCTTGCAGAACTTGCAGTACTTATTGAACTCCAGACGATCCGGGTTGTTCTTCTTGTTCTTGTTGGTACGGTAGTTACGGCTATGGCACTCCGTGCACTCCAACGTGATATTGTTGCGCATCTCTTATTACACCCCTTACGCTCAGAAACTATGACTCTTTCACAATGTCACTAATACAATTTAGCACACTTGCCTTTGACTGTCAACTAGGAAACCTTGACAAGGTGAAATTTTATTTCAGGACACTATACATAAATAAAACCCCTGTAACAGGGGCTCATTGATAAAGTTGGTGGCGGCGAAGAGATTTGAACTCCTGACACTGCGGGTATGAACCGCATGCTCTAGCCAACTGAGCTACGCCGCCATAGTGGTGGGCAGGGATGGATTCGAACCATCGTAATCCGAAGATGACAGATTTACAGTCTGTTCCCCTTAACCACTCGGGCACCTACCCATATGCAATTAACAAGTGTTAAGAACAAGATATATTATATCTGCTCTTAACATACTTGTCAACTGTTTTTTTGAATTTATTTACTGCGCATCCAGACAGGAATGTCAATGAAGTCTGGAGCCGGCTGCGCAGGTGCTGCTGGAGCCTCCTGCACAGTTGTCGAACCTGCTGTTGGCTGCGTTGCAGCAGGAGTAGCCTGTGACGGCGTCTGTACGCCGATTTCTTCCGGCGCATCAAAGCCCGTAGCGATAACGGTAACGCGTACAGTGTCCCCCATCGTATTATCTACTGCTGCACCCCAAATGATATTTGCCTGGCTGTCAGCAGCCGCCTCAATCGCATTGGAAGCCTCTGTAACCTCAAACATACTGAGGTTCTCTTCGGCACCAGTAACATTGAGCAGGACGCCACGCGCACCATCAATGCTTGTCTCCAAAAGCGGCGATGCTATTGCAGCTTTTGCAGCCTCTACCGCTGCATTTTCACCTGAAGCCTCACCAATACCCATAAGAGCAGAACCTGCATTGCTCATGATATTCTTGACATCAGCAAAGTCCAAATTGATAAGACCTGGCAGCGCAATCAAATCCGCAATACCTTTTACGCCCTGGCGCAGGACATCATCAGCGATGCTGAATGCCTGTGTGATTGGCGTCTTCTTATCCACAACCTGCATCAAGCGGTCATTAGGAATCGTAATAATCGTATCGACATGTTTCTTGAGGTTTGCAATACCAGATTCCGCATTGCGGCGACGCTTCATGCCCTCAAACGAGAAAGGACGCGTCACAACACCGACTGTCAGCGCTCCGATTTCACGCGCGCACTCGGCAACTACTGGAGCTGCACCAGTACCAGTACCGCCCCCCATGCCTGCTGTAACAAAAACCATATCCGCGCCACGCAGTGCCTCAAGGATATCATCACGGCTTTCCTCGGCCGCCTTCTGACCAATCTCAGGCTGTGCACCAGCACCTAATCCTCGCGTCAGTTTCTCGCCGATCTGCATGCGCTTCGGTGCCAAGGATTTCAGCAATGCCTGCGCATCCGTATTAACGGCAATGAACTCTACCCCCTGAAGGCCGAGATTTATCATGCGATTGACAGCATTGCTGCCACCGCCACCAACACCTATAACCTTTATTGTGGCCAACTGATCCAGGCCACTATCATCCAATTCAAACACTGCATTAACCCCCATGACGATTATATTTTATCCATGGCAGTACTTTGCCATTTCTTGTCAATCTGCACAATTATACTGTTTTATTTTACCATCATTTCCCTATGAATTCCATAGCCTTCATGAAAAAACTTATAAGCATGCTTTTTCACTGCGCATTTTCATTCATCATGGATTCTTTTTCCTCCGGCATATACTTCAAACGGATAAATGGTGCGGTATAACTGAAATCGACATAATCGATTTGATGACGATTATTAGGCAAGTTCAGCAAGAAATCCTGCGTCAGCTTGATTTTTTCCTCCATGCGCTCCTTATCGCCCAAGCGGATCTGCACAGAATTCGTCGTATAAGCAACAATCATCTGTGGATTGCTGATATTTATCTCCGAAATCTGATTCAACGCATTAACATCCAGCTGCTGCAGGAACTGCAGAATCCAAGCTACCATTTCATTTGGATTGTCATCACCAATGTAAAGATCGTGCATCACTACCCCGGTAATCAGAGGAAACGGCATTTTCTTCAGACTGCGATAACTGTTTATCACCTTTCCCTGACGGTCAAAATCAACATAGCCATAATCACAAGCAACTGTAGCTACTGGCATGCGCTCGACAATGTCTACTTCAATCGTATCCGGCAGCCGGCGGCGGACTACAGCCGACTCTATGCGTAAATCCTGCATGAGGTTCTGCGTGATCACATCGGTTTGCAGCTGGAACAGCGGCGTCCCCTGATAGATATGCCCTGCAGTCATAATATCTTGCTGATTCAAATAATTGTTGCCAGTCAGCACAACCCGCTGCAAGGTAAATAATGGCGAATATACCACAATAGCCATGATTCCGCCACATATCATCAAGAATAGAATTCCCTTGATGAGCCGCCTGGGGCTGCGGCGCATTTTCTTCTCTCTTGCCGGTTCAGCGCCAGTCAGCTTTTCCTCTTCCTCTGCCGCCATGCTGCTTTCTCCTTTACCCTAAATCTTTCTTATTTCTGATAACCAGCCATTTCCAGGATACGTTCACAAAGCTCCGGGAACTCAATCCCCATTGCCCGGCCAGCATCTGGCACTAATGAAGTCTCTGTCATCCCCGGCACTGAATTGACTTCAATGACATATGGTTTCTCATCTTCGCTATACATCATATCGACACGGGCAACGCCACGGCAACCACAAGCCGTATACGTCTTGATAGCCAGCTCCTGGATCTCCTTCGTTTTCTCAGCTGAAACAGGCATCGGGATAATATGGGCCGAAGCACCTTTCGTGTACTTGCTCTGATAGTCATAACGCCCCGAAGTCGTTGTAATCTCAATGATTGGAAACGCTTCTTTGTTTTCCGCATCCCCCCAGACAGCGACCGTCATTTCACGGCCTTTGATGAACTCCTCGACGAGGACTTCATCATTATAGGAAAAAGCTTCCTTGAGTGCTGCGGAAAGTTCCTCAGCATTCTCGACTATGTATACGCCAATGCTTGACCCCTGCGCAGCTGCCTTGACCACAACTGGCATATGGAATGCCGTCGCAATCTCCTGCACAAGATCGCGCTTCATCTCAAACGCATGATAGGTATGCGAACGCGGTGTCGAGATACCTTCAGCCATGAACACACGCTTTGAAGCCACTTTATCCATCGTTATCGCTGCAGCCAAAACTCCTGAGCCGGTATAAGGAATGCCGAGCATTTCCAAAGTCCCCTGCAGGATTCCATCTTCACCGAACTTGCCATGCAAAGCATTGAACACAATTGCACAATTGCTTTTGCGGATATCCTCTGCAAAAGTAGCTGGATTAAGTTCCATCCCTTCCGCCGGATACCCCTTAGACTGCAGCGCAGTCAGGATAGCCGTACCTGTGCGGCGGGAAATCTCCGCCTCCGTAGAAGTACCACCCATGACGACAACGATTTTACCTTGATTCATTTGAACGAAAACTCCTTTATCCTCTAGCTTCAATTATCCCTGCAGCAGCTCGACAAGCTCCTCGCCGGACTTATAGATATCTCCAGCGCCCATTGTGATGACCAGGTCACCATCCCGTGCCTCCTGCTGCAGATAAGTTGCGATTTTTTCACGCTTCGGCAAATAGATGACATCCTGTCCCGACTGCCGGCGTACTTCACCAAGAATCGTCTCACCAGTGATTCCCTCGATTGGCGCTTCTCCCGCAGCATAGATATCCGTAAGAATCAGCAAATCGGCTGAAACAAACGCCTTACCAAACTCTTCCCGTAATAGCTGTGTACGCGAATACCGATGAGGCTGGAAGGCACAAATCAGACGGCCTGGTTTCGTCTCCTTAGCCGCCTTGAGCGTGGCTGCTATTTCTGTCGGATGGTGTGCATAATCATCCACCACCCAGATGCCATTCATGCGGCCTTTCGTCTGGAAACGGCGCTTGGCACCATGGAAAGCTGCCAGGCCATTTGCGATTTTCTCAAACGGCACGCCCATCGTAAGCCCCGTGACAATGCAGGCCATCGCATCAAGAACGTTATGGCGCCCCGGGATATTGAGCGAGATATGCCCCAGTTCCTTTTCGCCATGAACAACATCAAACGCGATGCCTTTGCCGCCCGTTGTGATGTTTTTCGCCCGATAATCTGCCTCATGATCGATAGCATACGTATAATATTTGCGATCGATATTTTTCGCGATATTGCGCAGATTCTCATTATCAAAACAAAGCACGGCATACCCTGTTTCCTTGTCTACATTCTGGATGAATTGGGTAAAGGCCTTGATGATATTTTCCATCGTGCCATAATGATCCATATGGTCATCTTCGACATTCGTGACTACAGCCACATGCGGATGCAGCTTAAGGAACGAACCATCACTCTCATCTGCCTCAGAAGCCAGATACTCGCTTTCACCAAGTTTGGCATTCGTCCCCAAATCTGGCACTTCCCCACCAACAACGACAGTCGGTGATACGCCCGCATGCGTCAATGCCACGCCCAACATCGATGTCGTCGTTGTCTTGCCATGTGCCCCTGCCACGGCAATGCCTTTATACTCATTGACCAAAGCGGCATTAATGTCCGAGCGGTGCAGCTTGGTAATACCAAGGTCACGAGCGGCCAAGACCTCAGGATTATCATACGGGATGGCCGTCGACACGACAATAGCATCTACGCCGCGGACATTTTCGCCTTTCTGTCCGCCCAGCATGATTTTTGCCCCCATCTTGCGCAAATTCTCGATAACTGCCGAATCCTCACGATCCGAACCAGAAACCTCATAGCCAAGCTCGACAAGGATCTTAGCCAATGGGCTCATACCAGCGCCGCCTATACCGACAAAATGAATCTTCTTGATATCGTTAAGCTCTTTCAGCTGTTTCATCTACTATAATCCCCCTTAGCGATGACTGGCCAGTTCCAGCGCCATCCCGGCAATGTCCTCTGCGGCTTCCGGCCTGCCCATACTACGGCTTGCCTTAGCCATTGCCGTCAGCTTGTCATCGTCATTCAATAACTCGGTGAGCACAGCATCCAGCCGCTCACTCGTCAAATCCTTATTCAAAATCATACGGGCAGCACCAGCCGCTTCCAAAGCCCGGGCATTATGCTCCTGATGATTCTCAGCCGCATAAGGATACGGCACCAAAATAGCCGGAATACCTCTGGCCGTCAGTTCCGCCAGGCCTGTTGCCCCCGCACGGAATACGGCCAGATCCGCCATAGCCATGGCCTGTGGCATATCATAAAGATACGGGCACACCTTGATATGTTTTGCCTGCGTCAAATCCAGCCCCGCAGCCTTGAGCCTTGTCATGACATCTTCATACTCTTGCTTGCCTGTCACATGCAGATACTGTATTTCTGACTGGCCAGCCGCCTGTACTAATACATCGATCATAGCCCGATTGATGGCGCGTGCGCCGCGGCTGCCCCCAGATATCAGCACCGTTTTACGCGCCGGATCAAAACCAAATGCAGCAGCACTTTCCGCCCGGCGTGCTGACATGACCTCGCGGCGGATAGGATTGCCTGTAAAGACTACCTTCCCGGCAGGAAAGTGCTTTTTGGCTTCTTCTGTACCGGCCGCAATCCGGGTCACGAATTTTGCCAAAATCTTGTTTGTGATACCTGGTACAACATTCTGTTCCTGTATCAAAGTCGGCACATGCAGCAGACTTGCGGCCAGCAGAATTGGGCCGCAAACATAACCACCAGTACCGATAACAACATCGGGATGAAAATCCCTGACAATCTTGGCAGCCTTTGCCACACCTGCCATCGCCTTGCCTGCACGCAGGAGATTCGCAGGCGTAAGATGACGTTCAAAGCCCTGGATGTCCACCGTAGCCAGCGGCAGGCCTTCCTTGGGGATGATGTCCGCCTCTAACCCATGTTTTGTTCCCACATAAAGGAACTTGGCATCCGGATATTTTTCCTGTATAGTACGGATAATCGTGATGGCCGGATAGATATGACCACCTGTTCCGCCACCAGATACGATGATATTCAACGTAAGACCCCTCTTAACTCATAAATTATTGACCAACCGCTTGAAGTCGCGGCCGCGCTGCGCCATGCCATCATACATGTCAAAGCTGGCACAAGCTGGTGACAACAGTACAACCTGCGGTGCCTTTGCGAGTCCATGGGCCAGCGCTACAGCTTTTTCCATCGAGAATCCTGCCCGATGGATATGTTCTTGCGGATACCCATTCTTGCGTGCCTCCTGCTCGAAACGCTCGGCAGCTGCACCGACAAGGACAAGATCCGTCACACGCTTTTTGACCAGCTGCATGAACTCCGTCAAGTCTGTCAGCTTATCATCACCGCCAGCCAAAAGCACGATGCCATCCGCAAATGTCTCCAAGGCTTTGATCGCTGAGTCCGTATTCGTCGCCTTGGAATCGTTATAATATGCCACACCATCAAGCTCACGGACATATTCAATGCGATGTTCCACCCCGCGGAATTCCTTGAGTACCTTGACCATAGCCTGCGGCTCACAACCAGCCAGGAAAGCCGACGCTGCCGCCGCCAGCGCATTTTCTACATTATGGCCGCCCTTGATGCCCAGTTCATCTACCCCACAAAGCGGATACTCCTGCTCCGCCCAGCGGATGACCAGCTGACCGTCACGGACAAAGGCCCCTTCTGCCAGCTCTTCCCTGCGGCTGAAGTAGCAAACATGCGCTGCGGTCCGCTCCTTCATTGCCCTCGTATGCTCATCATCATAATTGAGCACAAGGAAATCTTCAGCCGTCTGCTGGGCAAACAGCCGCTCCTTCATCTGCTGATATACTTCCATAGAACCATGACGGACAATGTGGTCTGGTGTCACATTAAGTTCAGCAGCTACATGCGGATGAAAATTCTTGGTTGCTTCCATCTGATAGCTGGAGATTTCAGCCGCGATGCATCCGCCTTTTCCCACACGCAGCACTTCTTCCGACAGTGGCACACCGATATTGCCGCCAACACCAACACGTTCAAAACGCGTAGCCAGCAGCAGCCCCAGCAGCGTAACCGTCGTCGTCTTGCCATTCGTACCCGTAACCGCACAGATTGGTGATTCCGCCAACTCGTAAGCCATCTCTACTTCAGACATCACACGGATACCACGTGCGTAAGCTGTCTGTATGATAGGGATACGGACAGGAACTGCCGGCGATACAATGACAAGATCCACGTTCTCCAGCAGCGATTCCTGTTGCGGCCCAAAAACGAGCTCTATATCCGCTGCCCGCAGCTCCGCAAAATCATACTTGATATCCTGTTCGCTCTTGGCATCGCTCAGCACTACCTCAGCACCAAAACGCTTGGCCAGCTTGGCAGCCGCAAAGCCACTGATGCCAGCACCGATCACCAATACTTTTTTTCCTGAAAGATCCATAGTCACGAAGAACTCCCCCTCAATGAAGTCGTATGAACGCGTTTACTGTCAAAGCAAGGACAGACCAGCCACACTAGCCAGCAAGCCAACCGCCCAGAATACGAAGACGACCTTCCACTCGGACCAGCCGCCAAGCTCAAAATGATGATGTATCGGGCTCATGCGGAAAACACGCTTGCCCGTAGTCTTGAAGGAAATGACCTGGATAATGACTGAAAGTGCCTCGCAAACAAAAATCAAGCCAATAACTGCCAGCAATACTTCTGTATGCGTAAGAATGCCTACAGCTGCAAACGCGCCCCCCAGCGCCAGCGACCCTGTATCGCCCATGAATACCTTTGCCGGATGCGCGTTGAAGCGCAGGAAAGCCAGACAAGCGCCAACGATAGCCACACAAAAGATTGCCAGATCATTATGGCCCAGTAACAGGCATACCACTGCATAAGCACTGGCAGCAATCGCCATCGTCCCCGAAGCCAGGCCATCCAGTCCATCAGTCAGATTCACCGCGTTCGACGCCCCGACCATGACAAAAAGCACCAGGAAATAATAGCCGATGCCGATATTTACGGATGTATTGGCAATCGGCAGCCATACGCTCGTATCGATACCGAGCATACGCGTGCCAATGACCATAGTAACTACCGCAATGATGATCTGCCCCAGCATCTTCTGCTTTGCCTTAAGTCCAAGGTTACGCTTCTTGACCACCTTGATGTAATCGTCGAGGAATCCGAGTACGAAATGCCCCAGCATGATGAAAAGCGCCAGCATGATTTCCGTCGATAGCGGTGCCGCAATAGCCGTCCCCAACGTGATGCCCAGGATAATCATGATTCCCCCCATAGTCGGAGTACCACTTTTGGCCTGATGGCTTTTCGGCCCCTCTTCACGGATGCTCTGGCCAAATTTCAGTTTATGCAGTTCGGGGATGAAAAACGGCCCCGTTATCAGTATAAAACCAGCAGCTATGACAGCTGCCATGAGTAAACTCGTTTCCACTATCTGATTCCTCTTTCTATTGCCTTCTGTTCCTGTTTTTACAACAGGTCAATGATCTTTTCCATCTGCATGCCACGCGATCCCTTGAACAGGATTGTATCACCCGGCTGCAAGATCTCATGCAGTTTATCAGCCGCTGCTTCATGAGAAGCACACCGGCAAACGACAGCTACGCCGCCCTTTTCTGCTCCTTCAGCAATATAGCTTCCCATCTCGCCGCGCGTGATGACCGCTGCAAAACCTTTCGCTGCCAGCTCCTGTCCGACCTTGCGGTGAGCTTCCACCGAAACACTGCCAAGCTCCAGCATATCGCCCATGACCGCAATCTTGCGTCCTTTGGTAAGCTCGGACAACGTATTGATGGCCGCCGTCATCGACATCGGGCTGGCATTATAAGCATCGTTGATTACCTGCCATTCCTTGACGTTCTTACATTCAAAGCGCATCTTCGTCGCTTCGAGGTTCTTGAGGCCGTCATGGATTTCTGCAGCCGTAAATCCTAAAGCAAAACCGGCAGCAATGGCAGCCAAGGCATTGTAGACATTATGACGGCCCACCATGGCAATTTCATACTCATGACGTTCGCTTTGATATTCCACCATGAATTTCGTCATCCGCTCTTCCGTGCGGATGGCTTCGCCCCGTACATCAGCCTGCTGCTCAATGCCGAAGGTCAGCACACGAACGCCTTCAGCTGCCTGGCTGCGCATGCCAGCGACATATTCATTATCTGCATTGAGAATAACCGTTCCACCTGCCGGTATTGCCTCAACCAGTTCTGATTTGGCCTTAGCGATATTTTCCAGTGACCCTAAAAGCTCCATATGCGTCTCACCAACATTGGTCACAATGCCAATCTGCGGCTGGGCAATTTTCGCCAGCGGTTCAATCTGATGGAAACCGCGCATGCCGATTTCGACCACTGCAGCCGTGTGCTCCTTGCGGATGCCCAAAAGCGTCAGCGGCAAGCCGATTTCATTGTTGTAATTAGCCTGCGTCTTAAGGACCGGACCGCGAGCTGAAATCGCTGCCGCTGTAAGATCCTTCGTTGTCGTCTTGCCATTCGAGCCCGTAATTGCGATTACCGGCAACTGCGGGAACCGTTCACGCCAAGCTTGCGCCAGCTGCTGATAAGCCACCAGCGTATCTTCAACCTGCAAGACCGTCCCTTGGCACTCACGGATTTTTTCCTGCGCGCAGCCATGGCTTACCATTACACCAGCCGCGCCTTTTTTCAATGCTTCTGCAGCAAAATCCTCACCGTTGAATTTCTCGCCCTTGAACGCCAGGAACAAGACCCCCTCGGTGATTTTGCGCGTATCACTGACCAAATCGCTGAACGCCTCTTTATCCTTAGAAACCACTTGTGCCTGCGTGATTCCAATAACTTCCTGGAGCGTAAATGCTGGCATTATTTCTCCTCCTTACGGGCAGCAACTGCCTCACGAGCCACTTCCTTATCATCAAAGTGAATGGTCTCATCTTTTAAAATCTGATAATCTTCATGGCCCTTGCCCAGAATAATGACAATATCGTCCTTTTCCGCCAGTTCCACCGCCCGGAAAATCGCTTCACGGCGGTCTGTTATCTTCTCATGATGCTTCGTGCCGATCTTCTCACGGACACCAGCCTCTACCTCACGCAAAATAAACTCCGGATCCTCTGAACGCGGATTATCAGACGTCGCGATTACAACATCGGCCAGCTCAGCGGCAATGCGCCCCATGATTGGGCGTTTCGTACGGTCACGATCGCCACCGCAGCCAAACACTGCAATGATTTTCTTCTTGGCAATCTCACGCGCCGTACGCAGCACATTCTCAACGCCATCCGGCGTATGTGCATAATCAACGATAATCGAGAAATCCTGTCCTGCCTTTACGAGCTCAAAACGGCCCGGCACGCTTGTAAAGCCGCCCAACACTTTTTCGATGATTTGCGGCTTGATATGTTCAGCCAATGCCGCTCCCACAGCGGACATGACATTATAGACATTGAAGATTCCCGTAATATGCAGCTTGAGAGCCATCTTTCCTAAATCTGCATGATTCAGCGTGAAGTTTGCTCCGCTTGCCAACACATCGACATCCGTAGCCCGCAAATCTGCTGGCTGACCGATAGCATACGTAAGCTGCTGGCAAGCTGCATGCGCAAGCATCGTCTTACCGGCTGCATCGTCGATATTGACCACAGCTGTCTTACCTTCCTTCACACCTTCTTTAGAAACGAGCTCAAACAGCTTGGCTTTGGCCAGCATATAGTTTTCCAACGTCTTATGATAGTCAAGATGATCCTGGGTAAGATTCGTGAATACCGCCGTATCAAACTCAATACCTGCGACACGATTCTGATCCAGAGCATGCGACGACACCTCCATGACCACATAGTCCATGCCCTTATCCCGCATAATAGCCAGCGTATGCTGCAATTCGACAACATCCGGCGTCGTATTATGAATCGGATAGACCTCATCTTCCATCATGATCTGGATTGTACCAATGAGACCGACTTTATAGCCTGCTGCCCGCAGGATAGCCCGCGTGATATAGCTCGTCGTCGTCTTGCCATTCGTGCCCGTAATACCGATTACCCGCATACTGCGCGCCGGATAATCGTGGAAGAACGGAACGATAGTATCGAGTGCAGCCTGCAAATCAGTCACACGCAGTACGGCAACACCATCCGGTACATCCACCGCTTCGCGTGTTGTAAGGATAGCCGCCGCCCCAGCCGCAACTGCCTGTGGGATAAACTTATGCCCATCTACATGCAGTCCCGGAATACAAACAAACAAGGTACCTTTTCCTACCTTGCGCGAGTCATGCTCAATCCCCGTGATTCCCGTTTCTTTATTGCCAATAACCACAGAACCTTCGACAAGCTCTGCGAGCTGACTGATTGTTTTCATCTGTCTTCCTCCTCAGTTTCCGCCCTTCAAATCAGCGGACCGTACACTATTATAAACCGTATAAGAAAAAATTAGTAGTTTTTTTTGAGGCTTATAAATACGAAAGAAGCTGTGCATCTTACCATGACAGCCTCTTTCTGCTCCAGCTGCCTCAATCGCAGCTGTTTATTCACTTTTCCTGACTGAAATACGTATGCTTCGGCACTTCCATTCCTAGCTGATCTGTAGCGATGTTCTTGATGCGTTCCGGCGACTTGAGCTTAGCGATATCGATCTTCAGACGCTCATTCTCCTGTTCGAGCGCATCTGCCTGGCGCTGCACTTCGACTAATGCATACCCACGGCTCGCACTGACACCACTGCCAATGGTCACCAGCATTGCCAGCACGGCAATCGTCAAGAACAAGATCTGGCAATGCGACCGCATGCTCGTATCGAGAACCGTCTTGAACAAAGGTTCTTTAGGTGCCTGACGTAACTGGCGCCGTTCTTCTTCTGCCGTCAACGGCAGTTCTGCATATTGTTCTTCTTCCTGTCTTGCGAGCATCAGCAGCCTCCTCCTTCCTCACTCTGGGGTAATTTCTCAGCAATGCGCAATTTGGCACTCTTGGAACGCGAATTATTCGCCAGTTCCTCTGCCGTTGCCTGTATAGGCTTTCCTAGCATGCGAATTTCCGGTTTATGCTTGCACATGCAGACTGGAAGCTCCGGCGGGCAAATACACCCCCGTGCCATTTCCTTGAGTGTCTGCTTGGCAATCCTGTCCTCCAGCGAGTGGAAGGTAATGATGGCAATCCGGCCACCTGGCTTTAAATGATGCACCGCGGTACGAAACGCATTTTCCAGAATTCCCAGCTCATCATTGACCTCGATGCGGATAGCCTGAAAGATACGCTTAGCAGGATGTCCACTGGCCGCCTGACGTACTGCTTTCGGTACCGCTTTGCAGATGATGTCCACAAGCTCTCCTGTCGTCTCGATTGGCTTTGCTACCCGTTCCTTGACGATGAATTGCGCAATACGGCGCCCCCAGCGCTCTTCTCCATAATCATGGAAAATGCGGTCCAATTCCTGCTCACTATATGTATTGACGACGTCATAAGCCGAAAAACCTGCCTCAGGATCCATACGCATATCCAGCGGCGCATCCTGCATATAGGAAAACCCACGTTCTGCGGTATCAATCTGATGTGACGATACGCCAAGGTCAAATACAACCCCATCGACAAGTGGAGCGTTCTCTTCCGCGAGAATCGCTTCCAGATTGCGAAAGTTGCTATGCACGATATTGACCTGGCAGGCAGCATCACGCAAGCGCTCAGTAGCCGCAGCAATTGCCGCTTCATCCTGATCGATGCCAATCAGACGTCCCTCAGGCTCCAGAAGCTCTGCTATGCGCCGGGAATGACCAGCACCACCCAAGGTACAATCGACATAAGTTCCCTTTGTATTTGTCACGAGACCCTTTACTGTCTCTTCCAGCATAACGCTGATATGATGAAACTCCATGTTTCCTGCACCTGACTTCCCTTGTATTTCCTGCTTGAATAAAAAATGGATCAAATCCCCAGCTCCGAAAGCGAATCCGCGATAGCCGTGACATCTGGCTCCACTTCTTCATTATATTTACTCCACTGCTCTTTGCTCCAGACCTCGATACGGTTATCCACACCAGTCAGCACGACATCCTGTTTAAGCGCTATGCCAGCATGTGTACGCAAATTGGCTGGTACCAGAAAGCGTCCCTGCTTGTCACACTCAAGCGTACGGGCTCCCGAAAAGAAAAACCGTGTCAACGCACGTGCTGCCGGCTTTGCCAGTGGCAGGGCACGCAGCTTAGCCGCCCACTCTTCCCAGGCTTGCTGCCCATAGAGGAACAAACAATTATCGAGTCCACGCGTGATGATGAAGGTCACACCGAGTTCCTGCCGGAAATCAGCGGGCAGGATGATACGCCCCTTAGCGTCAATGGAATGGACATATTCCCCCATGAACATCCTGCGTCACCACCTTTCCAGCCTTTTGAACCACTTTTCCCCACATTTCACCACTTTTATCTATTCTCTTTTATATCAAAAAATCCTTGTTTTGGCAAGTGAAACTTATCCACAGCTGCTTTTCCTTACCTAAAATA
>Ga0307913_10009_pt1 | contig 16752 bp, 16 predicted proteins | sample GoafecXyGen9Rep1_FD_203704 | JGI IMG/M metagenome (GOLD analysis project Ga0307913, IMG submission 203704) | Metatranscriptome of enriched fungal communities from goat fecal pellet, Isla Vista, California, United States - Xylan, Gen9, Rep 1... ...
CTTCATCGCTGCCTGGCTGCTCGGTTTCGATGACCCTGCCAACGAAGCGTGATTTTCCCCGCGCTTTTGGCACAACTATAAAACGATAAAGAAGGTACTATTCATGGAAAAAGGTATTTCCATCTACCCAGGGCTCGACAACACACTCGAGGAAAATCTGGCCCTGATCGACAAGGCTGCCGCTTGCGGTTTCCGCCGCCTCTTTACTTCCCTGCACATTCCCGAGACAAATACCGCAGCTCTCAAACGCGAGCTTTCCGAACTTTTGAAAGCCGCCCGCCAACATGATATGGAAGTCATTTCCGATATATCGCCAGCAACCATGGAAATGCTAGGCATCAAAGAGTTCAGCCCCCAGGCCTTTCGCATGCTCGGTATCACCACGCTGCGCCTCGACTACGGCTTCGGACTCAAAGAGATTGTCCGCCTGTCGCGCAACAAGCAGGGCATCCGCATCCAACTCAACGCCTCGACAATCACCGGCAAGCTTTTAAGTGCCCTCGTCGAAATGGATGCTAACTTCCATCAGATTGACGCGCTGCATAATTTCTACCCACGGCGCGGCACCGGCATCAGTGAGGAATTTCTCGTGCGCAAGACCATGATGTTGCACAAACTCGGTATCCGCACCGGTGCCTTCGTCCCCAGTCAGCATCGCCGCCGCGGCCCGTTGCACGATGGCCTGCCGACGCTGGAAGAACATCGCGATGAACCCAGCGAGCTTGCAGCCCGACATCTCATCGCCCTCGGCATCGACTCGGTATTTTTAGCCGACAGCCTGCCCGCTGACGACGAAATCGAAACAATTGGCAGCCTGGCTGGCGGCCAAGTCACACTGCGCGCCAAACTTCTGACCCATAATCCCATCCAGCGCGAACTGCTCACACACACCTTCACGGCCCGTGCCGACGAAGCCCGTGACTGTATCCGGGCCGAAGAAAGCCGCGCGTTGCTGAGGAAACTAAACGGTGTCATCCTCCCGGAAAACATGATTGTACGTCCTATCGGTGCCATTACCATCGACAACCAGGACTATCAGCGCTACATGGGAGAACTGCAGATCATCCGCCATCCCCAGCCTGCCGACACGCGCATTAACGTGCCAGCCATGGTAGAGGAAAGTGAAGTCAATCTGCTCCAGTACATCACACCAGGCCGAAAATTTTCATTCCGATTCGATACATAAACTGTTATAATGATAATGACTATATACACAACATCAGGGAGGATTCCATGGAAGAATTGACAGCTAATGATGACCTCTGCGAGATTCATCACACCCATCCAGACAAATTAGAACACTGCGCCGTCCATAAGCTTGACGATGCAACGAGTCAGGAACTCGCAGATATTTTCAAGATTCTTGGTGACAAGACCCGCATCAAGCTGCTTTCCCTGCTGGCCTCCGAAACAGAGCTTTGCGTTTGTGATATTGCTGAATCACTACAGATGGGCCAGTCTGCAATCTCACATCAGCTTCGCGTGCTGCGTGCAGCCCGGCTGGTAAAATTCCGCAAGGTTGGCAAAGAAGCCTTTTACTCGCTTGATGATGACCATGTTGTCAAACTCATGAGCCAAGGCCTCGATCATGTCCGCGAAAACTGACAACCACTAGCCACTTCTTGCTTGGCAGAAAGGACGATTCCGATGAAGAAATCCCGGTTGCTCCGCGCCGGCATCCTGACTGGCGTATCGCTTATGTTCCTGACAGGCGCTGCCTTTGCATCGCCCACCCTTCATACCGGCTCGCATGGCCATGACGTATTGCTGCTGCAAAAAAAACTCAAGACCATCGGCTACACCATCAGCTCCGTTGACGGCGTTTATGGCAATGAGACAGAACGCGCGGTAGCCGAATTCCAGCGCGACCAGAAAATACGTGTAACCGGTATCGTCAACAATGCCACCTGGCGGGCCCTAAAAAAGGCTAAACAACGTGAATGGGGAGCGAATGTGCCGCCACCAGCGGCACCCTCGCTCCCCAATAAAAAGTTGCCCCTTGCACCAAACAATAAACCGATTCTTGCCCCCGGCAAGGTCAAGGACATCATCAAAACCGCCAAATCTTATATCGGTGTACCATACAAATTCGGCGGCACAACCCCTAAGGCATTCGACTGCTCCGGTTACCTGCAATATGTCTTTGCCCAGAACGGCATTGCGATACCACGTACGGCCGATGAGCAGTACAAGCTCGGACGCCGTACAACCAGCAGCCACCAGCTTGTCCCGGGCGATCTCGTCTTCTTCACGACCTATGAGCCGGGAGCCTCACACTGCGGCATCTACCTTGGCAATGGAGACTTCATCCACGCCAGCTCCAGCAAAGGCGTCCGCATCGACAGTCTGTCCAGCGATTATTGGCAGCCACGTTATTATGGCGGCAAACATATCGTAAAATAACGCCGTCAAAGCAAATCTTCCCAAAGGTTCCGGCGAGGCACGAATTTTACCTTAGCCTGTCCGATAAGCTCGGTGCCATCCGGTGCTTTCGGAATTGGCTTTGACTCGTCAATTACCGGCCGAAGTTTTGGCAGCAGACGATAGCAGCTCTCCAAATGCCCATTTTCATAAACGGAAATCCGGATGCTGCCATCGGGCAGGATGCGCTTCACGGTTTCGGAAAATTCCCGTTGTACCTTAAGCTGCTTGATTTCTTCGCGCCGCTCTTCCATCGCCTCAAGCGTCTCCTGCAAGCTGCCTTTGCGCTGCGCCAGCAGGCTTGTAAACATCTGTTGAAAATCTTCTGTCGGAGCTTCTTTATTCGCTCTGCTGCCAGCTGCCCCAGCAGCCAGGCCAAAGCCTTCAATCTTTACCGCCATAAGCTATCCTCCTGTACGGATCTGACCTCTCTACAGGTATTATCGGCGAAAACGGAAAAAACTTAAAACGCCCTGCAGACTTGCTTGTCTGCAGGGTGTTTTAAGTTGTATTTATTTTCTGCTGTCAGCCACAGCCTGGAAAGCAGTTTCTGCAGCCGCAATCGTGCGGTCAATATCCGCCTCGCTGTGCGCGCCGCTCATGAACAATGTCTCGAACTGCGATGGAGCAAGGTAAATCCCTTGCTCGAGCATTGCCTTGAACCAGACTTTGAAAGCCTCTTGATCCGAAGCACAGGAATCCTCATAGTCAAAGACCTCATGCTCATTGAAGAAGATGCCAAACATCGAACCGGCTTGATGCGCCTGAATCGTTACACCAGCCGCCTTGGCCTTTTCCTGCCAGCCCAGCAGCAGCTTCTTCGTTTTGAGCGTAAGCTCACGGCTGTAATCAGCTTTGCCGTCTTCAGGCTCAGCCGTGATGATCTTGAGCGTTTCAAGACCTGCCGTCATCGCCAGCGGGTTGCCCGAAAGCGTGCCAGCCTGATAGACAGGGCCAGCAGGCGAAACTTTCTGCATGATGTCGCGACGGCCGCCATAGGCTGCAACCGGCAAGCCACCGCCGATGATCTTGCCAAGACACGTGAGATCCGGCGTGATGCCATAAGCTGCCTGCGCCCCCCCTAAGGAAGCGCGGAAGCCGCACATGACCTCATCGAAAATCAGCAACGCGCCATGCTTCTCCGTCAGATTGCGCAGCGTGCGCAGGTAGCCCTGTTTTGGCGGCACACATCCCATATTGCCAGCTACCGGCTCCACGATGACAGCTGCGACCTCATCGCCAATCTCTTCCATGACCTTTGTAATGGCCTCCGCATTGTTATACGGCACCGAAATCGTATCTTGTGCCGTCCCCTTCGTAACGCCCGGTGAGCTTGGCACGCCAAACGTCGCCATGCCAGAACCGGCATTGACGAGCAGGCTGTCACTATGTCCATGGTAGCAGCCGATGAATTTGACAATCTTTTCTCTTCCCGTATAGCCACGGGCCAGCCGCAATGCGCTCATCGTCGCTTCGGTACCGGAATTTACCATACGGATGACTTCAATCGATGGATAGACCTGCATGACGAGTTTGGCAAGCTCCGATTCGATGCAGGTCGGCGCACCGTAGCTGGTGCCGCGCGTTGCTGCGTCCTGCAAAGCCTTCACGACCTGCGGATGCGCATGGCCGACAACCATCGGCCCCCATGAGCCGACATAATCAATGTACTCGTTGCCATCGATATCATAGATTTTATCGCCCTCTGCCCGCGCAATGAACGGGGGATTGCAATCCACACTTGCATACGAACGGACCGGACTATTTACGCCGCCTGGCATGAGGTTCTTGGCCTCCGCAAAAGCAGCAGCAGATTTTTCAAGATTCAACATGGCTTACTCCTCTTCTTTGAGCCACTTGGCAGCATCCAAGGCATGATACGTGATGATGATATCAGCACCAGCGCGTTTCATGCTCAGCAGAGTCTCCAGCACAATACGCTTTTCATCGATCCAGCCATTCGCCGCCGCAGCCTTGACCATTGCATACTCGCCACTGACATTATAAACAGCCACCGGATGATGGATATGGTCGCGCACTTGACGCACGATATCGAGATAAGCCAGAGCCGGTTTTACCATGATGATGTCCGCGCCCTCTGCCACATCGAGATCGACTTCCTTGATGGCTTCATGCGCATTGGCAGGGTCCATCTGATACTGACGGCGATCGCCAAAGCAGGGCGCACTGTCTGCAGCATCACGGAATGGGCCATAATAGCCCGAAGCATATTTGACCGCATAACTCATAATGGATACATTGGTATAGCCAGCCTCATCGAGTGCCTCGCGGATGGCAGCCACACGGCCATCCATCATATCCGACGGTGCAATGATATCCACCCCAGCTTTCGCCTGCGAAACGGCAACTTTCTGCAATAGCTTGAGTGTCTTGTCATTATCTACGTAATGATTTTCCAGATGACCGCAGTGACCATGCGACGTATACTGGCAAAGGCAAACATCGCCAACGATCATGATTTCCGGTACAGCTTCTTTGATGGCCTTGATGGCACGCTGCACCGGACTCGTCATATCCCAGGCACTCGAACCGTCTTCGTCCTTGTACTCTGGCAGACCAAAAACCTCGACAGCGGGAATGCCCAGCTGCCAGCATTCCTGCGCAGTCTTTACCGCATTGTCGACCGACAGATGATAGCAGTTCGGCATGCTGGGGATTTCTTCTTTGATGCTTTCGCCGGGAACGACAAACAATGGATAGACAAAGTCCCTGGCTGAAAGGCTTGTCTCACGAACCATAGCGCGCATAGCAGGCGAGATACGCATGCGGCGCGGGCGAAGTTTCTGAGTATACATAACGTCCATCTCCTATGAAATCACATATTTTCTTTGATTGCTTCCACAAGCCCATCAATCGTGTATTTTTTCGCCACGATATCCGGTTCAATACCGTTTTTATTGGCCGTATCAGCCGTAACCGGACCGATAGCAGCCGTCTTGACGCCAGCCAATGCTGCTGCCGAGCCCACGATCTGGATAAGATTCGTTACCGTCGAAGAACTCGTGAATGTTACAAGATCAATTTCGCCACCAGCCAGCTGCGCTTTGAGCGTCTCGCCGTCCACAGCAGCAGCCACAGTCCGGTAAGCCGGGACAACGTCTACCAATGCCCCCTGCTCACGAAGTTTCTCAGGCAGGATTTCACGGGCCTCCTGGGCCCGCGGCAACAGAATCTTTGCCTGCGGCGGCAATTTCCCTTTAAGCGCTTCCAATACCCCTTCCGCGCGGAATTCCTGTGGCAAGACATCCGCGATGATGCCATACGTCTTGAGCTTTTCAGCCGTAGCGCTGCCAATAGCCGCCACCTTCGCATATCCCATTGCCCGCGCATCCTTGCCAGCTGCAAACAAACGGGCAAAGAAATGCTCCACACCATTGACGCTCGTGAAAATCAACCACTGATAATCGCTGAGATTGCCGATAGCAGAGTCAAGAGCCGCATAATCATCGGCCGGATCTTCGATGCGGATAGCCGGTGTCTCGATAACCTTGGCCCCCAGCTGTTCAAGACGCGCCGTCAGCTTCGAAGCCTGGCTGCGCGCCCGCGTGACGAGCACTGTCTTACCAAACAACGGATGCGTCTTCGGTTCATCAAACCATCGGAGTTTTTCGCGCAGGTTGACAACATCACCAACGATAAAGATTGCTGGCGGCTTGAGACCAGCTTTTGCTACATCCTCTGCTGCCGTGCCCACTGTTGTCATGAGCACACGCTGCTCAGGCTTCGTACCCCAGCGGATAACAGCAGCCGGCGTATCAGCCGGACGGCCATTTTCGATGAGTTTAGCCGTGATATGCGGCAGATTCGCGACGCCCATGAGGAAAACAAGCGTATCGACACCTGTTGCCAAATGTTCCCAGCGCATATTGCTCTTTCCCTTGGTCGGATCTTCATGACCAGTGACCACGGCAAACGAAGTCGCCACCGCCCGATGCGTGACCGGAATCCCTGCATAGGCTGGTACCGAAATCGCCGACGTGATGCCTGGCACGATTTCAAACGGCAGGCCATTTTCCTGCAGCAGCAATCCTTCCTCACCGCCACGGCCAAAGACAAACGGATCGCCGCCCTTGAGACGCACGACGCATTTTCCCTCCTTGGCCTTATCGACCAGCAGCTGATTGATATCCTCCTGCCTCATCGTATGATTGCTCGATGCCTTGCCGACGTAAATATACTCAGCATCATCGGGCGCCCACTGAAGAATGCGGTCATCGGCCAGGCGATCATAGACGACGACATCTGCCTGCTTGAGACATTCCACTGCCTTGAGGCTGATCAGACGATAATCTCCGGGGCCAGCCCCCACCAAATAAACCATTCCTGCCATATATCTATCTCTCCCTTATTCCTGTATTACTCACGATTGAGCAACAGCCCAAGCTCATGCATGATCGCAATGCCACCCTTATCCAGCAGCATATCAGCCAACTGACGGCCAAGGCTCCCGGCATCAGCAGCCGGCCCCGTGATCTTATCGCGATAGAGCCTGCTGCCATCGAGCGAGGCTATGACGGCCTCGACTTGCAGCTGCCCCTCACCAGCCGGTGTCGCATAAACGCCGACTGGTACCTGGCAGCCGCCCTCGACCCGGCTGAGGAACGCCCGCTCAGCAGCCGCACACTGCACAGTCTCATCGTCATTGAGAAAATCGATAAGCGCGCGGATTTCACCATCATCGGCGCGCGTCTCAATGGCCAGCGCTCCCTGGCCTACGGCCGGTAAAACGAGGCTCTTAGGCAGAACATCCGTGATGCGTTCGCCAAAGCCCAGCCGCTTCAATCCTGCCACTGCCAGAATGATAGCATCAAAGTTCTCATCCTCAAGCTTTTGCAAGCGCGTGTTGACATTGCCGCGTAAATCGCAGATATTGAGATCAGGGCGTTCATGCAAGAGCTGTGCCTTACGGCGCAAGCTCGACGTGCCGACTTTCGCCCCATGAGGCAGATCGGCGAAACGCTTGTATTTCGGGCTGACTACCGCATCACCAGGATCGAAGCGCTTGGTGATGGCCGAAATCACCAGTCCTGCCGGAACCTCTGTCGGCATATCCTTGAGGCTATGCACAGCTAAATCGATCCCCCCAGCCAGCATATCTGTTTCAAGCTCCTTGGTAAAGAGCCCTTTGCCGCCAATCTTTGCCAGTGGCGCATCGAGTATCTTGTCTCCCTTGGTTGTCATGAGCTTCAGCTCAACGGTCAGTGCCGGATATTTCTCCTCCAGACGTCCCTTGACGTATTCTGCCTGCCAAAGCGCGAGCTTACTGCTCCGCGTACCGATAATGATGGTGTCTTTCTTCACGGGTAGCTGTCTCTCCTATCGTATCAAGTTTAAATAACGAGCGCATGGCATCGATATAGAATTCCTCCTGCGGCGTTCCTGCCGACGCATTGAGTTTCATCATCGGCATGCGCAGGATCTTGCGCACGATCATGCGGGTCATATGTTCAATCTGACGCTGCTCCTCCGTCGTAAGATCGGGAAGTTTCGAGCTCGCCCGTTTGATTTCCCGCTGCCGGATGCGCTCACAGCGTTCCGAAAGCAATGCCATCAAAGGACGGAACGAAAGGTACTGGAATTTATCCTCAATCGAAAGGACTTCCTCTTCGATAATGTCTTTCGCCTGCTCGGCTTCCTCACGGCGCTCCTGGATATGCTCGTCAACCACTTCTTCCAATGCGTCAATGTTGTAAAGCGTAACACCCTTGATGTCACCAACATCAGGATCGACATCGCGCGGAACAGCGATGTCGATAAGGAACAAATGGCGTCCACGGCGCTTTGTCATAAGCTGCCGCGTCTCCCATGGCTTGATGACATAATGCGGTGCTCCCGTCGAAGTCACGATAACATCAACATCTACGGCTTGCTTCATTGCATCCTCAAACGGAATGGCCTCACCGTCAAATCGCTCAGCCAGCTGCTCGGCACGTTCAAAGTGACGATTCGTCACATAAATTTTCTTGACCCCATGGGCAACAAGATGCTGAGCCGTAAGCTCAGCCATCTTGCCCGCTCCGAAGATAAGAGCATTCGAACCATCCAAGCCATCAAGTTCCTTACGTGCCAGCTCAACAGCTGCATAGCTTATCGAAACTGAATTATACTGGATACGGGTTTCCGTGCGCACGCGCTTGCCCGTGGCAATCGCACGATGGAACAGCGTATTGAGCACCGTACTCGTCGTACCAGCTTCACGGCCTAAGGCATAGGCTTCCTTGACCTGCGAGAGGATCTGCCCTTCCCCGAGCACCAGTGAATCGAGGCTGGATGCTACACGGAACAGATGGCGGATGCAATCCTCATGCGCATAATGGTAGAGGTACTCATCAATATTTTCCTCATTGCCCGTGAGGTCGAACAAAAACTGCTTCAAGGTCGGCAAATCCTGCCGCACATCATCAACCACCGCATACATCTCACTGCGATTGCAAGTCGACAGCACAACTGCCTCGAGCAGGCCCTCATACTCATTAAGATTTGCCAGACCATTGCGCACCGCTTGCTTAGGAATCGAAAACCGCTCACGCACATCTACAGGCGCTGTCTTATGGTTTAATCCCAGCATCAGTAATTCCATGTCTTATCTCATCCTCCGCCTGGCGAAGTTCGCCAGCTCTCACTAAATCTATCACCTTTTGATCGAGTACCTGACGCCATAACTGCTGATGGCCGTCACTTCCACCAGGCACTTGCTTGATTTCCGCACGCAGCTTTGCCAGCCAATCCATAAACACCGTAAAACTTTCAGGGTATTCCTGCTCCAGCCGCTCACGCAAGAGCCGGGAAAACGCCGGACTGCCGCCACCTGTTGACACTGTCAGCAACAAATCACCTCGCTGCACGCGCGATGGCACCTGAAAATCCGTGATTTCAGGCTGCGCCGCTGCATTGACCAGCGCCCCGATTGCCCGTGCTTCCGCAGCAGCTTGGCGGTTGACAGCCGGTACATCTGCCGTGCAGAAAACCAATAATGGCTGTAATTCTTGCAGACTGCCAGGACGGTATTCTTCCTGCCGCCAGTCCAGCATCTGCTGCCTGGCCAGCTGTCGGATTCCTGCGGTTGCCTCGGGAGCAATGACCGTCACAGAAGCACCAGCTGCCAGCAAGCCCTGCGCCTTGCGCTCTGCCACCCGTCCACCACCAACAATGACACAAACCTTGGCGGATAGTTCCAAATTCAATGGATAAAGCATCTGCATCCCTGCTTTCCTGAATGAATATCAATTACGAATTCGATTCATTTTTAACACGCTTCTATTATTATACTCCATCTCTGCACAAAAAAAAAGAAGATACCCGACCGGATATCTTCCGTTATTCACACGTATTTCCTATCAATCCAGCGAAATGATTTTATTCTTGAGCACATAAACCAATGCCTGCGTACGATCATTGACCTTAAGCTTGTGAAAGATGCTCGTCAAATGATTCTTGACCGTCTTTTCGCTGAGTCCCAGTGCCTTGCCAATGTCTTGATTCGAAAACCCCTTGGCAATACACTCAAGCACGTCCATTTCACGGGCCGTCAAGCGTTCCCCGCGGCTCTCGTCAAGCATTTCACGCGCCTTTGTCTCCACATCATCCGACAAGGACAAACTGCCGAATAAACGCTCAGCCAATTTCGGATAAACAAAGGCATTGCCTTCATTGACCACATGGATAGCCTTGACGAGCACAGAGGGCTCGACATCCTTGAGCAAATACCCAAGCGCACCATTCTTTAGCAACTCCAGTACATAGTTATCACTATCATGGATAGTAAGCGCAATGATTTTTGTCGGGCAGTCTGCCTGTTTGAGCTGACGGGCAACTTCGAGCCCGCTAAGCCCCGGCATGTTAAGATCCAACAGCAGCACATCCGGCTGAAGCATCAGCGTCCGCGCCAACGTTTCCTGTCCATCCTCTGCTTCGCCGATGACCTCTAAATCATCCTCGAAATTCAATACACGCTTGATACCTTGCCGCAACAGCGCATGGTCATCTGCAATCAAAATCTTAATCGCCATAACTGTTCTCCTTTACTTTTCCGGTTGACCTGTATCCCTTATCCCACCAGAATCTCCTAATATATGCGCCGTCAAGAAAATCATGATTTCTGACTCCGTACGGCTATGTTTCAGATTGCGAAAAAATTGTCCTAAGATAGGAATATCCCCCAATATAGGAATCTTGCTGAGTGCACGCGATTCCTCACTGCCAATAAGCCCGCCAATAACCATTGTCTCACCATCCCGCAAGCGCACATTAGTATCTGCACTGCGCTTCTGAAAACGATACGCCTTGATATCGTTGACAAACAACGGCGTACTGACCTCCGTGTGGACTTCTGCCGTAATCTGGCGGTCTTCATTCACCCGCGGCGTACAACGTAAGATAATCCCCGCCTGCCGGTAGGTCATCGTCGTTGTTGTCGTCGCATCGGTAACCGATTGTGTCGGCACAGGAACCTCCCCGCCGATGTTGATGACAGCTTCATGCCCCTGCAGCGTCGTTATATTCGGACGCGCCAGGATCTTAGCCTTGCCATCGGTAAGCAGCGCATTGAGTTTGGCGGCAAAATAAAACTCAAAAGGCTGCCCTTCAGGGCCATGCCCAAACTGGATGATTCCTGGAACTTGCTCCCTGCCCTCCCAGTGCCGCCGGACTTCCGTCTCTACGCGCTCAGTATCCTTTCCCACATGATACCAGCGCTTATGTGACTCCGGATACTGCGGCAGTTTCGACCACTGCCACTCTACGCCCAATTCTTTTGAAGCATTACGCGATAGAGCTACCACCTTGGCCTCCAGGGACACTTGCTCAGCAGGTACATCCAACTCATGAAGCAAGGCTACCAGTGCCTGTGCCTCCGTGTCCGTACCATAGAATACTACATCGCCTGTCGTTTCATTGACCAGCGCCATTTTCTCCCCTTGTTCCGCCGTATCCGTCTTAGACTCTTTTTTCTTACCGTTATCAGTATTTAGATTCAACGCCGAATCCTTTTTTCCTGCCGCTTGCAGTGACAAATTTACAACTTTCGCCAAATCATGCGGATTGGCATACTTTGCCCGGTAAACATGCATACTGCGCAGACTGGCAGCCCGCGCGGCAGTCGTCACCAGATATTCATTGCCATTCCGGATAACCAAAAGTCCCTTAGCCGCAGCCACCAGCTGCAGGACACGATCCGGCTCATCCGTAAGCGACATAGTCACACTGCCCGTTACCGCATCATCCAGCACCAGATTGAACTTCCCTATTCGCGCGGCCGACAGCAGCACAGCGCGTACATCACCACCTACCACCTGTACCTGCATGGGTTCAGCCTTTGCACTGGGCAGCAGCAGACTGAAGATAATAATTTGTACCAACCAGCATTTTTGCCACAATTTCATCATCTTTTCCTCATTGCAAAGCTGGCAAGGGCAATACCAACCGTTTTTCCAGCCCGCCTTTTTGCACCACAACACCATTCTGGTCAATCATCACAACACGCCACGACTGGCAAACCTCCCCCGCAGCCAAAGCCACAGTTGTTCCCTGTATCCGCAGCAACGCCAGACAGCAGTTATCCGTCTGCATGATACCGCATAATTCCGGTTCTGCATCCCCGCTTTGCTGGGATGGCAATACTTCTGACGGCGGCGATAGCGCAGGTTCTGGCGGCGGGCCATCAGTCATCACAGCCATTTGCTTCTGTTCCGCTGCAGTTTCATGCATCAGCGTAAATGGATTGCGCACTTCGCTGCTGGCCTGCGCCAGCGCCAGCCCCTGCACCGGCCTACGGCTTGTTTCCGGTTCATTTACTGCCGGAGGAAGCTTCTCCACTGGCACGTCCTCCGTCTCTCCCGCATACAGGATTGCTGCACCAGCCGCCAATGATGTCACCAACAATACCACAAGCCTCTGCTTATCACTCTGTAGGTCCATAAGCGATTCCACCTCTTTTTTGTCCGCTCATAATGGACTTTCTACTTTTTATTATAGTCAAGCATACTCTTGTTGTATAGTGTTTTCTTCTATTTTAAGTGGGAAACGATAACGAAAAAGAAGAACTTCCTCCACCGAGGAAGTTCTTCCCTAATCCACTACAGGAATTATTTCTGGTTCTTAGCCTTGCACTCTGCAAGTTTCGGTCCCATGATGCGTTTATAAGACTCAACACCCGGCTGATCGAAAGCATCGACATCAGCCAGCTCACCCTCATAAGCAACCGACATAGCCAGCATATAGAGGAGTTCGCCAAGATGATATGCATCAAGCTTCGGCAGCGTAAAGCAGGCATTGTAGCGCTTGTTGGAAGCCAGCGCATCCGCATTGGACTGGCGAGCCACCTCAAGTGCCTGTCCCATCGTCACGCCAGAAATATCCGCGAGCTTCTTCGCCTCAGGGAATACATTTGGAATTGTAAGGTCATTCTCCCAATTCTCAAGGCGAATGAACTGAACGACTTTATCCAGCTTGCCTTCCTGATGCTGCTGCGTCTGGGAATGCATATCCGTCGTACCGACAGCAACGAGCGGCGTACGGCCATAGCATACTTCCTTGCCCTCTTTATTGTACTGTTTGCCAAGCGACTCAGCCAGCAGCTGGATGTACCACTCCGAAACGGATTTGAGATAATCGCCATACGGCATCATAACCTCAATATCACGGCCATGTTTTTCAGCAGCAGCAAACTTCAATGCCGCATTGAGCATAGCCGGATTCTGCCAGATATCATCATTCTGGCAAGCTTTGTCCATATCCTTGGCACCATCGAGGAATGCCTGGATATCAAAGCCGATGCAGGCAGCCAGCGTCAGACCGACCTCGCAGAAAATCGAGAAGCGTCCGCCGACACCATCTGGTACAGCATACTGCGGCCAGCCCTTTTCGATAGCCAGCTTTTTCAGCAGCGTCTGTTTCTCCATGTTCGGGTCCGTTACAGCTACGACCTCAACGTCGATGCCTTCAAACTTCTGCAGAGCATCATAGATAACCATGAAGTTAGACATCGTGTCAAGCGTACCGCCAGATTTCGAGATAACGAGCAGCAATACCTTGAGATTGCGTTTCTCATGGCTCTGGGTAATGGCAGCCGAACTCTTCAGATAATGGATGATATCACCCGTACGGCGCGGATCGATGTTCTGACCACTGAAGATGACTTTCGGGAAGCCATTGCGCTCTTCTTTGGACATAGCGTTCCAGAATTCCCCGCAGTGAACATCAAAGAGAACCTTGTCACCGAGATAAGAACCGCCGATACCCAGCGAAACTACGACGTCTACATTGTCCTTGACATGATCCGTAAGTTCCTGCAGATGTTTCATCGAGTCCGGACTGTTCAGATGCCCCTCTTCGATATACGGCAGCTGGCTGAACAGAACTTTCTCCGGCTCACCATCTTTCGACAGATGTGCGCGAATGAAGCCTGTCTCACGCATAACCTTCATGGCCTCATGGGCTTTTTTGAGATCTTCCTCATAGCTTTTGAGATCTGCCTCAGTGACTTTGCCCTCACCATACAGGTTATCGTAGTCAAAAGTAAAGCCGGATTTCAGTTTCAAACTCATGCTCGTCAACACTCCTCTTTGTGCCCCATTTCCCTTGCAAATCGTTGCCAGCAAGTAAAATGCAGGCGTTAAAATCACTTATTGTTCCATACGTGATTATTATAACGAACCATTTTCTCTTAGTCAACATCGAATCAAGACGGTTTCGATTCTCTTGTAACAATATTCCAAAATCCGAAACACCTGCTAAAACACAAAATGCCACCGCCGGTCATCCCCTTGGCGGTGGCATTCTTCATTTTTTTCAGTGGCGGGCTTCCCTGAGACGCGCCGCAATATCCTGCCAGGAAAAAGTTTCCGCAGCTAAAAGCTCCGACAGCTTTTTCCCTTTTGAACGCGAGAGCAGTTCAAGCACTAGCAGCCAAAGCAGCATGCCGCGCTCGCCACACGCCCCCGAAATGCAGCGGCCATTTTCATCAAACAAGCAGCAGGTGCCCAGGTCAAGATCCCAAAGGACCCCCATATCTGCCTCCTGCTCAGCTACGGCTGCTGCCGTAGCCGCCCGCATGCCAGCATTCGCTGAATCCGGCACGCCATAAGGAAAACTGCGGTCAAATACGTTGTTGAGTTTCACGATGTCAAACGGCAGTTTCTTCTCCAGTGCATTGATAACCGGACCAGCCGGGCCGTTGACGGTATTGGCCACAACCTTATAGGGCTTGAGCTTGTCCTCATCGATATATGCGAGCAGTCCTTCCACATACGTTTGCATGACATCGACGTCAACTACTTCTGCCGTTCCATCCCTTTCGGCATCAAAATCACTGGCGGCAATCTTTTTCTCAAGCTCCCTAAGGTCATATACCTCCTGCACCAAGCGAACCTCTTTACTGACTGAATCCATCAAATACACCTCTGTTTAATCCTATTGTTATGCCAGCAGCGGCTTCACAGCCTCTGCCAATTGCTCTTTTACCTGCTTGGCCTCTGCAAGATCCTTGCCCAGCGTCGTGAAATACGTCTTGATTTTCGGCTCCGTGCCCGACGGACGGACAACAACAGTCGAACCATCATCAAGCGTATAGGTCAGTACATTGGCCTTCGGCAGCCCCGTTTTTTCCGGCTCAGCATAGTCGATAAGCGCTGCCACCTTGCGGCCTGCAAACTCCGTAGGCGGATTCTTGCGCAACGCTGCCATGATGCCTTTCATCTTGTCCATACCCGAAAGCCCCGGGAAGGAGAATGAATCCACAGCATTGTAATAGCGTCCATACTGCTGGTAGATTTCCTCCAAGCGCTGCTTGATGGACGAACCGATGGAGCGATAGTAAGCAGCCATCTCGCAGATGAGCATCGACGATACAACCGCATCCTTGTCTCGGACATACGGCCCAGCTAAATAACCATAGCTTTCCTCAAAGCCAAAGATAAAGCGGTCTTCCTCGCCTTTTGCCTCAAGGCCGGCAATCTGATCGCCGATCCACTTGAAACCTGTGAGCACATGGCGCAGCTCAACGCCATAATGCTCAGCGACCTTGTCAGCCAGCGGCGTCGAAACAATAGACATTGCCGCTACCGGTTTTTCCGGCATCGTGCCCTTCTCCTTGCGGCCCTGGCAGATATAGTCAAGCAGCAGCACGCCCATCTCATTGCCGGACACGAGTTCATAGGAACCATCCGCACACTTCATGGCAATGCCAACGCGATCCGCATCGGGGTCAGTGGCAAGCATCAGATCCGCCTGCTCTTTCTTTGCCAGCTCAAGGCCCTTTTCGAGTGCCTCGAAGATTTCCGGATTCGGATAACTGCAAGTCGTGAAATAACCATTCGGATATTCCTGCTCCGGCACAATTGTGATATCCGTGATGCCTATATCCTTGAGCACACGCGTGACCGGCACCAGTCCCGTACCATTGAGCGGCGAATAGACAAGCTTGAGTCCAGCTGTCTTGGCAAGGCCCGGACGAACCTGCCGCGCTTCGATTGCCTCATAAAAAGCCTGCTTGCAGTCATCACCGACAAACTGGATAAGCCCCTTCTCGACGCCAGCGGCAAAACTGATATATTTCGCCCCAGTCAGCACATCGGTCTTCTGAATCGAATCGTAAACAACTGCCACCGCATCATCCGTCATCTGGCAGCCATCCGGTCCATAAGCCTTGTAACCATTATACTTGGCCGGATTATGTGATGCCGTTACCATGATGCCAGCATTGCACTTGTAGTAACGCGTAGCAAAGCTCAGTGCCGGTACTGGCATCAGCTCATCATAAAGACGTACCTTGATGCCGTTAGCTGCCAAAACGCTTGCTGCCTCACGCGCAAAGTTCCACCCCTTGAGGCGGCTATCGTAACTGATAGCTACCGTCTGCGTGCCTCCCTGCGTCTTGACCCAGTCAGCAACACCTTGCGTAGCCTGTCGTACCACCCAGATATTCATGCGGTTCGTGCCAGCTCCCAATACGCCGCGCAAGCCAGCCGTACCGAATTCCAATGCAACCGCAAAGCGATCTTTGATGGCCTCCTCGTCATCGCGGATATCGTTCAATTCCTTATTCAGATCAAAATCCAAAAGATCTGCTGCGGCCCAACGTTTGTACTCATCTTGATACATAATTAATCCATCCCTTTCATGAATCGGTTGATCTGGCATTATGAATACATTAACCCAACTCTTTACTTCGACACCGAGCCACAAATCCCTGCTAAACAAGGATTAACCGAGATTATATTTTTTCTTGAAACTCCGGCTCGTCCAGTAAAACGCAATAGCCAGCGGAACACACGAACCAATCCAGGCCATCGGATTTGCCAGGCAAGCCCCAAG
>Ga0307913_10010_pt1 | contig 14823 bp, 15 predicted proteins | sample GoafecXyGen9Rep1_FD_203704 | JGI IMG/M metagenome (GOLD analysis project Ga0307913, IMG submission 203704) | Metatranscriptome of enriched fungal communities from goat fecal pellet, Isla Vista, California, United States - Xylan, Gen9, Rep 1... ...
CGGCAGGTGCGCCGCATGTTTGCAGCTATTGGCTGTGATGTCCGGGCTCTTAAGCGTGTGAAATTTGCAGGACTTACACTGCAAGGCGTGAAACGCGGCAAATATCGCGCGCTGACCCCGGAAGAGCTTGTGGCGCTATTCAGATTAGCGGGGATAAAGCGATGAAACATATCTTAGTAGTGGGCGCAGGGCCGGCTGGCATGATGGCCGCCATCAAGGCGGCAGAAAATGGTGCCGAAGTGACAGTGCTCGAGAAGATGAAAAAGCCGGGCCGCAAGATGATGATTACAGGCAAGGGCCGCTGCAATATCACCAATGCGGCGGATGTTCCCGAAATCATCCGCAATATCCATGGCAATGGGCGGTTCCTCAATAGCTCGATGTGGGCGTTTGACAATCAGGATGTCATATATTTCTTTGAGGGGCAGGGCGTACCGACAAAGGTGGAGCGCGGCAATCGCGTATTTCCGGTCAGTGACAAGGCGCAGGATGTTGTCGATGCTATGGTGCACCGGCTGCATGAGCTCGGTGTGACAATCGAAACCGAGGTGGCAGTCAGGGACCTGCTGACCCAGGAAGGCCGTATCGCCGGTGTGCGCACGCAGTCTGGCGCGATCTATAAAGCTGATGCAGTCATTGTTTGCGTCGGCGGCGCCTCGTATCCGGGGACGGGGTCGACAGGCGATGGCTATCCGATGGCTGCGGCCGTCGGGCATACGATTGTTCCTGTGCGCCCATCGCTGGTGCCGCTGGTGACTGAGGACGAATGGGTCAAGGATGTGCAGGGATTGTCGCTGCGCAATGTGCGCGGTACATTGCGCGTCGATGGCGAGAAAGTGCAGGAGATGTTTGGCGAGATGATGTTCACGCATTACGGCGTGACCGGGCCCATCATCCTTTCCATGAGCCGCATGGCCTCGGCGTATCTGGCTGATGAAGGGCATTTCATCGAGCTGTCGCTGAACCTCAAGCCAGCGCTTTCGCAGGAAAAACTCGATGCGCGCATTCAGCGCGATTTCGAGAAATATCAGCGCAAGCAGCTGGGCAATGCATTGGTAGATCTTTTGCCGCATAAGCTTATCGCGCCGGTGCTTGACCGTGCATTTTTGGCGATGGATAAGCCTGTGCATCAGGTTACGCAGGAAGAGCGCCATCGCCTGGTGGAAACCTTGCAGGATCTGACACTTGTCATTGTCGATACGCGGCCGCTGGCCGAGGCGATAGTCACTGTTGGCGGCGTGTCGGTCAAGGAAATCAACCCGAAGACGATGGAGTCAAAACTTGTGCCGGGGCTTTATTTTGCCGGTGAGGTTACTGATGTCGATGCTTATACGGGCGGCTACAATTTGCAGGCGGCGTTCTCGATGGGGGCAGCTGCCGGCAACTGGAGTGTCTGGAACGACTGACGCAGCGATTGTTGCAGCAAAAAAAGAGGAGTGGTGGAGCAATGGATACGAAAACGATAGCAAAAGCAGTAAGTGGGCTTACAGGCGAGATTCAGATTCCTGGCGATAAATCCATATCGCATCGCAGTGTGATGTTCTCTGCACTTGGCAGTACGCCGGTGCATATCACGAATTTCCTGCATGCGCAGGACTGTATGTCGACGGCGGCCTGCATGCAGGCACTCGGCGCTAAGGTGGAGTTCCTTAGCGATACGGAACTTATCGTGACCGGCAACGGTCTGCATGGACTCAAAGAGCCGGATACGATTATCGATGCTGGCAATTCGGGGACAACCCTGCGCCTGATGATGGGCATCCTTGCTCCACAGCCCTTCCTCACGACGTTTACGGGCGATGCTTCGCTGCATAAACGGCCAATGGGACGCGTCATCCAGCCGCTTACGCAGATGGGGGCCAAGATCCGTGGCCGTCAGCAGAACCAGAAACTGCCGATCACGATCGAGCCGGCAGCAGGCAGGCTCAAGGGGATAACTTATCATAGTCCGGTGGCAAGTGCGCAGGTCAAGTCGGCCATCCTGCTCGCAGGAATGTATGCCGAAGGCGAGACGACGGTCGTCGAGCCATTTACCTCACGCGACCATACGGAGCGCATGCTGGAAGCCTTTGGCGTCCATACAGAAAAGCAGGGCACGGCTGTGACCATCCATCCGGTGCGTGCATTTTGCGCGCCCAAGGCCATTGAAGTGCCGGGCGATATCAGCTCGGCGGCATACTGGCTGGTGGCCGGTGCCATCATTCCAGGCAGCGACCTCATGCTGCGCAATGTCGGTATCAATCCCACGCGCACAGGAATCCTCGATGTGCTCAAAGCTATGGGCGCAGATATCGAGGTGCTGAATGAACGCACGAGTGGTGGTGAGGCTGCGGCCGATATCCATGTGCGCTATAGCAGATTGCAGGGCACGGCGTTCGGTGCGGAAATCATGCCGCGTCTTATCGACGAGATTCCTGTCATTGCCGTGGCTGCATTGTTTGCTGCGGGCGATACGGTCATCACGGGCGCCGGTGAGCTGCGCGTCAAGGAAACAGACCGCCTGCAGGCCATCACGGATCAGTTCAATAAACTGGCACCGGGGGCTGTCGAAGGGCAGGAAGATGGCCTCATCATCCATGGCGGCCGGAAAATCGAGCCGGCGGCGGCTTTTTCCTATGATGACCATCGCATCGCCATGTCGCTGGCCATCCTGGGGGCTGCCGGCGCAGGCGTGACTATCGAGAGGCCGGAGTGCGTCAATATCTCGTATCCGGCGTTCTATCAGACGCTGGAAGAATTGCGGTAATTTGCGGTCGGGCGCTGACCGAAATATAGGAGGAATTGATTTTGAAGAATTTAGTTGTTGCCATTGATGGACCGGCAGGTGCCGGCAAAAGTACGGTCGCTCAGCTGGCGGCTAAGCAGCTTGGCTATACTTACATCGATACGGGAGCCATGTATCGTGCGGTGGCCTGGAAGACCCTGCAGCAAGGCAAGGAGGTTACCGATGCACTGATCCTGCAGGTAGTTGCGGACATCGATGTCAACTTGCAGTATGCTGAGGGCAAGACGAAAGTCACGGTTGACGGCACGGACGTCAGCGCGGCTATCCGTACGCCCGAGGTCAGCGGCATTGTCTCGCAGGTGGCAGCGTTAGGGCCGGTGCGCGTCAAGATGGTTGACTTGCAGCGCAAGATGGCTGAGCGCGGTGGTGTGCTCATGGATGGCCGCGACATCGCGACGAATGTGCTGCCAAATGCCGATGTCAAGATTTTCCTCACGGCTTCGATCGAGGAGCGTGCGCAGCGCCGTTGGAAGGAGCTCAAGCAAAAGGGCTATGACATCACGCTCGAGAAATTACAGCAGGATATTGCGGCCCGTGACAAAGCGGACAGTGAGCGGGAGATTTCACCGCTCGTGCAGGCTGAGGATGCAACACTTCTCGATACGACAGGGCTGTCGATTGACGAGGTCGTTGCGCGAATCCTTGCGATGTGTCAGTGAGGTGAGCCGATGTTATACGGAATACTTCAGTGTGTCTTCGGTGCATTCTTCAAGATTTTTTTCCGCGCGGAAATCATTGGCCGTGAGAATATGCCGCAGGATGGTGCCGTTATCCTGGCGGCCAATCATATGAGCAATTGGGATCCGCCGTTGGTAGCGACATTCCTCAAACGCCCGGTCAGCTATATGGCGAAGATAGAGCTGTTCAAGAATCCGATTTTCGGTGCGGCCATCCGCTCCTGCCATGCGTTTCCGGTCAAGCGCGGGGCTGCTGACCGCGGGGCAATCAAGGCGGCGATGCAGGTGCTAAAGCAGGGCCGATGCCTGGGGCTTTTCCCTGAGGGCACGCGCAGCCGTACGGGCCGGATGAAAAAAGCCGAGGCAGGCGTTGGCCTGATTGCCTCGATGACAGATGCTCCGGTCGTACCTGCTGCCATCATCGGCACGGACCGCATTTTTGCCAATGGCGGACACTTCCCTAAGCTCAAGGTCATTTATGGGGAACCGATGCATTTTGCCGGCGATCGCAAGGATAAAGAGCAGCTCGAAGCTTTCTCGCAAGCGATTATGGATCGGATTGCTGAACTCAGAGAAAAAAATCTTTAAATTGTTAAAAAATAGTTTGCTTGTCACAAGATAATATGATAAACTAAGCATTAGATTGCGAAAAATGATAGCTAATATAGCAAATTCGCATGATTGAATGTTGGTGGTTGATGTATGGAAGTCATTTTAGCAGACTATTTGGGATTCTGTTATGGCGTCAAACGCGCGATAACGATTGCCAAGGAAAATGCTTCCGCTGATGGTACCGCCTGTACATTGGGACCAATCATCCATAATCCGCAGATGGTCGAGCGCCTGAAGCAAGAGGGCGTTGGTGCTGTCGATGATTTGGCTGAGATGGAGAAGGGAACTGTCATCATCCGTTCCCACGGTGTCGGCCCGCAGGTATATGATGCGGCTCAAAGCCGTGGCCTTGAAGTGGTCGATGCAACCTGCCCGCATGTCAAGAAAGCGCAGTTGTCTGCCAAATCGCTCGTCGATGAAGGCTATTCAGTCGTCATTGTCGGTGAGAAGGAACATCCGGAGGTTCGCAGCATATTTGAATGGTCGGCTGCTAAGGCGGCGGTTATCGAAACCGTGGAAGAAGCTGATGCGCTGCCAAGTTGTGCGAAGCTCGGAATCGTATGTCAGACGACATTCTCGGGCGCTAAGTTTCGGGAAATCGTATCGCATCTGCTGGAGAAATCCCGCGACATACGGATATTGCGCACGATATGTACAGCGACGGATCAGCGGCAGGCAGCAGCTATGGATTTAGCGGCAAAGGTAGACATGATGCTGGTCATTGGCGGCAAGAACAGTGCCAATACGACGCGGCTTGCACAGCTTTGTGCAGACAAATGCAGAACTTATCACATCGAAACTGCAGCGGAGCTGCAGGACGAGTGGTTTGATAAAATTGAAAAAATTGGTATTACAGCGGGCGCTTCTACGCCTGACTGGATTATCAAGGAGGTATATATAAAGTGTCAGAACAGATGAATATGGAAGAATTATTAGCACAGGCAGAGAGCTCGATGCCGGATATCCAGGAGCGCACGGTTGTTGAAGGTACCGTTATCCAGGTTTCCCGCGATGAAGCCTATGTTGATATCGGATACAAGCAGGAGATTGCTATTCCGAAGAGAGAGCTTGCTTATCCGGCTCCGGAATCCGCTGAGGACGTAGTCAAAGTTGGCGATAAGATCGATGTTTATGTTGTTTCCCTCGGTGGCGACAACGGCGGCATCCTTTCCAAGGTAAAAGCTGATCGCATGGTTGCTTGGAAAGACATGGAAGCTGTCAAAGAGCGCGGTGAGCATGTCCAGGCTCAGGTCAACCAGGTTGTCAAAGGCGGCCTCGTTGCATCGGTCAATGGTCTGCGTGGTTTCATCCCGGCTTCCCAGATGGAGCTCCATTTCGTAAAAGACCTGTCGGTTTATGTTGGCCAGACGGTTGAGTGCGAAATCATCGAGATTGACGTACACAAACAGCGTCTCGTTCTTTCCCGTCGTGCACTTCTCGAAGTTGAGCGCGCTGCCAAAGAAGACGAGATCTTCTCCACCCTCGAGGCTGGCACGACGGTTCGCGGCACGGTCAAACGTATCGTTGACTACGGTGCATTCATCGATATCGGTGGCGTAGATGGTCTGGCTCATATCTCCGACCTCGCTTGGCACCGTGTAAAACATCCGTCGGATGTTCTCGAAGTTGGCCAGGAACTCGATGTATTTGTTAAATCCGTTGATACGGAAGCAAAACGCATCTCCCTGTCCATCAAAGATACGATGCGTGATCCGTGGCTCGACAATGCAGAGAAATATGCTGAGGGCGACATCATCGAAGGCAAAGTCATCAAACTGACGGACTTCGGTGCATTCATGGAAATCGAGCCGGGCTTCGATGGCCTGATCCCGATGGGCGAGCTCGCTGAGAAACGCATTGAGCGCGCTGATGAGGCTGTTCATGTTGGCGATGAGGTCAAGGTCAAAGTTCTGCGCATCGACACGAAGCGTAAACGCATCTCCCTGTCCATCACGAAAGCAAAAGACTAATCACTAGTCAGTATATCAACTGGATAGAATAACTCAGAGGAGTGATGATATAGCATCACTCCTTTGTTTTTGATGGAAGAAAAGATAAAGGATAGCGGGATTGAACTGAAAGAAAGAGACGATGTATGAGCAAGCAACATGCAGGTGTAATCCTGCGCATATACCCCGGCAGCCTGGCTGAGGAGCTTGAGCTGGTGCCGGGCGACAAGATTGTGTCCATCAATGGACAGGAGCTCCGGGATATCATCGACCTGAGTTTTGCCATGGCTGATGAAGAAATCGATTTGCTGGTTGAACATGCCGATGGGGAGCAGGAGCTGATTTCCTTTGACAAAGAATTTGACGAGGAACTTGGCGTTGAATTTGAGTCAGCGGTCTTTGATGGTATCCGCAACTGCGCGAACCATTGTTATTTCTGCTTTGTTGACATGATTGCCCCGAATATGCGCGGCAGCCTGTCCATCAAGGATGACGACTATCGCCTTTCGTTCCTCTATGGGAATTTCGTCACGATGACGAATATGGGCCCGGCTGATTTCAAGCGCATCGAGCAATTCCATCTGTCGCCGCTCTACGTTTCGGTCCAATGCATGAATCCGGAGCTGCGGGCCCAGATGCTTCGCTGCAAGGGGGCAGCCAGGATCGCAGAGCAGCTCGATAATCTTGAGCAAGCTGGTGCTGAGTATCATACGCAGGTCGTGCTCTGCAGCGGTCTCAATGATGGGGAAGAGCTTGAACGCACGATTCGCGAGATCGTGGCACGGCGTCCCCATGCGCAGTCGCTGGCCATTGTACCAGTCGGCATCACGAAGTACCGTACCGATCCGTTTCCGCTTACGCAGTTCGATGCAGAAGGGGCTGCCCGGGTCATCGATCAGGTGGAGAAATGGCAGCGCAAGATCCAGCAGGAGGAAGGCCGCACGTTCCTTTATCTGGGCGATGAGTTCTATCTGCTGGCAGGCCGTGAAGTACCGCCATCCGAGTTCTATGACGGTTTTCCGCAGCTTGATAACGGCATTGGCCTTACGCGTAATTTCATCAACGATTGGGAAAAGACTGTATCTGTGGCTGCTGCCTATGACGAGCCGGTTTATCTCGATGTCGTTTCGGGGACATCGGTGGCCCCGATGCTGGAAAAACTCGCGGCTTCACTGCCGAAGGAGAATCTGCATGTACGCATCGTGCCGGTCGAGAATGATCATTTCGGGCATACGGTCAATGTTTCGGGGCTGCTCACAGCCAAAGATATCATGCGTACGCTCGATGGCCTGGAGGGCAAGCGGACGGGCATCTTGATTCCTGAGTCAGCCTTGCGGTCGGGCGAAGACATCTTTTTGGACGATGTGACGCTGCAGGAGCTGCAGGCCCATTATCCGGACGCTCGCATCGAGCCGGTACAGGGCGGCAGGGATTTCCGTGAGGCGTTGTCCGGCTGGACGACGTATCATAAGGATCGCCAAGGCGAAACGGCCTACACCTGGCAGAGCAATGCAGGCTATACGAAAAATATCCAGTATTAAGGAAGAGATATTCAATTAGAAAGAAGGTAATATCATGAGCAAACCAATCGTGGCCATTGTCGGCCGTCCGAATGTCGGCAAATCCACCTTGTTCAATCAGATTGGCAAGAAGCGCGTGTCTATCGTTGACGATATGCCGGGCGTGACGCGTGACCGCATCTATCTTGATGCTGAGTGGCTCAACCATGAGTTTACAATGATCGATACGGGCGGTATCGAGCTTGATGAGAGTAATCATATCCTTAAATCCATGCGCGATCAGGCACAAATCGCCATGGAAGAGGCTGATGTCATCCTGTTCCTTGTCGATGGCAGGGCCGGTCTGACGACGGCAGATGAAGAAGTCGCTAAAATCCTGCGCAGCACGAAAAAGCCGGTCATCCTTGGGGTCAACAAGATTGACAGTCCGCAGCTCGAGATGAATTCCTATGAGTTTTACAATCTCGGCCTGGGCGATCCGATTCCATTATCGGCATCGAATGCCATGAACCTTGGCGATCTGCTCGATGCGATTGTCGCGGCTTTCCCGGAGCATGAAATCGAGGACAAGGATGAAGATGAGATCAGCATCGCGGTCATCGGCCGCCCGAATGTCGGCAAGTCCTCGATCGTCAATCAGCTGCTCGGCGAAGAACGCGTCATCGTCAGCGATATGGCTGGTACGACGCGCGATGCCATCGATACGCATTTTGTCAAGGATGGCATGAAATTCATGCTGATCGATACGGCTGGCATGCGCCGCCGCGGCAAGATCGATGAGCCGGTCGAGCGCTACAGTGTCATGCGATCGCTGCGCGCCATCGATCGTGCGGATGTTGTCTTGATGATGATTGACGCTTCGGAAGGCATCACGGAACAGGACAAGAAGATTGCCGGCTATGCACATGAGTCAGGCCGTGGCGTCGTCATTGTCGTCAACAAATGGGATATCTATCCGAACAAGGATGACAAGTCAACGCTTCGCTTTACCGAAGAGCTGCGCGAGGAAATCGGCTTTTTGCAGTATGCACCGGTGCTTTATGCTTCAGCGCTTACGGGCCAGCGCGTCGGCCGCGTGACGGAACTTGTCAAGTATGTTGCTGAGCAGCAGTCGATGCGCATCAAGACAAGCGTTTTAAATGAGCTGATCCGCGATGCGGTATCTATCAATCCGCCGCCGATGCATCGTGGCCGCCGGCTGAAGATCCTGTTCATGACACAGGCTGATGTCAAGCCGCCGAAATTCATCATCTTTGTCAATGACCCGGAGCTTATGCATTTCTCGTACCTGCGCTTCATCGAGAACCGCCTGCGTGAAATGTACGGATTTGAGGGGACGCCGCTGCGACTGATCGTGCGTGCGCGTGATGAGGAGGACGAGTATTGATGGAGAATATGGCAATAGCTTGTCTCGTGGCGTATCTGCTTGGCTCGATCCCGAATGGCCTTGTCTTTGGCAAGCTGATTTGGCACGTTGATTTGCGTGAGCATGGCAGTCATAACATCGGCGCGACAAATGCCTGGCGTACGCTGGGCAAGGGGCCGGGATTCCTGATTTTCCTGCTGGATTTCTTGAAGGGGGCGCTGAGCGTCTGGCTCGGTTCGCTGCTTGTGGGCACGCCGCTGGCGATGGTGCTGGCCGGTGTCCTGGCGATCGTTGGCCATTCGTGTTCGCTGTTCTTGAAGTTCAAGGGTGGCAAGGGCGTAGCTACAGGTCTCGGTGTCATTGTCATGATGATGCCGTTGCCAGCGCTTATCGTCTTTCTGGTTTGGCTGGCTATTGTCAAGATCAGCGGCTATGTCTCACTGGGATCGATTGTTGCCGCCGCCTTGGTGCCGATCCTGGCCTGGCAGTCCGGTTACCCGCTGGAGTACATCGGCTTTGGTGTGCTGGCAGCAGCTTTCATCATCATTCGCCATCATGCGAATATTGCTCGTCTGCTGCATGGAACCGAAAGTAAGATCAAGGCTGGACATCGTTGACACTTTTTACAACAATTTTTATAAAAATGTATGAGTTTTACAAGTGCGATGGACATTTGTAAAAAATATATTGGCAAACGTCCACGACTTGTGGTATACTATCTTTTGTCAGTAGAAATATATCCATTGGAGGCGTAATATATGAATAATCAAAAGAGCGGATTCTTCCTTGTACGCGAGGAAATCCTTCCAGAGGCCATCAAGAAGACCATCAAAGTCAAAGAGATGCTCAAACGCGGTGATGCTCGTACGATTAACGAAGCCGTGGAAAAAATGGAGCTGTCACGCAGTGCGTATTATAAATATAAAGACTATGTATTCCCGTTCTATGAGGCAAGCCAGAATAAGATTGTCACGTTGACATTCCTGCTGGAACATAAGAAGGGCGTGCTTTCGAGTGTGCTCAATACGATTTCGTCGGATTCGGGCAGCATCATGACCATTAACCAGGGCATTCCGCTTCAGGGCGTAGCCAATGCTACGGTCTCGATCGAGACGGCCAACCTCAGCGTAGATCTTGAGGCACTTTTGGACAAGTTGCGCATGGTTGATGGTGTGAAGCGTCTGGAAGTTCTGGGACAGGCTTAAAGCGAAAAGGAGGTGCGCCGATATGGAAAAAGTGATTCGTGTAGGTTTACTAGGAGCTGGTACCGTTGGCTCTGGTGTCATTCAAGTACTGGAGATGAACCGGCGGCAGATTACCGAGCGCGTCGGCGCACAAATCCAGCTGAAGACTGTCTTGGTGCGCAATCTGGCGAAGAAACGTCCGCAGCTTGAGGGCTTTGTGCTCACGGACAATATCGATGATATCGTGAACGATGAAGAAATCGATGTCGTTGTCGAGCTCATGGGCGGTCTTGAGCCGGCACGTGAGTATATGCTCAAGGCCATGGAGCACGGCAAGAGCGTCGTGACGGCCAATAAGGACGTTGTGGCGCAGTTTGGCAAGGAAATGTTTGCCATGGCCGAAAAACATGATGTCGATTTCATGTTTGAGGCCAGTGTCGGTGGCGGCATCCCGATCATCACGCCACTCAAGCAGTGTCTGACAGCCAATCGGATTACGGAAATCATGGGCATTGTCAATGGCACTACCAACTACATGCTCACGAAGATGACCGAGTGCGGCAGTGATTACGAGGAAGTGCTCAAAGAAGCACAGGCCAAGGGCTATGCTGAGGCGAATCCTTCGGCTGATGTCGATGGCCTCGATGCTGCGCGCAAGGCGGCAATCCTTGCTTCGCTCGCGTTCAATACGCGTGTGGAGCTCAAGGACGTATCAGTCGAAGGCATCACGAAAATCACGCCGGATGATATCGAGTATGCGCGTAATCTTGGCTATGTCGTCAAGCTGCTGGCGGTTGGCAAGGATTCGGATGCACATGGTGTCGATGTCCGCGTCCATCCGGTGTTCCTGCCCAAGGAACATCCGCTGGCGGCAGTCAACGGTGTATTCAATGCCATCTTTGTCCGCGGCAATGCGATTGGCGAGGCGATGTTCTACGGACAAGGAGCCGGTTCGCTGCCGACAGCATCTGCGGTTGTTGCCGATATCATTGCTGTTGCACGCGATACGATCCATGAGACATTTGGGCGTGTGCGCTGCACCTGCTATGAGCAGAAGCGCCTTTGCCCGTTGGATGAGACAGAGTCTTCTTACTATGTACGTCTGCTTGTGGATGATAAGCCGGGCGTTCTCGGCCTTATAGCAACGGCTTTTGGTGATGCAGGTGTCAGTCTCAAATCGGTCATCCAGACACAGCGCAACATCGTCGATCATGCCGAAATCGTGGCTATCACGCATACGGTCCGCCATGCAAGCATCCAGGCAGCTCTGCAGGAGCTCAAGGGAATGCCGGTCGTTGATGAGATTCGCAATGTCATTCGTGTAGAGAAGGAGCAGGTTTGATGTCTTTTGCAGATCATACGATAAAAGTCCGTGTTCCGGGAACGAGTGCCAATTGCGGCCCGGGCTTTGATGCGATTGGACTGGCCTGCACGGTCTACAATGATCTCGAGCTCACGCTCAAGAAAGAGGCGGGGGTCAGGATTACGATAAGTGGCGAAGGTGCCGCCAACATTCCCTGCGATGGACGCAACATCGTCTGGCGGTCGGTGCAGTATCTGCTGCGCAAGGCGGGCCTTCTCGACCAATATCCCGGTGCAGTCATCCATATGGAAAACAACGTGCCATTATCGCGAGGACTCGGCAGCAGTGCCACGGCAATTGTCGCTGGCCTCAAGGCTGCCAATGTGTTGATCGGCAATCGCTTCAACCGGCGGGAACTGCTGCAGTTTGCTACGGATATCGAGGGACACCCCGATAATGTAGCGCCGGCAATCTTTGGCGGGTTTACGGTCAGCACTGTGACGCGTGGTGATGTGGAATGCTTTTCGTTTTTGCCGAAATTCCGCATGAAGCTCATCGTAGCCGTGCCGGATTTCCCGCTGTCGACGCGCAAGGCGCGCGCTGTACTGCCGGCACAGGTGCCGATGGCCGATGCCGTGAACAATATCGGCCGGGCCGCGATGCTCGTGGCAGCGCTTTGCAAAGGGAACGAAAAGTTCCTGCGCAACGTGTTTGACGATGCCCTTCATCAGCCGTATCGCGCCAAGCTGATTCCGGGCATGTATGATGTCTTTGCAGCTGCCCGCAAGGCGGGGGCGCTAGGGGCTAACCTCAGTGGTGCCGGTCCGTGCCTGATTGCCTATACACTGGAGCGTCGTCACTGTGAAAAAGCGGTGGGGGAGGCTATGAAGGCTGCTTTCCGCCAGCACGATGTGAATGCCAGGATCCTTATTATGGATCTTGATACGCGTGGTGCACATATCGTAAAATAAGGCATATATGGACACCTTCTCCTGCGGGAGAAGGTGTTTTTGCCGATATAGGAAAATCCATGATTCGATTGCAGGAGTAAGGGAAACACGATGAAGGAACAAGAATTTGCCTTGCGGCTAAGGGCTGCCGGTGCGCGGGTATTTTTAGTCGGTGGCTGGGTGCGTGACTACGTGCGCGGTGTTACGCCGCATGACAAGGATTATATGGTATCTGGTATCAGCGAGCAGGATTTTACGGCGCTTTTGCCTGAGGCAGTCAAGGTGGGGAAATCTTTTCCGGTTTATCTGGTGACGATCGACGGCCGGAAATCCGAGGTGGCCTTTGCGCGTACGGAACGCAAGACCGGCAGTGGCTATAATGGCTTTACCGTTGATTATAATCCGGCGGTGACGGTTGAGGAGGATCTATACCGCCGCGATACGACCATGAACAGTCTGGCCATGGAACTGCCGCAGGGAGAGATCATCGATCTGTATGGTGGCATAGCGGACATCCGGCAGCAGTGCATTCGTGCGGTATCCAGGCATTTCTGTGAAGATCCTGTGCGGGCTTTGCGGGCTGCGCGGCAGGCAGCAGAATTTTGCTTTGCCATCAGCGATGATACGTATGCGTTGATGGCCGCCTGCCGGGAAGAGCTTCGCGCAGAGCCGGCAGAACGAGTGCTGGCTGAATTGCGGCGGGCCTTGCAGGCACCGAAACCATCTGTGTATTTTCGCAGTCTTGCGCGTGCGGGTCTGCTGGCGGCAGTTTTCCCGGAGCTGGCCGCATTGATGGGGAAGACACAGCCTGTGGTGTTCCATCCCGAGGGTGATGCCTTTGCGCATACGATGCTGGTGGTCGATACCGTGGCGGCGGAAACGGATTCGCTGCTGGCAAGGTTCGCAGGTCTCGTGCATGACTTGGGCAAGGGGCAGACGCCCAAGGAAATGGAGCCGCATCATTACGGGCATGAAGCGCGCGGCCTTGCGGTACTCAAGGCTTGGAATGCGCGCATGACATTGCCCAGGGAGTGGCTGCAAGGAGGATTGTTCGTGATTGCCCAGCATATGCGGGCTCCGCGCATCGGCAAGCCGGCCAAGATTGTCGATTTGCTGCTGGCGGTAGACAAAAGCTGCCTGAGCTGGCCAGAGTTCAACGCGGTAATCCGTGCCGATCATCATAGCTTGCCGTGGTATCTGGAGCAGGCGCCGGCAATTGTCCAGCGGCTCAAGCGTGTGAGTGGCCGCGATTGTCCGGCTGGCATGACTGGCCCGCGGGTGGGCGAATGGATACGGAATCAGCAGATTAAACTTTATCAAAATATCTTGATTGGTTCGGATTGTATCGATTAGAGTTGCCAAATTTTCAAAAAGTCGCTATAATTAAGATAATAGATGACGCAAAGACGTCAGTCGATAGGGAGATACTGAGGAGGCGGCAATCCATGAGCTACATCATTCCGTATAAATCGGTGGCACCAAAAATCGATCCAAGTGTGTTTCTAGCTCCGACGGCTACGGTAGCCGGTGATGTCGAAATCGGCGAAGGGGCAAGTATCTGGTTCAATGTCGTGATTCGCGGAGATTTCCAGCCGATCCGGATTGGCAAGAATACCAATGTGCAGGACAATGCTGTGATTCATGTCATGGCGAATGTTCCCACGGAAATCGGCGATGAGGTCACGATCGGGCACAATGCGATTATCCATGCGCGCAAGATCGGCAACAACTGTTTGGTGGGCATGGGATCGATTCTGCTAGGGTATACAGAGATCGGCGACAATGTCGTGATTGGCGCGGGGACGATGATTACGCAGCATAAGAAGATTCCGAGCAATTCGCTCGTTTACGGCAATCCGGCGCAGATCATCCGTGCGCTGCGCGAGGACGAAATCGAGGCATTGCATGATTCCGCGCTCGACTATCGCAAGGTGGCAGAAAAATACAAGGCAGAATTGCTTTGATTATTTTTAATAGTTCTATACTTAGGCAAGGGGATTTGTTTCAATGGAAAAAACACTCGTACTTATCAAACCGGATGCATTTAGCAAGCATTACAGCGGAGATATCATCAAACGTTACGAGCAGGAAGGCTTCCGCATCGTGGCAATGAAACTGCTCAAGATGGATGAGCGTCTGGCTTCTATCCATTATGAGGAGCATATCGGCCGTCCGTATTATAACGATCTCGTGAGCTTTATGACATCGGCACCGCTGATTGCTCTGGTCCTCGAAGGGGAGGATGCCATTGCCCGCGTTCGCAAGCTGCATGGCAAGACGAATCCGGCTGAGGCCGAGGAAGGTACGATTCGCAAGCAGTTTGCTGCCAGTGGCAGCCGCAATGCGGTCCATGCGTCAGACAGCGTTGCGAATGCTATCCGTGAGATCCATATCTTTTTCAATGAAACGGAAATCCTTGACGGACAGTATCATGTCAAAGAGTAAGTTGCGATAAAGCAAAGAAAAAGACTTCAGGC
>Ga0307913_10011_pt1 | contig 14212 bp, 12 predicted proteins | sample GoafecXyGen9Rep1_FD_203704 | JGI IMG/M metagenome (GOLD analysis project Ga0307913, IMG submission 203704) | Metatranscriptome of enriched fungal communities from goat fecal pellet, Isla Vista, California, United States - Xylan, Gen9, Rep 1... ...
ATTATTTTCTGCCCTGGCAGAACTTCTTTTTTTATTTATTGTCAGCAATAACCTTTTTGGCTACTTCAACAACATGCTCAACCGTGAAGCCAAATTTCTTGAACAGCTGCGGGCCAGGAGCCGAAGCACCAAAACCTTCCATGCAGACCGACGCACCATCAAGGCCTACATACTTACCCCAGCCAAAATCAGAAAGCGCCTCAACCGATACGCGGGCACGGACATTTTTCGGCAAGATGCTTGCCTTATACTCAGCACTCTGCTGCTCGAAGAGGTCGATGCACGGCATCGAGACAACGCGGACATCGAGACCTTCCTTAGCCAGCTCAGCCTGTGCATCTACAGCCAGCGAAACCTCGGAACCCGATGCCATCAGGATACCATCCATGTTCGCAGCATCCTTCGCCTCGGATACAACATATGCACCCTTGAGCGCTTCTTTGCTCGAGCCCGCGAGCTGCGGCAGATTCTGGCGGGTCAGAACCAAAGCAGTCGGTGTCTTGTCAGCCGTGATGGCCAGATACCAACCAGCAGCCGTCTCTGTAGCATCAGCAGGACGGAATACATTGAGGTTCGGCTGAGCGCGGAGCATGGAGAGCTGCTCGATTGGCTCATGCGTCGGGCCATCCTCGCCAACGCCGATGCTATCGTGCGTCAAAACATAGGTAACCGGAATATGCATCAGTGAAGCAAGACGCATCATCGGTTTCATGTAATCACTGAATACGAAGAACGTAGCAACATACGTGCGCAGGCCGCCATGCAGCGTGATACCATTGGCCATAGCCGCCATAGCAAGCTCACGGATACCGAAGTGGAGATTGCGGCCAGCATAGTTATCCTTGCCAAAGTCGCTCTCGCCATTCATCATCGTCTTGTTCGACGGCGCCAAATCAGCACTGCCACCGATAAGCTGCGGTACCATGTCCTTGAGGCGATTGATCATCGTACCGGACAGGTTGCGCGTCGCCTGTGCCTTGTCTTCATATGCCCAGAATTCTTCATTATCAAGGAGAGCCTTGGCATCAACCGGTGCATGGAATTTCTCCCAGCGGGCCTTCTCTTCTGGGAACTTCGTGCAATACTCAGCAAAAAGCCTGTTCCATTTTGCCTCAGCTTCAGCACCGCGCTTAGCCAGCTCCTGATAGTGATCGTAAACAGCCTGCGGAATGTTGAATGCTTTATCCGGCTCCGGCCAGCCAAGATTCTCTTTGAGCGCCTTGACATTTTCCTCGCCGAGCGGTTCGCCATGAGCACAAGCCTTGCCCTGCTTTGCCGGGCAGCCATAACCAATCTGCGTCTTGACCGTGATGAAGGACGGATGTTCCTTATCGGCCTTTGCGGCTTCGATTGCCTTGCCAATGGCCTCAAGGTCATTGCCATCTTCAACCGTAATCGTCTGGAAACCGAAAGCTGCCATACGAGCCTGAACATTCTCCGTGAACGCAATGTCCGTATCGCCTTCGATCGAAATCTTATTCGAATCATAAAGCACAATCAGTTTTGACAGGCCAAGCGTACCCGCAAGCGAGAACGCCTCCGAAGAAATACCTTCCATCATGCAGCCATCGCCGCCAAGCGCGAACGTATAATGATCGACGACTTCGTAGCCCGGACGGTTGAACTCAGCCGCCAGATGTGCCTCAGCCATAGCCATACCAACAGCCATAGCCATACCAGCACCCAGCGGACCGGTCGTTGCTTCCACACCAACCGTATGACCATACTCCGGATGCCCCGGCGTTAACGAACCATCCTGACGGAACTGCTTCATATCATCTATTGTCAGGCCATAGCCGAAAAAGTGGAGCAGCGAATACAGAAGCGAGGAACCATGTCCTCCCGAAAGGATGAAACGATCGCGGTTAGCCCATTCCGGATTCTTGCCATTGTGATTCATATGCTTAGCCCAAAGCTCATAAGCCATGGCAGCACTGCCCAGCGGCAGACCTGGATGACCAGAATTAGCCTTCTGGATGGCATCTGCAGCTAATACACGAATGGCGTTGACACAAGTCGTATCGATGTTACTCAAAGTGTATCTCTCCTTATCACTTGAATGTTTTTTATCCACACACCATTCTACTAAATTCGAATGAAAAAGTACAGTATTTTACGGCATTTCCATTAATTACTTTTATGATAACAGAATAAAAATTATATACTTTCGTTTGTAAACACTTTCAACCCTATGTCAGAAATTACGCAAATCCGGGCGCAGCTCTTGTGCTTTTCCCATATATACATGCTGGATTTCTGACTGCTTAAGCTCCGAATCCACCAACAGCAGCACACGAATGCAGCGCTCCATGGATTCATCGACCTCAGGTACCCGCGTATCAAACAGAGGCACCTTGTCAAACCCCTCCATCTGGCGAGCACCAGTCGAAGGGAAGCCAGCCGTAATATCACTGGTAGAGCTGAAAATACATGCGCCAATGTCCTCTGGCTTGACCTTATTACGACGCAAGATCTGCGATAGCAGCATTTTTGCCGCCTGCCAGATTTCCTCTTTTTTATTTTCTCCTACCGTGATTGCTCCACGTATTCCTCTCATATTGACAACCTCCTCTTCAATGCCCTTTGTGTATTTCCCAGATAATCCGGATGCTCAATATGAACGCAATCAGATATCCCAAGAATCCCAGCAACGGAATTTCCATGATCTTCGGCGTCATCTGTGTCGTACATATCGTACTAGAGCCCAGCAACAGCGCCGCTACCAGCACTGCCAGGATAATCTTGTTGATCATTTGATCCAGCTTGCGCAAAGGTTCTTCCGATCCGGTCAAGTCCAAATTTACCTTAGTCTGTCCGCTCATGGTCATTTTCAGGATATCCGAAATCTGTTCCGGCAGCTGCGCAGATTTACGCAGCAACATCAGCCCCTCACGCTTTGCCTTCTCTATCTCATCACGCCAATTGAAGTTTTTCTTATAGTCCACTGCCAGGCTTTTGGCAAATATCTCGACAAAACTGACTTTCGGACAGCAAAGGCGCATGACACCTTCAATCGTCAACACGCCACGCGCAAACATCGACAATCCCTGCGGGCAGCCAATATGATGCACACGCATAAGGTTCATAATTTGCCGTGTCAGCGTCCCCATCTGCAATTCACTGAAATCAAGCGTACTGTACTGCGCCAGTATCGCATCGATATCCTGATAAAGCTGCGTATGGTTGATTTTCCCCCGTACGACTCCCAGTGCTAAGACAGCTGCCTTAAGCTCAAAGGCATCATGGGCTGCCAAAGCATAGACGGCTTTGCGTATCGCCGTGCGGTCACGCCCTGAAAGGCGGCCGACCATGCCAAGATCCAGCCAAACAATCCGGCCGTTGCGTATCCAGATATTACCGGGATGCGGGTCAGCATGAAAAAAACCGTCCTCAATAATCTGCTTAACATAATTCTCACCCAGACGCCGCCCCAGTTGATTCACATCATAGCCCCGGGAGCGGAGCTGCTCAAAATCATCAATCTGAATACCTTCGACCGATTCCATCACCAAGATGTGCTGCGTTGAAAGCTGCCGGTATACCTGCGGACAGGATACATAGTCCACATCGCGGTTCAGATGTTCAAATTCAGCAATGTGATCCGCTTCGATGAAGAAGTCCATCTCCTGTTTGGCAATGGTCCACATCTCGTCAAGCACCATATTGAAATCGATCACATCCTGTGACCGGCTCACAACCTTAAGCAATGTTGCTGCCCGTTTCAAAAGGACAATATCCTTGCTCATGACTTCATAGATACCAGGCCGCTGCACCTTGACAACGACCTTCTCCCCTGTCACCAGCACAGCCCGATGTACCTGAGCAATACTTGCAGACCCCAAGGCCTCCTCATCAATATAGGAAAACACCTTGTCCCACCGGCGATTGTATTCACGTTCAATGACCTCAAGAATTACCGCAAACGGCAAAGGCTTGGCTGACGTTTGCAGCTTCATGAGTTCATCACAGTATTCTGGCGGCAGAAAGTCCGGACGCATGCTCATGACCTGACCGAGTTTGACAAATGTCGGCCCCAAATCCTCAAGCACCAGACGCAGTTTGTCTGGCGTCACGCCGCGGACAACGTCGCGCTTGCGCAGCACGGCCACCATCTCCCGCAGACGCGCTGTGGCACCAGCTTCATCTATTTTGTTCTGAAGGAAATCTCCCAGCACCGCGCCAGACTCCTTTCATCTGCAATCTGCTTATTTCTTGTACTTCTCAGCCAACTGCTGCTTTACCGTCTCATTGGAAAGGAAGTCATCATACGTCGTGACACGATCCACGACCCCATCCGGCGTAATGTCAATGATACGGTTCGCAATGGTCTGTACGAACTCATGGTCATGCGAAACGAACAATGCCGTTCCCTTGAAGGCAATGAGGCCATTGTTTAGCGCCGTGATTGACTCGAGGTCGAGATGGTTCGTCGGCTCATCAAGCAGCAATACATTGGCGCCCGACAACATCATACGCGACAGCATGCAGCGCACGCGCTCACCACCAGAAAGCACCGATGCTTTTTTGAGACTCTCCTCACCAGAGAACAGCATGCGGCCCAGGAAGCCACGCACAAATGTCTCATCCGGGTCCTTGGAGTACTGGCGCAGCCAATCCACCAGACTGAGATCTACACCGTCGAAATAGTCGCTGTTATCCGATGGCAAATAAGCCTGTGATGTCGTGACGCCCCATTTGAACGTACCTTCATCCGGCTCTTCCTCACCCATGAGAATCTTGAACAGCATCGTCTTGCCGATGCCGTTTGGTCCTACAAACGCAACCTTGTCACCTTTTCTGAGCGTAAAGCTGACATTCTTGAGTACCTGCTCGCCATCCACCGTTTTGGAAATGCCATCCACCTGCAGCAGCTGGTCACCAGCCTCACGATCCGGCGTAAAGGCAATATACGGATAACGGCGGGACGATGGCTTGATGTCCTCAACCTGAATCTTATCGAGCAATTTCTTACGGCTCGTAGCCTGCTTGGATTTAGCCGCATTGGCAGCAAAGCGGGCAATGAAGGCCTGCAATTCCTTGATTTTCTCCTCAGCCTTCTTGTTCTGCTCTTTCTGCAGCTGCAAGGCCAGCTGGCTCGACTGATACCAAAAATCGTAGTTGCCAGCATAGAGCTTGATTTCGCCAAAATCCACATCGCAGATATACGTGCAGACCTGGTTCAGGAAATGGCGGTCATGTGATACGACAATGACCGTATTCTCGAAATCAGCCAGGAAGTTTTCGAGCCAGTTGATGGACTCGACATCAAGATGGTTCGTCGGCTCGTCAAGCAACAGGATATCTGGATTGCCAAACAGCGCCTGCGCCAGCAGCACGCGGACCTTCTCGGTCGGCGTAAGCTCAGCCATCTTCATCGAATGCTCATTTTCCGGAATGCCGAGACCATTGAGCAGGCGGGCTGCCTCCGATTCAGCATCCCAGCCATTGAGCTCCGCAAACTCGGCCTCAAGCTCTGAGGCTTTCATGCCGTCCTCTTCGCTGAAATCTGGCTTGGCATACAGTGCATCCTTTTCGTCCATGATTTCGACCAGACGCTTGTGTCCCATGATTACAGTACGCAGTACCTCATACTCATCATAGGCGTAGTGATCCTGTTTCAGTACAGCCAGACGCTCACCCGGCGTAATCTCGATATGACCGCCAGTCGGCTCGATATCGCCTGCCAGCAGCTTCAAAAAGGTCGATTTACCAGCACCATTCGCGCCGATGATGCCATAGCAGTTACCCGGCGTGAATTTGAGGTTGACGTCCTTGTACAGGACGCGCTTGCCAAACTGAAGGCTCACATTGTTGGTTGTAATCATTTCGTCTTAAATTCCCTTCTCTATATAGATGAATAAACTATTGCGTAATCGTTACTTCGCCAGCATCGCCCGGAAGATGCTCATGATACTCTGCCCATAAGTATAGCCAGGCACAGCCCAACGGCCATTGAGTTCCGGCCAGCTCTTGAGCGTATGCTCGCCATAGGAGGAACGCACAAGATTGTAACGCGGGTCAACCACCGGTTCATTCGGGAGCCGGGTCGAAGCATAGGCTAACAGATGCTGGATCTGCGCCCGCACGCCCATCTGGGCCGATTGAAAATATGCCCCTTTGACCTGGCTGCTTGTCGTTCCCAAGCCACAGTAATTGTTCTGATCCGACGTTACCGTACCACCGTAGCGGAAAAATCCTGTCTCCTTGAGTGCCTGTGCAAAAGCGACATCCGGACGGATGCCCTCGCGGGCTCCTTCTTCATAATAATAGGAAACGAGCTGCTGCGGCGTAACTGAAATATCCGGATTCGGGTTGACACTTAGCAAGTAATCCACGCACTGCTGCTGGCTGGCCAATGCCGTGCCGATAATCGAATCATCGTAAGCCGACACCGTACGCGGCACCGTTTCTTCCTCCGGCTCTTCCTGTGCCTGATCGAGAATCGCAGAAATACGCTCTCGGAATGACAACTCCTGCATAACATTGCGGGCAACCGTCTCACTGCTGCCACTGTTTACCGTACGCTCCGTAGCTACTCTGGTTGCTGGTATATCTGCATCGCTCACATGACGTGCTGCCTGTCCGGCTGCCGGCAGTGCCAACGATAATACTCCTACCAGCGTACCAGCAGCAATAACTCTCGGATAACGATTAAATTCCACGAAAAGTACACTCCTTAAATCATTCGAATCAATCATCTTGCATCTCTTCATCAAATAGCCGCATAAACAAAATACATGGCAAACACCACAGCCAGCCCCCACGATGCCAGTGGAACCATACGCCAGCCGCATGCACAGGCACGGAGCACACACCAGCTGATAAGTGCAGCCCCCAAACCAGCCGTGATGTTATTAGCCAATGGCATCAACAGCACGAGGCAGACCGCTGCCCCTAGTGCCGCAAAATCCCACGCCAATGGCTGCTGCCGCAGATTCTGTACAGTCTGCTGCAGCAGCAGCATCCCCGTCCCCACAAGCACTGGCACAACCAGAGCAGGGAAATCGGCCATCGACGCCAACAGCGGCTCACAAAACAGCGCCGCCAAAAAGAGCATGGCTGCACACCAGGACGCGAGCCGCCCCGCCCGTGTCAAAGCCCCTGCCGCTGATAGCGGCGAAACAGTCAGCGGCAGGCAGCCTGCCAGTGCGCCCACGGCACTAAAAGCAAATGTCAGAGGAAGCAGGCGGTGGCTTTTTCCCGCAACCGGCACAAGTGATGCGACCACCAGCCAGTTCACACTAGCCAGCACGATCAGAAGCGTCACGCCCGCAGCCAGCATATGTCCCCAGGCTGCCTCACTTTCAGCGAGCAACACCAGCTGCCCAGCCGTCTGTTCCCAGCCTGAAGGAATCATGAAAGGCGCAGCCGGCAGCGCCCAGAAACCTTCAGCCAAGGCCACAGCCGCCGTAATAGCCATCCCCCAAAACAGTGCCCCGCGCAGTTTCAGAGCCAGCATGACCAGTGTCACCACAATGCCAGTCAAACTAAGATACGCCAGCGGATCTTGAAAGTTCCCCAGCATCGTGACCGACCAGGCAGAACGCACAATGATGCGTCCCTGGGTCAGCCCTGATAGGATCAGCATCACGCCCAGCCCTGCCGGCAATAGCCGCCGGACTTCCTGCGGCACAGCGGCAGCAAACCGCCGGCGCAACGGGCTGAGGCAAAGCAGCAAGCCTGCAACGGCAGCAGCAAAACAGGCTCCCAACAACTGTCTCCAGCCCAGCCCCTGCGAAATGCCAACAAGATAGACCAGATACATACTGACCGCTATAGATGGCAGCAGCAGCAGCGGCTGGCGCAACCATCCCATGACCAGGGATGCGGCTATAGCCATCACGGCATAGGCCGTATAGGCACCGGCAAAGTCCATGCCCAATTGAAAGAGCAGCGACGGTACAACGATGAAACCTGCCAGTGCAGGACCTGCCATAGCCAGCCCCGCCTGTATCTCTGCACCAATATGCTGCCTGCCCTGTTTTGCTGTCATGAACCTTCACCTTTCCCATAGTATAACAATTCTATTTTAGCACAGGCAAATCAAAAATGACAGTTTCCTCCGTTTATTTTCAGTTGACAAGTCATTTTTAATGTTATAATAGAATCAATTCAGAGCTATAGGAGGTACGCTGTCTTGCGAATTCAAAAATCTATGGGTATGGTAAAAGCTGGTGCTGCACTGGCCATCATCCTGCTCTTCGCCATCATCCACCTGATAAATCCAGCTTTCCTGCCGCATATGTTTGGCCTGTTGGCTCGCGGCGACATTTTGGAAACTGCGGATTACATCGCCTCCTTCGGGCCTTGGGCGGTGCTTTTCAGTTTTCTGCTGACGCTTTTCGTCAACGCTCTCGGTTTCCCGCCCGCCATTATTTTCTCAACAGCCAACACACTGATCTTTGGCATCTTCTGGGGTATTGTCCTGTCCGTCATCGCTGAAACCGTCGGCGTTGCCATCAGCTTTATCCTGCTGCGCTTTTTCTTCCGCGACGCAGCCGAGAAAATCATCAGCAAAAACAAGACACTTTCCAATCTTGATAAGTACAGCGGCAAACGCGGCTTTGTTGTCATGCTCATCGCCCGCATGGTCCCGTATTTCCCCTCCGTCATGCTTAACGCCATCGGCGCGCTTTCGGCCATGAGCTTCCGCGATTACGTCATCGCCTCGCTGGTCGGCAAATTCCCCTCTACCGGCATTGAGGCCATCATCGGACATGATGCTCTTACCCATCAGGAAGATCCCACGCGCATGATCCTGGTCATCATCTTTGCCATCCTCCTGATTGCGGGGGCCTGGTGGTACGAACGCAGCGCTGCCCACAAAGACGCCGTCAAGGAACACAGGAGATGAATATCATGGATATCACGCGCCGGAAATTCTTACAATACTGCGGGCAGGCAGCCATCCTGCTCGGATTTGAAGCCTGGCTGCCCCCATCAGCCGCAGCCGCTGATGGGACAATGCCACTGAGATTCCTGCGTCATATCATCACGGCTGACAGTACGTCTTCCCGCACCATCATGTGGCAGAGCAACACCAATCTGAGTGGCTGCGCACTCGAATACCGTCCAGCCAACGACATCCGCGCGACTAAGTCAGTACCCGCTGCTGTCACCTCACTCTTTGAGGACAAGGCGCCTGTCTTTTTCTGTTCGGTCACGCTTACCGGTCTTTCCCCTGCCGCCAGCTACGAATACCGCATCATCCAAGGCGAACGCGCCTCACGCTGGCATACGTTTCAAACAGAACCAGAAAATCTCTCCGAAGTTTCGGCACTGATTTTCTGTGACTCGCAATGCAGCGGCAGCTATGATGTATGGCAGCAGACATTCCAGACAGCTTGGCAGCGTCATCCCGAGAGCCAGTTCGCTGCCATCATCGGCGATCTTACCGACAACGGCCAGTCCGACTGGCACTGGGATAACTTCTTTGCCGCCATGGGCAGCATCCCTGCGCAGCACCCGCTCGTCCCTGCCATGGGGAATCACGAATGCTATGGACTTGACTGGAAATTCTGTCTGCCACGCCGCTATCTGGCTTCTTTTGCCTTGCCAGACAATAATAGCGCTAAGTTCCAAGACTGCTTTTACGCCTTCGACTACGGCCCTGTCCACTTTATCGTACTCAATACGCAGGAACTCGAACTGCACGAACTGCTTCCCGGCCTGCTTGAACATCAGCTGCATTGGCTTAAACAAGATACCAACATACACCATCTGCCTTGGCAGGTCGTCCTCATGCACAAAGACATCCTGGCCTACGATGAGTACCAGCTTGGCACTCGCCAAAAAGGTGGCATCAGCGATATCGGCCGTGCTTTCATGCCGGTATTCGACGAGCTCGGCATCGATCTTGTCCTGACCGGTCACATGCATACCTACCGCAGCCGTGGCCACATAAAAAACATGCAGCCATCAGCCGATGGTCCCTTCTACATCCTGAGTGGTCCGGCTGGCAACCGGCAATACACTGTACCTGAGGACAAGACCTTCGATCGCAGTGCGATTTATCAACCAACACCGCCCCACTACATGACCTTGCATGCCACGGCCCAAGAGCTCACCTTGACAGGCTGCACGACAGACGGCGAACCTATCGAAACCATAAAACTCACCAAATAAGCAAAAGGCTGGCAGAAAATGACTGCCAGCCTTTATGATTTCCAGAACTACGCAGGAATCAATAGTTTTCCGCGTGAATCTCGAAGTAGCTCTTCGGATGCGCACATACCGGGCAAAGTTCCGGTGCCTTGGTTCCGACCACGATATGTCCACAGTTGCGGCACTCCCAAACCTTGACCTCACTGCGCTGGAAAACTTCCTGCATCTCCACATTCTTCAGCAGAGCGCGATAGCGCTCCTCATGATGCTTCTCGATTTCAGCTACCATGCGGAATTTCGCTGCCAGCTCCTTAAACCCTTCTTCCTCGGCAGTCTTGGCAAAACCAGCATACATGTCCGTCCATTCATAATTCTCGCCATCTGCTGCATCCTTCAGGTTTGTCTCTGTGTCCGGCATACCATCATGGAGCTCTTTGAACCACATCTTTGCATGCTCTTTTTCATTGTCAGCCGTTTTCAAGAACAGTGCCGCAATCTGCTCATAGCCATCCTTCTTAGCCCGTGAAGCATAATAGGTGTACTTATTGCGTGCCTGGCTTTCCCCGGCAAAGGCCGCCTCTAAGTTCTTCTCGGTCTGGGTCCCTGCATATTTGCTCATCGTCATACCTCCTGCAATATAAACCACATCACAATATGATAAAGACGCCTGCCTGCCATCAGCCACGGCTACGCGGCTGATGGCAGACAGTCATACCTTATACCTTGAATTTCTGCACTTCATCCTGCAGCATGCCAGCCATCTTAGCCAGCTGGGAACTGTTATTATTCATCTCTTGGACCGAAGCCGATTGTTGCTCGGTTGCCGCCGATACCGTCTCCGAATTGGCTACAACGCTACGGCTCATGCCCTCGATATCATGAATAGCAGTCTGGCAGGCTTCCGCACTATCCGTGGCTTCCTTCGAAGCACTGGCTATCTGCTGGGAGCGGCTGGCTATCTTTTCCACGAGTTCCACGATGCCGCTGAACTCACGGCCTGTTTCCTCAACGCTTTCCTTAGCCGTGGCCAGATTATCCGTCCCTTCGTGCATACTGCTGACAGCCTGCTGCGTCTCCTGCTGGATCTGGCCGATAAGGCTGGCGATCTGGCTGGCAGCCTCTTCCGACTGGGCTGCCAGCTTGCGAATTTCGTCTGCCACAACGGCAAACCCACGCCCGGCATCGCCAGCACGCGCTGCCTCGATTGCCGCATTGAGTGCCAAAAGATTTGTCTGCTCGGCAATACCCGAAATCGTATCGGTAATGCGCCCGATCGTATCCGAGCGCTCGCCAAGGCTGTTAACCACTTTGGCCGACTCGCCGACTACTTCACTCAAGCGCGCCATATCCCTGACCGTGCGGGTGACAACCTGATTGCCATTCTGTGCCCTTTCCGTCGCCTGCTGCGTCTCAACGGCAGCCCGGCGTGCATTATGGGCCATGCCGCCGATGCGCTCCAAAAGGGTCTCCATCGACTGTGAAGCCTCATCGACTGCCATAAGCTGCCTGTTGGTAGCCCCAGCCACATCAGTAATCGAATCAGCCACCTGCTGGCTGGCCGACGCCGACTGCGCAGTCATCTCATTGAGCTGCGCGGCATCGCTGGCCACCTGCTCAGCCGACTCGCGAATCGCTCCCATAAGCTGGCGCATATTGCCGCCGAGCACCCGGAGAATATCGATCATCTGGCCGATTTCGTCTTCGCGGTCGACATATTCCTGCTTGACCGGCTCCTGCCGGTAGTCGCCTTTGGCGAATTTCTGCAAACGCCCCGTCACGAAACTGATGGGATCGCCGAAACTCTGCGCAATCTTGACGCCCAGCATGGCCATGATCAGCGAGACCACTACAATGATAAGCGATGAAATAAGGATCTCATGGTAGAGTTTTTCCTGCATCTCCTGGGTGTACTTGGCAGCTTCCGCATCGATATAGTCAATCCAGGAACCCGTTCCTACAATCCACTGATACGGTTTGAACTCCAGCACATAGTTGCGTTTTGGCAGGGATTCCTTCTCCCCCGGTTTCGGATAGGAGAAATCCACAAAGCCGCCGCCCTCATTCTGGGCTGCCTTGAACATATCCTCCATATAAGGAACACCATTGGGGTCCTTGTCATTGCGGCGCATGCGCCCTTCTGACTCCCTCGATGCTGCATGCGCTACGCAAATACCGGTGTTCTTCTCGTCCGCAAAGAAGTAGCCCTTGCCATCATCATAACGCACCGCACGGATGACATCGAGCGCCAGGCTCTTGGCCTGTGCCTCGGTCAGCTCGCCAGATTGCTGCCGCGCATAGATACCGTTGAGCGACGAAACGATTCCTTCCGTCTGCAGCCGCAGTTCGCGATCGTAATGATCCGCCAATTCCTTTCGGTATTCCGCCACGAGCCTGTCATTATCCTTAATCGTCGTGTAAATGAAATAGCTGCCTACGGCCAGTGTCGCTACAACGCTTACGGCCGCAAACAACGCCGTCAGCTTACCACGCACAGACTTCATAAAAAACATACACTATCCCTCCCTAGCATCCGTATCTTTCCCTTTACCTGCTTAATTCTATTTTGCCTAAAAGAATCCTGCTTCACAGATATAAAAAAACTGACAGAACTACTCTGTCAGTCAAAAACGTCTTTTTTTCACTCTATTTTCAGCAGGAACTTTCTCCAAGCATAGGATGCCTGGCAGGGCGCAGGCTGCGCACACGAACCAGCCGCAACGCTTCCTGCATATCGACATCCGCGCGGTTCCCCGCAGACTCATACACACAAACAGGCTGAGCTATACCGACTTCGCTGCCGGGCATATACACATACTCCTGGTTCTCCGTATCCCCAAAAATCACACCGGCTTTCAGCTTCGCTTCCACCATCATAGCGCAACTTCCTCTCAAAACATGTCTTTTTTCCAAAGTGCATAGGCACCTGATATGCTGATGCCAAAGGCAATGACCATGACATAGAAAAAACCATGGACATCATCGGTAAATGGTACGGGCACATTCATGCCAAAGAAACTCGAAACGACAGTCGGTATAGCGATGATGATCGTCATCGCCGCTAAGAATTTCATCACGAGATTCTGGTTGTTCGCAATGATGGACGTGAACGTGTCGGCCATGCGCGCCAGGATCTTGCTATACATCTCTACCATTTCTTTTGCCTGTTTGTTCTCGATGATGACATCTTCAAGCAGATCCTCATCCTCATCATAGGCCTTGAGGATTGGCGTGAGCTGCGGATTGTTACGCATGCGCAACAGCTTATCGAGCACCGCACCATTCGAGCGGATAGCCGCATTGAAATACGTAAGGCCCTTTTGCAATTCCAGCAAACGCAGGATCTCGCTATTCTTCATATCATGGCGCAGCTGGTTCTCGATATCATCGGACAGCTTGCTGATCTGACGCAGATAACGCAGATAGAACGTCATCGACTTATACAGGATCTGAAACAGGAACCGCGTCTTTTTATAGGTACGGAACAATTTTGCCGTACGCTCATTGAACTCGGCCATGACCGGCGTTTCCTCGAGGCAAACCGTAATGATGTATTCCTCCGTAACAATGATTGCTAACGGCAGCGCATCATAACTATCTTGACCACGGCAGACTGCGACATTAGTCAGTACCATGACCGAATCATCCTCAATATCCGTATGCGAACGCTCCTCATCATCGAGCGCGGAACGCAAAAAGTCCGGATCGACCTCGGTCAGATTGCTGACCACTTTCAGCTCATAGGGCGTCGGATCGACGATATTGATCCAAGCCCCCTTTTCCAGCGTCTTCAGGGTGAGCTCTTGCAACGGGCCGCTCTCCAGCGATTTGTAAATCTGAAGCATGGCTGAATGTCTCCTTTCTTCTTGAGAAAACAGCACCATCTCCAGCCCGTTTTATCGCAGCAGGCAGGAAAATGGCGCACTCTCCCCAACGGTATAAAACTCGCATCGTTTAGGGTCTGCCGTTCCAGGGTGATCGTCCATTTTCCTCACCAGCCTTTCTTTCATAGTCCGCGGAAATTTACCTACCGAAAAAATTCCCGCCCTTCATTATATACCTTTTGTTTTTTCCACTTTTCCAATTTATTTTATTCCTGTTTTAATCCCAC
>Ga0307913_10012_pt1 | contig 14193 bp, 16 predicted proteins | sample GoafecXyGen9Rep1_FD_203704 | JGI IMG/M metagenome (GOLD analysis project Ga0307913, IMG submission 203704) | Metatranscriptome of enriched fungal communities from goat fecal pellet, Isla Vista, California, United States - Xylan, Gen9, Rep 1... ...
ACAGGCTGCATATGAAATCTTTATGGCACATATAACAAAAACCATCACTGCTGCTGGCAGTGATGGCCTTCTTCTCCCTTTCACGGGAGCCTTATTCTGCTTTTTTCGCCTGCTGCTCTATCTGCTGGCGGACTGAATCCTGTGTTGGTGCCTGATAGGCCGGAGCTGCAGGCGCTGCGGACGAGACTGGCTGCTGCACTGCAGCCTGGGGAGCAGTCGGTACCTGTTCATTTGCCGGATATGGCTGTGCGGCTACCGGATTCACCGGCGTTGCCGTCTGCGTTTCCGCAGGTGCTGCGGACGGAGCTGGCTGCTTTGCCTGCTCAGGCTGCTGTGCTGCAGCCTGCTGCTGGACAGGAGCCTGTTCCGGTGCATTGATAGCCTGCGACAAGACATTCGTTGCTTTCTTGAACTCCCGGATGCCTTTGCCGAGCGAGCGCGCTACCTCCGGCAGCTTGCCCGGCCCAAAAACAATCAAGCCCACCACTAAAATCAGGATAAGCTCGGGAACACCGATTCCAAACATAACTAATTCCTCCACGCCTCATGCTCAACGAGCACTAAATCTCTCTAACGATACCATCAAAAATCACGATCACCGATAAAATCAGCCACCATGACAAACGCCTCACGAATCTCTGGTGACAAACTATCCGGCAGCACGCTGCGTGCCCGGTCAAGATATTCATCGACCTTGGTCATGGCCACCTCAACACCATCCGTTGCCTTGACAATCTCCAGTGCCCGCATGACCATCTCATCCGTCATCGACGAATCCGTCACGATTCTCTCAAGCTCCTCAGCATCCTGGCTGACGCTGAGCGCATGGATAACCGGCAGTGTTACGATGCCCTGACGGATATCATTGCCAGCCGGCTTGCCGATTTTCTCCGACGTCTGCATAATATCGAGCAAATCATCCGTAATCTGAAAGGCCATGCCGATGCAATGTCCGTACTCTGCCAGCTTCTGGACGTCGTCTTTCCCCATACCACCGACAAAAGCACCGAGCTCACAGCATATTTCCAGGAAATCCGCCGTCTTCTTCTGGATGCGGTTATAGTAATTATCGAGATCCTTGACAGCCTGATAGACCGTATGATCCTGGATGATCTCACCGACGCTCAGATTGCAGACCAGCTCGGCCAGACGCTTTGATACATAGCTGCCATAGTCTCCCTCGGCAATGAGGCCAAACGCCCGGGCAAAGATATAATCGCCACTGAGGATTGCTATCTGGTTGTCCCATTTCGCATTGGCCGTAATACAGCCACGGCGCGTATCAGCCTCATCGATAACATCATCGTGTACCAGCGATGCCGTGTGGATGAGCTCCAAGGCTTCAGCCAAAGGTAAAAGGCGCTCTAAGCTATATGCAGGACCGCCATGGGCCGCCAACAGGCAAAGTGCCGGACGGATGCGCTTGCCGCCCGCCGTCACCAAATGTGTTCCTATTTCTGTCACGAGATCTACCGGAGAGGTAACTGCCCCGATCAGTCCCTCATTAAGCTCCTTCAGATCCGCTTCGATTACATCAAACATGGGGTTTGACACATTCATCACCTACAAAATCTCTCGTTCTTGTTTTGTCACATATATTATAGTATTGTACTACATTTCGCGATTTTTGTCATCGTCATACGAGATAAAATTTATCGTCGTGGACGGTTACGATAAGCCTTAGGCCGTCCGAGTATCTCCGCCAGGATGACAGCCTGCTGTGCATTCGCTGGCGTCAGCGCCGGTATCTGCAAGGCGCGCCGCACCGGATTCCGCGCCGGCAGCTTTATCTTAGCCTGCTGCTCATACGCAGCGAGCTCAGCTGCGCGTATACGGGCCTCTTCCTCTGCCCGCTGGCGCTCGTAGGCAAGCTCACGCTGCCTGTCTGCCTCCCTTGCCCGCGCTTCCTGCTCCTGCTGCCAGGCCGTATCCGGAGCAGTCTTTGCCGTCTCGCGCGACGCCGCTGGATCATTGCGCAGCTCGGGAATCTCAAAGCCGAGCCTGCCCGTCTGCTTCTGTGCCGGTGCCTTGCGCGGCCAGGGCGCAGGCGCCGGCGGTGGCAGCTGGCTGCCTTCCTCCCGCGGCCGTCTTGGTACCTTGGGCTTCTGCCCTATCTTGTCCGACAATACGGCAAACAAGGCAAACAAGACAATCATCAGGATCGTATCCATGATGTCCTCCTTATTTTACCGGTGCAACCGGTGCCTGATTTTTCGTCTGGCCATCAGCATTGCTTATCGCATTGCGCATATCAGTATCCGCCTGGACATTGTTGAGATTGTAGTAATCCATGACCCCGAGCTTGCCTTCGCGCAGCGCTTGCGCCATAGCATGCGGGACTTCGGCCTGCGCCTCGACGACCTTAGCCTCCATCTCCTGCGTATAAGCCTTCATCTCCTGCTCTTTCGCCACAGCCATAGCCCGGCGCTCCTCAGCTTTCGCCTGTGCAATGCGCTTGTCCGCCTCAGCCTGATCTGTCTGCAGCTCTGCACCAATGTTGCGTCCGACATCGACATCGGCGATATCGATGGACAGGATTTCAAATGCTGTGCCAGCATCAAGGCCCTTGCCAAGCACTGTCTTCGAGATATCATCCGGATTGGCCAGCACATCATTATGGCTGTCAGACGAACCGACTGTCGTGACGATGCCTTCACCTACACGCGCGATGATTGTCGGCTCGCCAGCACCACCGACCAGACGGTCGATATTGGCCCGCACCGTAACCCTCGCTTTGATTTTAAGCTCGATGCCATTCTTGGCTACCGCCGAAACAACCGGCGTCTCGATGACCTTCGGATTGACGCTCATCTGGACAGCTTCGAGTACGTCACGGCCCGCCAGGTCGATGGCTGCCGAACGCTCAAACGGCAAAGGAATCTGCGCCCGATGCGCCGCAATAAGAGCATCCACAACCTTATCAACGTTACCGCCAGCCAGATAATGCGCCTCAAGCTGATTGACAATCACATCAAGTCCTGCCTTATTCGCTTTTATCAGCGGCAGAATGATCTTTGCCGGCGGCACCCGGCGCATGCGCATACCAACCAGCGTGATAATGCCAACCCGCACATCAGCTGCCAAAGCTGAAATCCAAAGCCCTAACGGCACAAAATGCAGGAAAATCATGACAAATGCAATCAGCAATACCAAAAAGAATCCAGAACCAATTAATCCAACCATACGAACCTCCTATAAAACCTTGTCATCCGGCACTCAGGCCTTGCGTACAACCACACGGCTGCCTTCAACAGCAACGACACGGACAGCTGTGCCCTTTGGCACAAACACGCCTTCAGAAACCACATCAACCGGCACGCCATCAATAAGTGCCGAACCTGCCGGCCGCAACTCACTGAGCACCTCGCCCGTCTTACCGAGCAGATTATCTTTCGGTGACGAACTCACATACCCGCGATTTGCCCGCGACTGATCCTTGAGTACCACCCGCGACCACAGCTTGCTCGCCGGCAGCCGTTTTACGATAAGCGCAAAAATCACGATAGCCGCCGTGAATGCGATCAGCATAGCATAGAGCGCATTGATATCGCCGCCCAATGCCAGCACGACACTATAGAGCATCGCCGCCACACCGACGCCAGCCAGCAAGCCTACCGTCGGCAGCAGCATCTCTACGATGATACAGAGTATCCCCGCGAGAAAGATGGCAATCTGATAAAGATCCACGAGCCCTTTGACATATTGACTGCCCCAGAATACGCCAGCAGCAACCAGTCCCAGCAGAACGCCAGCGCCCATCCCCCCGGTCTTTATCTCCACAAAGACCGCCAGGAACATGATTGCCAGCAACAAGATCTGCAATACTGGAATACTCACGAAATCCATGATTTATCACCTCCATCGTGTATTATATTCGCCAATCATTAAAATTTACCTTCTTTCCCTCTTGCAAAGCAAAAGCCTCTCCCGCTCGCAAACGGAAGAGGCTTTGGAAACGCAATCAGCCCTGCAGCATGCTGCGGACCAGCGTATTGACGAGTTTGCCATCAGCACGGCCTTTGACCTTCGGCATCAATACCCCCATGACCTTGCCCATATCTTTTGGTGTCGCAGCACCGGTCTCAGCGACTGCTGCCTTGACAAGCTCACGGACTTCGTCTTCAGAGAGCTGCGCCGGCATATACGGCATCAGTACATCGATCTCTGCCTGCGTCTTGGCAATGAGATCTTCACGGCCACCCTTCTTGAACTCTTCGATGGAGTCCCTGCGCATCTTGATTTCCTTGCTCATGACAGCAATGACATCTTCATCGCTAAGTTCTTTCTGACCGTCGATTTCCTGCTGGCGGATAGCACCACGAACCATGCGGATAACGGCCAGGCGATCCTTGTCATGGGACTTCATGGCCTCTTTCATATCAGCCGTCAGCTGTTCTTTCAGTGACATACTATTTCCCTCTTTCTATAAGTAAATGAGGCGCCTGCCACTAAGGACAGGCGCCTCACGCAAATCATCCAAGGATTAACCGCGGAACTTGCGTTTACGAGCTGCCTCAGATTTCTTCTTGCGGCGAACGCTCGGTTTCTCGTAATGTTCACGTTTTCTCACTTCAGCCAGCGTACCAGCTTTCTGGGACATACGCTTGAAGCGGCGGAGAGCACTATCGATCGATTCGTTTTTACCAACTTTGATTTCGTTTGCCATCTATCATTTCCCCCCCTCCACTTAACTTGGGAGTTTGTGTTTTCATAACTACACCACACAATTATACATCAGCAAAGCAAGTCATGTCAACACATAATCGCAAGACTTATCAGCCTGGCGGCCACTGCATGGAACGGCCGCCCAAGAGGTGGAAATGCAGATGCTTGACGCTCTGGCCACCTTCTGCCCCCGTATTTGTGACAACACGGAAGCCTTTCTCGTCTACACCGAGCTCACGGGCCAGCTGTGGCACCACATCGGCAAGGATATGCGCTACCATCGCTTTATCCTCATCTGTAAGGGCCAGCACACTTTCCACATGCTTCTTCGGAATGACCAGCACATGAACCGGAGCCTGCGGCTCAAGATCTTTGAATGCTACAACCTGTTCATCCTCATAGACAAGACTGGAAGGAATTTCCTTCTGCGCAATCTTGCAAAAAATACAATCTGCCATCTATAACACCTCCTTTGCTGGATTTGCTCTTTGCGTGCCTGCTATGAATAGCTGCAAACACGATACTTTTATAGTTATTCGCGAAGAATCGCAAATTCCCTGCTAAACCGTGAAAAATTATTTTACCTGCGCTGTAACTGTACCCCAAACGCCATCACGATAGAGCCGCTCAAGCTGAACCGTATAAAGTTCGCCGCAATCGACTGCACCATCCGTATAGACACGGATGTAATTATCCGTCAAACCATCCGTAATACCATCCGTATTTGTCTCAAACAGGACGCGCACTGTCTTGCCAAGGAATTGCTGATGAAACTCCTGCGTCTTGCGCGCCGCCAATTCCTGCATACGATGCGCCCGCTCCTTCTTGACCGGATCGGGAATCTGATCCTTGCGCTCAGCTGCAGGAGTGCCGCTGCGGCGCGAATACGGGAATACATGCATGCGTGAAAAATTCATCTTTTCAACAAACGCGAGCCCCTGCTGGAATTGTTCTTCCGTCTCGCCAGGGAACCCCACAATGATGTCCGTCGATACCGCCACGCCCGGCACTTCCTGCTCCACATGCGCAATCAGACGGGCAAACTCAGCCGTATCGTAGTGACGGTTCATATCTTTGAGCACGGCATCCGAACCGGCCTGCAACGGCAAATGCAGGTGTGCACAAAACCGCGCATCGCTGCGGATAAGCGCAAAGAGATCCGGCGATAGCTCGATGGATTCGAGCGATCCCAAACGCAGGCGCTTGAGCCCATCGACCTTCAAAACCTCACGGCAGGCATCAGCCAAAGTGACATCGCCCGCAAGATCCCGGCCATAAGCACCGAGGTGGATGCCCGTCAGCACGATTTCCTTGAACCCTGCTGCCACAAGTTTCCTGGCCTCGGCATGAATCTTGTCCAAATGACGCGACTTGACTGGCCCGCGCGCATAAGGAATGATGCAGTACGAACAGAAATTCTGACAGCCGTCCTCGATCTTGAGGAACGCGCGCGTGCGCTGTGGCATATCGTAGAGCGGAATGTCCTCAAAATCACGGGCTTCCATGATATTGCCGACCTCATCGATGATTCCATCCTCACGGGCCGCCTGCTCGACTAGCTCGACAATCTGGCTGCGCTCCTTCGTGCCCAGCACGACGCGCACGCCTTCGATTGCCTTGATTTCCTCGGGATGCACCTGCGAATAGCAGCCACAAACCGCGATGATCGCCTGCTCATTCTGCCGCTGCGCCCGGCGGATAATCTGCCGCGATTTGCGGTCGCCCAGACTCGTGACCGAGCAGGTATTTATGACATAGAAGTCTGCCGTTTCCTCAAAGGGCACGATTTCATACCCCTTCTGCTTGAACAGCCCCTCCATCGTTTCGGTTTCAAACTGGTTGACTTTGCAGCCCAGTGTCGTTAATGCCACCTTTGGCAAGGTAAAGAGCCTCCTTATCCTAAATCTCCACATTCATACTGAACCACCGACATTGCCGTTAACGCCGCCGTTTCCGCACGCAAGATCCGCGGCCCCAGCGTCACACTTTTGCCACCGGCCTCTTCCACAGCCTTTGCTTCATCCAGGGAAAAACCGCCTTCCGGCCCCACCAGCAGCACAATACGCCGGCTTTTTATTTGACGCAGATACTCTTTAACCGTCTGCGTATCTTCATTCTCATAGAAGAAAACCAACACACTGTCTTCGCATTCCTTCTCCGCTGCGATAAGTGCTTTGATGTCCGTTACCGGGTCCACTGCTAGTAGCGCCGTCCGGCCACATTGCTTGGCAGCCTCATCGGCAATCTTTTGCCAGCGCTGCTGCCGTGCAGCTGCTTTTTTGGCATCATAGCGCACCACACAGTTCTGGCTGCGAACTGGAATGACACCGACTGCCCCCAGTTCTACTGCCTTTTGTACCACCATATCCATCTTATCAGACTTCAACAGGCACTGCGCCAATACCAAATCGATTGGCGATTCGGTATCAGCTTCCAATCGTTCTAATAAAGTAAGCGTTACCGCATCTTCACGAAAAGCCGTCATTTCCATACGGGCTACCTGATTTTCATCATCCACCAGAATGATTTCCTGACCAGCCTTAGCCCGCATGACATGCATCAAATGATGCGCATCACTGCCCGTGATTTCAACGGTATCAGCCAGGATTCCCTTATAAAAAAGCCGTCTCATTTATCATCTCCACGGCTTATTACCATTGCAGCCCAGCCTTTTTCCTCGATAACCTTATCCACAACAAAGCCATTTGCTATGCAAGCTTCGGTAACATCCGCCACACGCTCGGTAATGATACCCGATGCCAACAGTTTGCCACCGTCTGCCAAATGTTCGTCGAGTTCCGCAAACAAGCGGATAATGATATCGGCAATGATATTGGCCACGATGAGATCCGCTTTGCCCTCAAACGATTTCAAGATATCGCTGATACCTGTCTTGACGATATTTTCCACATGGTTTTCCCGGATATTCTCTGCCGCTACATTGACTGCTGTGCGGTCATAATCCATGGCTGTCACATCGCCAGCCCCCAGTTTTGCCGCAGCAATCGAGAGAACCCCCGAGCCCGTTCCTACATCAAATACACGCATGCCGCCACGAACCAACTTTTCCAACTCGCGGATACACATGGCTGTCGTCGGATGCGTTCCAGTACCGAAAGCGGCACCCGGATCGAGCTCAATGACAATATCGTCAGGACTTGCCGTATAATCCTCCCAGGTCGGCTTGATGACAATCATGCCACCGACTTTCTCCGGATGGAAATACTTCTTCCAATTATCCGACCAGTCTTCGTCCTGGACAGACTTCCAGGAAATCTCACACGACCCTTTGGTAATGCCATCGCCTTCAATCTCACGGAACGCTTTGATCCGTTGTTCGAAATCCCGCAATCTGCCATCGAGATCTTCATCCATGGGCAGATAGGCTTTGACCGTAACTATCTCGGTGTTCTCAGCGCGCTGGATATCCGAAAAATCCCACATCCCCGAATCGATATAACTGTTCAGGAGTTCCGGGTCCTCGATAACGACGCCCTGCGCACCGATATCATGATAGATTTCAGCCACCACATCCGTGGCCTCATGCGTGGTCAGGATACTTACTTCTGCCCATTTCAAAATACATCGCTCCTTTTCCTTTAGCAATTATATAATTATATAGGCATTGCCTGTAAAACACAAGGAAATATATCACCCGATACCTTCCAACCGTTTTTGCAATTCTTCCCGCAAAGCCTGTAATGCCGTTATATAACTAGTAAAGATTGCTTCCATTACGAGTAACGCTCTATCTTCATCGTAAACATGAATGGCAATATTGCGTTTTTTCAGCATATCCAACCAGATTTTCTCATCGGATAGCCAGCCTAATTTATACGCTGCCTTGAATATCTCCCGCGGCGAACCAGTAGCTGCCTCTGCTACACCATATAGTTCCAGCACTTCTTTCAAGGATTTCCACGCCAGTTCAAACGTCAAGTTAAACTGACCAATGATTCCCATCCGATAAATTTCATTTTTCTTTGCCATCATATGATCCGCTCGTTCCAATACCGTCAAGCAGTTTGCAAAGGATTCATATTTCTTCATTTCAGCACATCCCAATCGATACAAATCAATCCCATCGCGCTTGATTTCTTGCCGCAAATTCTCCGTTATCAACTCATTCATATCTACTACATCAAACGACAATAATGTATTAGTCTTTTCCTCAACATCTAGCGAAAACCCCAAGGTATCGCCACCAGCAATGGCCAAATCGATATCGCTATGCGCTTTATTATCACCGCGTGCCCGAGAACCAAAAAGCAATACTTTTTCTATCTTGTGTGCCTTAGCTATGTTGACAATCTCGACAATCAAGTCACGATCAAGCTGGTAATTACTCATAACAGTTTCTCCATAATTTTCCGCTGAATGATGCCTTCAACCTCTTCAGCGGCACTACGACGTTTTCTGCTATTTGCATAACGTCCCCCAGACTACTGATTTCTCTTGCTAGTATACCATATATCTTACCTGCATATAAAAGAAATCCTTTTGCGCAAAAATAAAAACTGGAAGCAGCTAAAGAATAATCTAGCTACTTCCAATTTCGTTATCATTTAAAGAGATTCTTTATATTATCCAGGAAGCTCTTCTGCTCCGGATTGACTTTATCACCGCTGATTTCACCGAACTCTTTCAGCAGTTCCTTCTGGCGCTGATTGAGGTTCTGCGGGGTCAGCACCTTGATGACTACATGCTCGTCACCACGGCCCGTACCGCGCAGGTGCGGGATGCCTTTCTCACGCAAGCGCAGGATCTTGCCCGACTGCGTGCCAGCCGGCACTTTGATCTCGACCGTACCATCGATGGTCGGCACCTGTATCTTGTCGCCAAGTGCTGCCTGAACAAACGATACCGGTACCTCAACAACGACATCATTGCCCTGGCGCTGGAAAATCTTATGCGGCTTGATAAACACGTAGACATAAAGATCGCCTTTGCCGCCGCCAAGCGTACCAGCCTCACCGCCACCACGCACACGCACGCGCTGGCCGTTGTCGATTCCCTTCGGGATGCTGACTTCGATCTTGCTCGTAACCTTCTTGCGGCCTGTACCATGACACTGCCCGCAAGGATTCTTGACAATCTTGCCCGTGCCGTGGCAGCGGCCGCAAGTCGTCTGATTGACCATGCGGCCAAACGGCGTATTCTGCACCGTCTGGCGTGTACCCGTACCACCACAATCCGGGCAGGTCTCGGGGCTGGTTCCCGCTGCCGCACCTGTGCCATGGCAGGCATCGCATTCATCCGTACGCGGGATATTGAGCTCGACCTTCTTGCCAAAAGCCGCTTCTTCAAAGGTAATCTCAAGGTCATAGCGCAGATCGCTACCGCGCTGTGGCTGCGGGCCACGGGACTGACGCCGGCCGCCACCGCCGAAGAACATATCGAATATGTCATCCATACCGCCGCCACCAAAGCCGCCAAAGCCCCCCTGGCCAAAACCGCTGAAGCCGCCACCGCCGCCCATACCGCCTTCAAAGGCTGCATGACCGAACTGGTCGTACTGGGCTTTTTTCTGTGGGTCCTTGAGGACATCGTAGGCCTCGTTGACTTCCTTGAACTTCTCCTCGGCAGCCTTCGGGTCATCGCGGTTGAGGTCCGGATGATATTTGCGGGCCATTTTCTTATAGGCCTTCTTGATCTCCGCTGCTGATGCGCCCTTCTCGACGCCCAGCACCTCATAATAATCGCGTTTATCGCTCACGTTGCACCATCCTTAAATATAATTGTTGGGAGCCCGCAGGCTCCCAACAATCCATCCATCAAAATCGCTGATTATTTCTTATCGTCTTTGACTTCCGTATACTCTGCATCGACTACATCATCGTCATTCTTGGCTTCCTGCTGTGCACCAGCCTGCTGCGCACCCTCAGCTCCCTGAGCAGCACCGGCAGCCTGTGCCTGCTGATAAGCAGCTGCACTCATTTCATAGAGCGGCTTCTGTGCTTCTTCCATAGCCTTCTTGATGGTCTCCGTATCGTTGCTCTTGAGTGCCTCTTTTACTTTGTCGACACCTTCCTGAACCTTGGCCACCTGAGCCTTGTCAGCCTTGTCGCCGAGATCCTTGATGGTCTTTTCAGCCTGGTAAACGAAGCTGTCAGCCTGATTCTTGACATCGATGGCTTCTTTCTGCTTCTTATCCTCAGCTGCATGCGCCTCTGCCTCTTTGACCATACGGTCGATATCTTCCTTGCTCATGCCACCATCCGACTGGATCGTGATTTTCTGCTCTTTACCCGTACCGAGGTCTTTTGCCGATACATGAACGATACCGTTGGCATCGATATCGAAGGAAACTTCGATTTTAGGAACCCCACGCGGAGCTGGCGGGATATCAGAGAGCTCAAAGCGGCCCAGCGTCTTGTTGCCGGCAGCCATCTCACGCTCACCCTGCAGGACATGGATATCAACCGACGGCTGATTATCGGCAGCCGTGGAGAATACCTGGCTCTTATGCGTCGGAATCGTCGTGTTGCGCTCGATGATCTTCGTGCAGACACCACCAAGCGTCTCGATACCGAGAGACAGCGGCGTTACATCGAGAAGCAGGACATCCTTGACCTCACCGACAAGGACACCGCCCTGAATAGCAGCACCAACCGATACGCACTCATCCGGGTTGACACCCTTCGACGGCTCTTTGGCCAGGAACTTGCGGATAGCTTCCTGGACAGCCGGAATACGGGAAGAACCACCGACGAGGATGATCTTGTTGATATCGCTGCCGGAAAGGTCAGCATCAGCCATAGCCTTGCGGGTCGGCTCCATCGTGCGCTCAACGAGGCTGCTCGTGAGTTCATCGAACTTAGCACGCGAAAGCGTCAAATCGAGATGTTTCGGGCCCGTAGCATCAGCCGTGATAAACGGCAGGTTGATATTCGTCTGCGTCATGCTGGAAAGCTCAATCTTGGCTTTTTCAGCAGCTTCCTTGAGGCGCTGGGCAGCCATCTTGTCCTGCGACAAGTCTATGTTGTTCTCTTTCTTGAATTCCTCAACCATCCAGTCCATGACAGCCTGGTCAAAGTCATCGCCACCAAGGTGCGTATCACCATTCGTAGCGAGAACTTCAAACGTACCGCTCGAAAGCTCGAGGATCGAGACATCGAACGTACCACCGCCAAGGTCAAATACGAGAACCGTCTCGTCATCATCTTTATCAAGGCCATAAGCAAGTGCTGCAGCCGTCGGCTCGTTGATGATACGCAGGACCTCAAGGCCAGCAATCTTACCAGCATCTTTCGTAGCCTGACGCTGGCTATCGTTGAAGTAAGCCGGAACCGTTATGACAGCCTGGCTGACCGTTTCCCCAAGGTATGCCTCAGCATCAGCCTTGAGTTTCTGCAGGACCATAGCCGAGATTTCCTGCGGCGTATAGCTCTTGTCATCAATCGTTACCTTATAATCGGACTCACCCATATGGCGTTTGATCGACGCAATCGTGCGATCCGGATTCGAAACAGCCTGGCGCTTTGCCAGCTGACCGACAAGACGCTGGCCATCTTTCGTGAAACCGACAACGGACGGGGTGATACGGCTGCCTTCCGGGTTCGTGATGACCGTCGGCTCGCCGCCTTCCATAACAGATACGACGGAGTTCGTCGTACCTAAGTCAATACCAATAACTTTAGACATTTTGAAATCCTCCTAAAAACATCTTGCAATCTATGGGAAATAAAACTTTGTTGACCTTTTAGTTGGCTACGACCTGCACCATGCTCGGGCGGATTACGCGGCCCTTGACCATGTAGCCCTTCTGAAGCTCCTGAGCGATATCATCGTCCTCAAGTTCCTCATTCTGGACACGCATGACAGCCTGATGGAAATTCGGGTCGAATTTCTGCCCTTTCGTCTCAATCTGCTCCAGACCATTTTTCTTGAGCACCTCACCAAGCTGCGTGAAAATCATCTCCACGCCCTTCTGGAAGGCCTCGCCGTCTTTGGCCTCAGCCGCCATAGCGCGCTCGAAGTTGTCGAGAAGCGGCAGCATATCCTTGAGGATGCCCTGCGTCACCACAGCCGCAAGTTCTTCTTTTTCCTTGCTCGTACGACGGCGGAAATTCTCAAAATCAGCCTGCAAACGAAGCGACCGGTCGGTCTGCTCCTTGAGCTCAGCCGTCAGCTTCTCCACCTGCTGCTGGGCATCATCAGCAGCCGATTCCTCAGCGGCCGGTTCCTCAGCCCCCGCATCAGCATGCTCTGCCGGTCCGGTTGCTTCTTCCTCAGCCTCTTCAGTCATAGCTGCCTGATCGATTTCCTGCTGCATCTCGTCAAGTTTCTGCTCATCTTTCTTTTTCAATTCATCTTTCATGAATGATGGCAATTTCTTCACCTCTTTCAAAGGGGATATATTATCTTGCTAAGCACCAGCAGGTTCTACCAGTGAAAGCGTTTGATGACATTGGTAAGGTTTGTGTTCATGTACTCCAGCAGGCTCATCGCCTTGGCGTACTCCATACGGGTCGGCCCCAGCACGGCAATCGTGCCCAGCAGCTCGCCATCGAGATGATAGGTCGCTGTGATGATACTGCTGTCCTTGAAATGCTGGTTCTCATTCTCCTGCCCAATCGTGACCTCCAGGCCATCGCCCATATGCGCGTGCAGGATATCTTTCATGAGTTCCTCTTCTTCCAGCATCAAGAGCATCTCTTTGACCTTTTCCACATCATGGAACTCAGGCTGGCTCAAAAGCTGTGTCGTGCCTCCGAGATACAGCCGCTCATGCTTGCCCGAATCCAATGCCCGCTGGATGATTTCCAGCGCCGACTCATAAAGCAGCTGATCCTGTATCTCGTCCTGTATCTGTGCCAATGCATGATGCTCGATCGTCTGCAGCGAATGCCCCGTCAGGTTTGCATTGATAACCTTGGCCATACGCTGGAAATCCTCGAATACCGCCCCATCTGGCATCTCAAGGATCTTGTTCTCGATGAACCCGGCATCAGTCATAAGCACTGTGATGACACGGCGATCATCGAGCGGCAGGAATTGCAGGCAGCGGAACTTAGCCTGTGTGACCTGCGGCGCGAGCACCAGCGAGACATTTTTCGTCACCTGCGAAATGATATGCGCAGTTTCCTGAAAAACTTCCTCGATGCGTTTGACCCGCGACTGATACCAGCGGTCGATGCGCACCTTCTCTTCAGCGCTTACCGGTTGTGGCGGAATCAATCCATCCACATAGAAACGATAGCCCTTTGACGACGGCACCCGTCCAGAAGAAGTATGCAAATGCTCAAGATAACCAAGCATCTCAAGATCCGCCATCTCATTGCGGATTGTCGCCGGGCTGACACCTAAGTCATGCTTTCTGGCCAAGGTCCGTGAACCGACAGGCTCAGCTGTCTCGATATAATCATCGATGATTGCCTTCAACACCCGCTGCTTGCGCTCGTCAATTTGCTCGGGCATCTGCATCCCTCCTCCTTATTCACGTTCGCGGTTAGCAAGCAATAGCAATGGGAGATCGGAAGAGCAAACGGCAGAACACCAGTCACATGGCATGAAGGCGTATGCCGG
>Ga0307913_10014_pt1 | contig 13660 bp, 14 predicted proteins | sample GoafecXyGen9Rep1_FD_203704 | JGI IMG/M metagenome (GOLD analysis project Ga0307913, IMG submission 203704) | Metatranscriptome of enriched fungal communities from goat fecal pellet, Isla Vista, California, United States - Xylan, Gen9, Rep 1... ...
CATAGCGGCCAGCTGCCGCCCCAGATTCTGCTCCCGCGTGCTCACGCGCACATATCCCAAGATTTGCTGCATAATAATCCTCCCCAATATAATAATAGGGCTATGCACGCATACAGCATGCATAGCCCCATTTATTTTACTGAGTATCTGTATTATCCCTCAATGGATTTCATCGGCATCGTTCCATTTGGCATTCTGCTTCTGCAGGGCCGCAAACGATTGACGGATTACCGGGCAGCCATAACACTCCTGCCCATCAAAAGTATCTGCTTTAGCAAAGTGTTCCATCAGATGTTTGCGGCAGGCCTCGTCGACGATAGCTGGCTGCAGTTCTGCCAGCGTCTTTTTACGTCCGCCCAAAAACTGCCGCATCCACGAATTCCACTGCGCATATTGGCGATAGAGCTGACGATGCAGAAAATCAAAACCATTGCCCGCAAAATTTTCCTTGGCATTGCAGAGTACATTACAGTTGGCACATTCATAGGTCGTTACCGTCGTGGTCTTTACATGGGAGACGCACGACTTCGGCAGTGACCAGGCAAAGTAGCCTGTCATCTTCGCCATGCGCATGATATCGGCATGCTCCTTTGCCAGGCGCTCAATATTCTGCGGGATATAGTGGCGGACCATGGCCTCCAGATTTGCCTTAGTCGCCCGTACAGGAAACGGAATCAGCTTGCCGCACTCTTCTTCGGAATCTGCCATATTCGCCTTATGTACCATCCCTAAAATCAACAGCGTCCGCTGCTGCTTCATCAACGACAAAAATTCGTTGCTATTGCTGATGCCCCACGGATCGCCATCTTCTTCCATAGCTTTATGCAGTTCAATTGCCACCAGCAGCATGCGCTTATGCAGTTCCAGCATTTCGCCAAACATGTCCTGCATTTCCTCGCGGAGTTTCTGCTTATCACTATCTGCCGCCATCCTGTGTCACTCCTTCAAACCCTCACCTTACATCTAATTCCTTTTATTTTTTCGCGGTCGATGGCCAAACTCCTTTATTCTCAGCGGATAAAATACGGCTTGAGTACAATCGTCACAAAAAATACCAGCGCGGACAGCACGACGATCGTTGCTCCTGCCGCCATGTTGAAGTAATAGGCCAGGATCAAGCCACTGATGCCAGTAAGCAATGCAATGCCGATAGATACCGCATGATATTGCTTGACATTATTGGTGACGTTGCGCGCTGCCGCCGCCGGCAGCACGAGGAGTGCGTTGATGATCAGGATGCCGACCCACTGGATGCTGATGGATACGACGACAGCCAGGATAGCGGCAAACATCCCCTCCACCCAAAAGGTCTCAATACCGCGGCTACGCGCAAACGAAGAATTGATCGATAGAACCAGCAGCTTATTGTAGAGCAAGGCCCAACCGCCAAGCACCAGCAAAAAGACCAGCGCCAGCGCCTGCAGATCTTCCTCGGTGATGCTCAGCACATCACCGATAAGAAACGAAGAAAACTTATTGAAACCGCCGCCAGCTGTCATGATCATAAGGCCCAAAGCAATCGCTGTCGAGGAAAAAACGCCGATAATCGTATCGGTCGAGGCCGTGCTCTTATTCTTGATATAGGTAATGCAAAGCGCAAACAGTATGGAAAACGCGACCAATGAGACAAGCGGTGAAACCACACCTAGCAGTACCCCGATGGCAATTCCCGTGAACGCTCCATGACCGAGTGAATCCGAGAAAAACGCCATGCGGTTCGACACGACCATCGTGCTCAAGAGGCCAAAGAGCGGCGTGACCAGCAGGATAGCCAGCAAGGCATTCTTCATAAACATATGGCTGGCCCATTCAAAAGGCAGCAGGGTATCCATGACACCATAAATCATTTCCATCAGCATCCCGCCTCACTTTCCGCTTTGCTATCATTGGCATTTCTGACTTCACCGCCCGCAAGCATGCCGAAAATACGGCGCGTGCGCGCATCGCCAAACACCTCTTTCGGCGTCCCGTTCGTGATGACGCGCTTATCCAGCAGCACAACCTGATCGGCATGACGTGCCACCATATTGAGATCATGCGAAATCAGGATAATGGCCATATCTTCTTTCTCACGCAGATCCGCAAGGATTTCATAAAAGAGCTCCAAGCCGTTCTGGTCAACGCCCGATACCGGCTCGTCAAGCAGCAACAAATCCGGCAGCGGATCAAGAGCCAGCGCGAGCAGTACGCGCTGCAGCTCGCCGCCTGAGAGCGCACCGAGACGGCGGTCAATCAAATGCGCGGCATGGACGCGGGCCAGGCTCTTTTCGACCTGCGGCCGCAATCTCTTATCTGAGCAAAGCCAGACGGGACGTTTTGACAGGCAGGCCATAAAGATATCCATAACACTCGTTGGGGCGCTGACATCAAAGCGCAGATACTGCGGTACATAGCCGATGACAGGATGCCCTGTATGCTTGCCCTTGGCATCGACATAGTGGAGCTTGCCCTGATGCGGTACCTCGCCCAGGATAGCCTTTAAAAGCGTGCTCTTGCCTGCACCATTCGGGCCGATCAAAGCCGTGAGCTGCCCGCAATGAATATGGATATTCACGTCCTCGAAGATGACCTGGCGGCCAATCCTGACCGCAAAGTCCTCGATGCGCGTGCAACAGAGCTTGGCACAATCTTCACTCGACGATGCATGATGATGTATGATATTCTTAAACAATTTCGTTACTCCTTATATTCAGCGGTTCAGCTGGCGGAACGACCGGCTCCCGGCTATAAAGCCCAATAAAGCATAAAGCAGCAATACCGCCACCGAGGCCAGCGCAGTCTCAGCGCCGCTGCCAATCCCGCGCAACAAATAGCTCGTATGCGTAAGCGGCAGCAGTTCGATGAAATAACGCAGCAAGTCCGGCAGCGCCTGCGTCGAAAAAAAAGTGCCGCACAAAAACGACATCGGCAGCAGGATATAGGTGTTGACCTGGCTCATTTCCTCATACGTCCGTATCTTCATCGCCGCGATGAAGCCGATTTCCGCAAAGATGATGCAGTTCAGCACCAGCACCAGCAAAAAAAGCGGCGTAAGCGTGAAATGTGCACCAAAGACCAAAGCCAGCACTACGATGATGGCCGAGGAAATCAGCCCGCGCAGTACAGCCGCGAGCACCTTGCCGATGACAAAGGCATCGGGCCATATCGGAGCGATGATGTATTCTTCCAGGCTTTTATGATAGATACGCTCCGCATGCACCGGTGTGATGCTATTGAAGCTGATATTCATCGAATTGAGCGCCAGGATGCCTGGCACCAGAAAGTCAAGATACGTCCCTGACTCCACCTGGATACTGCGGCCCAAGCCCCAGCCAAAAGCGACGAGATAGAGCATCGGGGCCACCATGCGCGACAAGATAAATTTCGTCAGCCGGCGCTTCAGCACGACCCAGTCGCGCCAAAATACCGTCCAGATATCGTAAAGCATCAGATGCCCTCCTTTCGCCCGGTAAGCTCGATGAATACATCCTCGAGATTGGTCGGCCGTATGAGAATCGACCCCTCACCTGCCTGCCGGCCAGCGAATTGTGCCGCAGCCTGTTTTTCAGCAAAGAACTTATACGCGCGCCCTGCGCCGCCATCCCACTCTACCGTATAACGTCCCAACTGCTCACAAAAATTTGCCGGCGTATCGAGCGCCACGAGTTTGCCTTTATTGAGGATAGCCACGCGGTCACAGAGATTTTCTGCTTCCTCGATATAATGCGTCGTCAAAAAGACCGTGACGCCGTCACGGGCCATCTGCCGGATAAGCTCCCAAATCCGGCGGCGGACCTGCGGGTCAAGTGCGACCGTCGGCTCATCCATGAACAATATGCGTGGGCGATGCAGCAGCGCGCGCGCGATCAGCAAGCGGCGTTTCATGCCCCCCGACAGACGGCGGACGCCATCGTTCACCACATCCGTGAGCTCGACATACGCCAGCAGCTCACGGATGCGCTGCCGCCGCTCCGCGCCCCGCATATGGTGCAGCCGTGCATGCAGCGCAAGATTCTCGCCAACCGTCAAGTCCTGATCGAAATTCACATGCTGCGGCACCACGCCAATGACACTCTTTAGTGCCTGTGCATGCTCCGCCAAATCCATATCCTTATAGCGGATATGACCGCTGGTCGGCTGCGTCTGCATCGTCAGCATACGGATGGTTGTCGTCTTGCCTGCGCCATTCGGGCCCAGCAAGCCAAAAATCTCCCCGGCCCCAATGGCCAGCGAGAGATTATCGACTGCTGTCTTTTCACTATTCTTCCCCGCCTTCGTCTTATGCGGAAACTTCTTTGTCAAATTTTCTATGGTTATCATGACGTATCTCCCATATCTTCTACTATAATATTGTAGCAAATTCGTCAAGACTTGGACTTTCCCGTAAAATTCCGCTACAATAGATTCTAGCAGAATCAACAAGGAGATGTAAACATGACCGCTAAACAAATCAATCTTTCCCCCGCAGAGGCCCAGCGCATGACGCGCAGCATCCAGGCCCTGCAGAAACGCCTGCGCGATATGCACGCGCAGCGCGATGCCATAAACCTGGCACTGGCGCGCGTGACGCCAGACAATCTCGGCCTGGCACTGACACAGAAGAAAAATCTAAAAGCACTCAGCACTGCTTACGACAAACTCACACAGGAAACCAGCTGCCTTGACCCGCTCGATGCCGCTCAGGTACTCGAAGAAGAATACAACTACATCCTGACCATCGGCAACGTTCTCGAAACGACACGCGAGCTCAAGAAAACTGCGCATCTTCACGATAGCAACCGCGAAGCCATCCGCGAAGGTCTCGTAAAATTCTACGATGGCCTGCGGGCCGAACTTGCCGCAGCTGAAACTGCCGCCAAAGCGAAACAAGGAGGTGCCCCCTTACGTTGACCCGTCAGATTTTATCCACACTGCTGCTGTCGGCCACGCTGCTGCTCGCTGGCTGCGCCGGCCAGACGCCAAGCCCTGCTGCCGACCCCGAGTCCTCTGCGGATAGCTCCGCAGCTGCCACAGAAACCACAGCACCAGCCTATATCACAGCCGATGATAGCTTTACCAACCTGCAGCTTGATACGCCGGCTATGCCTGTCTACGACAGCTACACCATCGCCGAGCGCCGCGCCAAGAATCTCCCCACACAACTGCCGCAGCTCACCCCCTATAAAGACGGCAAGGTAGCCTATCTGACGTTTGACGATGGCCCCGATGACAAGAACACCCCTGCCATCCTTGACATCCTGAAGGAAAACGATGTGCCCGCCACCTTCTATGTGACTGGTGCGCATGCCGAGCTGCACCCCGATGTCCTGAAGCGCATTTTCGCTGAGCATCATGCCATCGGCAACCACAGCTATGACCACGATTACCGCAAGCTCTATCCAGCGATTGATGGCTTCCTTGGCGAAATGCAAAAAACCGATGATATCATCAAAAATATCATCGGTGTGCGCCCGCTTATCCTGCGGGCTCCAGGTGGTGTCATCGGCAACTTCACGTCAGCTTACCCGCCCGCACTTGCAGCCAATGGCTATGTCGAACACGATTGGAATGTCAGCTCGGCTGACGCCGCCCCCGGTCATCCGACCGCTCAGGATTTCATCGGCAATATCGACAGCCAGACGGATAACAAGGACTTTGCCATCATTCTGATGCACAGCTCCGAAGGCCATGAGGAAACGGTCAAAGCTTTGCCGGAAATCATCCGCCTCCTCAAGGCCAAAGGCTTTTCTTTCGGCGTCATCACACCGATGACGCCTCAGCCTTGGTAAGTCTCAAAGGTTTTCCAGCAGGCGGATTTCATTCTTGAGAATGTATTCCTGCTTCCCAGGCATACGGCCATTGACGAGATAGGCAAACGCCAAATCTACCGCCAAATGCCCTTGCCGGTACGGATGCTGGAAAATCGTGGCCCGCACCACACCGAACTTCATCATTTCCACGGTCGTTGGCACGCTGTCAAAAGCGATGACCATCGGCCGTTTTTCTTTGGGCAGCTGCATGACCGCACGGCCAATCCCATAAACGCCAGCAGCCAGGGAAACCAGTGCCGTCGTCTCAGGATGCGCCAAAAGAAACGCCTTCGTACGCTCATAGGCGAAAATCTCATCATCTTCATGTTCGATGACGTCGATGACATGGAAATTCTCGACCCGCTGCATGCGATGCATGAACCCATCGAGACGCTGCTTATGGCCAAGCACCTGCCGGCTGCCAAGAATCAAGCCAATCTCAGCGCTGCGGCCAATCATAGCCTCCAGCAAAGCGCAGGACGTGATGCCGCCATTATAATAATCACTGCCGACATAGCAGTGGCGTTTCGACCCGTCCACATCGTTATTGACATTGACGACAAAGATGCCCGCCGCCACAAATTCGTCAATCTTAGCAATAACACGCGCATCATTGATAGGATTGAGAATCAGCGCCTTGACCTCTGGCTGCAATTCTTCCATGAGCCGCAGCTGTTCCTCTGGCTGATAGCCTTTCATCGTGCGGATGTCTACCTGCAAGCCATAAACTGCATACTCCCTTGCCGCATCCTTCATGCCCTCTATCACTTTGTCAAAAAAAGCATTTCCCTCCGACGATAAAATCACGCCGATGATGGGCCGATTCTTGCGGGCCGCTAATGCTTTGCCAGCCGGATTCGGCTCATAGCCCAGCTGCTTAGCCATCTTGCGGATATGCTCAGCTGTTTCGGCATTGACACGGCCACAGCCATTCAAGGCACGGTCAACCGTCCCGCGCGATACGCCGCAAAGCTCAGCAATTTTCTTCATGGTAACCATACTATCATCTCGCTATCCTGCATAATCCCTTATTCTCGTTCCTTATGATATCCGTATTTTAGCAAGTTTTTCCGCTTTCGTAAATAACAAATCCTTTTAATAAACAAAAGCCTCCTCTGTCATCTCTGGCAGAAGAGGCTTTCGTGCTCAATCAGCAAAGTTCGATATTCTCTCCCTGCAAACCAATCCAGGCACCCTCACGGTCAAGACCGCTTTCCTTATGCGCAATCAGCCATTTGTTGTCCGCAAACAGCAGCCGGTCCTCGGCCTGATTGCCGGGCTTTTCCCGCAGTTCCTCATTCGTCCCTTTCGGCAAGACAACACCGCAGCGGAACTCCTGGCCTTCCTTGCCACACGGCGCATAATGAAGCGTCGTCGCATAAAGCTCGACTGCCGTGCCTGCCGGCACGAAAAATACTTCCATCTTGCTCGTATCATAGGTATTGTTCTCATAGTCGATATCCTGCTGGCGGCCCAAGATCAGATAAAGGTCTGTCGCTGCGATATCGATTTCCGAAGAGCGATGATACTCAACGGCATTGAGCTTCTCATTCCAGCCGCTGCAATGACCAAACTCAATGGCCTGCTCGCCATAGGTCTTATCCTTGAGCTCCTGATAGAGCGGCAATTCCTCAAACGCACGGACCGACGGCTCATAGACCACTTCGCCTTTCTTCACAGCCGGACGGGCTTTGATCGTCTCCACAAAACCTGTGACATCCAATGGCAGAACACGGCCATACGTACGAAATTCTTTTTCTTTGACACTGCTGATTTTCATTTTCTGCACCTCGCGATTCTATTCATCCAATTATTTTTCTAATTCTTTGTAGCTGAAATAGTCAAAGTCAGCAGGCAGCGCCGTGCCCGTGATATCGATGCAATTCATGCCGACAAATGCCCCAGTAAAGAAGCCGCCGCCCCGCACATAATCGTCGGACAGCTTCCAGCTAGCCAGCGTAACAGGAAGGAACGTAAACGATTCGCCATCAAAGGAATACCCATAACGGTAGCTCCGGCCACGTACCTCCGCTTTGAAATGGACCGTCTTCACATCCTCCGGCACAGGGATTTCCTGCCCGGCAAGCGGCATCGAGAAGCTGCCATTATCGGCAATGACCAAATCGATACAGCGTCCCTTGCTCTCATTCCAGGTCACATGGATGCTCGACCAGTTCTCCGTATTATAGTAGCAGGTCATGCCCGCCATCTGCTGGAACGATTTTGGCTGGAATTCTACGCTCGTCTGCGCATCAAAGGCAAACGACTGCCAACGGCGGGCCACATGTGCCTGCGTGAATTTCGACTGCAGGGATTCGCGGCCGTAGAGCCGCAGGAATCCCGGACGATCCGTAAGGCTGCCGAGCGTTTCCGTAAACGGAATCCGCAGCGTCTGGAAATTGATATTTAAATCCGTAGAATCAAAATCATCTACTTCTTCATAGGTTGCTGCCCATTCCTGCACCGGAAGATCCGGAGCCTCGACCTCCAGGCTGCCCTGACGACCGCCCACTACCACCGGCCAGCCATCGTGCCACTCGATTTTCTCGATAGCGGTCTCACGGCCCAGCGGGCAATAGGCATGCTGCTCACGCTCGCGGCTCGGGAAACCTGATGGTGCCGGCAGCGGCCGTCCCGTCAAGTGCGCCAGATACCACTCGCCCCCCTGCGTTTGCACCAGCGAAGCATGCCCGCATTTCTGCAGTGGATTATGAACCTCCGTCCAGGCAGACAGCATGGGGTAATCGGGCTGGATTTCATAGGGCCCATGGATATCCTTGCTCCGTGCGATGGTCTCCGAATGCTGATACGTCGTACCGCCCTCAGCTGTCATCAGATAATACATATCATTGATGTGGTAAAGATGCGGGCCTTCGGTGTAGGCAATATCCGTGCCCTTGTAGATGATTTCCGGCTGGCCAATGAGCTTTTCTTCCGCCACCGAATATTCCTGCAAAGCGATACCATAGAAATTATGATGGTAGACGCGCTGATCCCAATACATATTGACCAGATATTTGCGGCCGCTCGGGTCATGGAAAAGCGACGCATCAAATCCTGCCCCATTCAAAAGGATTGGCTTTGACCACGGCCCTTTGATATCTTCGGCCGTCGTAAGATAATTATGGCAGTCCTTCCACATGCCATCGACGACCTTGACATCGGTGTAAATGAGCCAGAACTTACCATCGGCATAGCTAAGGTCTGGTGCCCAGATCCCGCCCGAATCCGGATTGCCTTTCATATCGAGCATTTCCGTGGTGTCAAGCGGATGGGCAATAAGATGCCAATGCACAAGATCCCTGGAATGATGGATCTGCACGCCCGGAAACCATTCAAATGTCGACGTGGCAATGTAGTAGTCATCCCCAGCCCGCACGATGCTCGGGTCGGGATTGAAACCTTTCAAGATTGGATTCTGTATCTTCATGATAAATGCTCCTTTTTACATAGTCCCTGTTGCCGGCGTTCCTTCATGTTCCTGCGCCTGCTCCTGTGCATGGCGGCTCTCAAGCTCCGTCACGATCTCATGATAACGCGCATCATCGAGGCCATAGAAGCAGATATCGATAAACGCCACAGCGAGGAACAGCAGCGGAATGAGCGTCGTCGTCAGCAAAATGCCCTGCAGGGCCTCAGGCGTCTGCACCTGATTGGCCACATAGCCAAACCGCGCCAGCATGAAGCCCGGAACGATACCGCCGAGCGCAAGCCCAAACTTGAAGAAGAAACCGATGATTGCATAGATCATACCGCTAAGCCGCTTACCTGTCTTGTACTCACCATACTCGATGGTCTCAGGAATCAGCGCCCACATAAAGCCGCCGGCGACGATGATACCGCACGAACCAATGAAGCGCGCGATGAGCACCAGCGTGATATTTTCAGCCGGCACCAGATAGGTGACGATACAGCCCACCATGCCAAGTACCAGCGAGATGCGCAGCAGATTGATCTTGCCGACGAGCTTGTTGAACGTCGGTACCAGTGGCAGCAGGAAGAAGGCCGGCAGAGTACCGATGAGGCCAAACCACTAGATGAGGTCCGGACGGTTGCAGTTATAGGTAATGAAGTATGTGCCAATGGAATTCGTGACTGCCATCATACCAAAGAGGATGATAAAGAACAGACTAAGGACAACCAGCGGACGATTGACCTTGAACTGCTTGAATACATCGACAAAACGCAGCTTCTCATCATTTGACGGATCGATCTTGATGCGCTCCTTCGTCTGCGAGAAGCAGTAGAGCAGCAGCAAAGCGCCAATGACGCTATAAAGCCCCATGGTTACCTGCCAGCCAAACCGTGACTCCTCGCCCGTATAGCTGCCCGAAATCATCGTAACCAGTACCGGAATGCCAAACGAAACGATAAGGCCGCCCAGATTGGCACAGAGCATGCGGATAGAAGTCATGCTGACGACTTCCTTGTTATCACGGGTCATCGCTGCCGTAAGCGCTCCATAAGGAATGTTAATCGTCGTGTACACTAAGGACAGACCGATATAGGTCGCATACGCATAGATAATGCTCGCGCCCTGCGTAAGTTCCGGCGTGCTGAAGCAAAGGATGCCGAGCACCGCAAACGGGAATGCACCATAGAGCAGATAGGGACGGAACTTGCCGTATTTAAAGGTATGCTTATCCACAAACGTACCGACGATCGGATCGACAATGGCATCCATCACGCGCACGATCAGGAACATTGTCGCGACAATTTCCGCTGGCAAGCCATAAACATTGGTATAGAAAAACAAGAGATACGTACAAACCGTGGTATAGATGAGGTTGCATGCCAGGTCGCCCATAGCGTAGCCTGTCTTTTCCCGCATGCTCAGCTTATAATTTTTCAAAGCTTCCATTTTTTCTCCCTCTCCCGGCTTTATCAACAGCCGATATGACGCAGTTTCTTACCATCCATCAAATTCTTTTCGATATTTTCCAATGTGACGTTTTTCGTCTCCGGCACATAAGCAAGCATCAGGACGATAAATAGTCCATTGAGCAGTGCATAAAGCCAGAATGTATGCGCCGATCCCAATGTATCGACAAGCGTCAGGAACGTTGCACCGACAATCGCACAGGTAATCCAATTCGTCATCGTCGAGCAAGCCACGCCAAATTCACGGGACTTGAGCGGCTGGATTTCCGAGCAGAGCACCCAGACAATCGGCCCTGCACTCATGCCAAAACCGGCAATGCTGACCATCGTCATGATAGCAGCCAGATACGAAACCGACACATCCGCCGTACCAGCTTCAAGCATCGACATGCAGACACCTACCACTGCCATGGACAGTGCCATAACCCCAAAGCCAATCTTAAGCGTCGGCTTGCGGCCATTCTTGTCCACCATAAAGATGGCAATAAACGTCGACAATACAAAGACAATACCATTGATAACTGTGCCGATCATCTGGTCTTCGGTCGTAGAGAATCCAGCCAGGCTCAGGATTTTCGGTGAATAATACATGATGACATTAAAGCCCGTAAACTGCTGCATGGCCTGCAGCAGCACGCCGAGGAACACCGCCCGGCGGACATTCTTGTTCGCCTTGAACAAGGCCCAGCCATCCTGCTTGATTTTAAGAGCTTCCTTGATCTCCATAAGCTCTTCTGCTGCTGCCTGCGCACTGCCATGCAGGGAATCGAGGACATGCGATGCTTCCTCCAAGCGGCCAACAGCCGCCAGCCAGCGCGGGCTGTCCGGCAAGCGGAGGACCGTCAGCAGCAGCAGTACGGCCGGCAACGCTATGATCATCAACATCATGCGCCAATTGCCCGTGTAACTGAACGCCGTATCCGACAGGAACGCTGCCAGGATTCCCACCGTTACCATCAGCTGATAGCCGGATATCACTCGTCCCCGTGCATTCTTATCCGACATTTCTGCTAAATACAACGGGGCTGTATAAGATGCAATGCCAACGGACAATCCAAGGATCAGCCGGAAGCCAATAAGCATATCGGCGCTGACAGCAAAGCCTGACCCCAGCGAACCGATGATAAAGAGTGCGGCACCGATCATCAAGCTCTTCTTACGGCCAATCTTCTTGGCCATGACCGACGCAATGATAGCACCGGTTGCGGCGCCGACCATCATCGAACTGACTACCCATTCCTGCGCGGCACTGGTAAGATTCCATTCCTGACTGATGAACGGCAGTGCCCCGGAAATAACCCCCTGATCGAGGCCAAAGAGCAAGCCAGCCATGCCGGCCGCAAAGTAGATAAACATGCGGACATGCGCTACCGCCCGCTTTGTCTCCTGCTCCTCAGCCATATCTTTTGCGATTGAAGCCCCCATGAGCGAATCCCTCCCTTATAATACAGCCAAATCGCTATAACATTCTTTGAGCTGGACATATAGCTTCTGATAGAGTTTGTGGCCTTTCTCATAATACGCATGCGCTGCCGGGTCCGGCTGGCACCAGGTATCCTGCTCAATAAAATGGCGGCAAGCCGATGGCACATCACGGAAGATACCTGCTCCAACACCAGCCAGGATAGCCACGCCAAGTGCCGGCCCTTCCTGTGCCTTGATGGTCTTGACCTCGCAATTGTACATATCAGCCAGCATCTGCCGCCAGATGCGGCTCTTGCCACCACCGCCACAAGCCATCATCTCATTGACATCGACATTCATCTCTTTGAGAATACCGAAGCAATCCGCCAGTGAGTAGCTGACGCCTTCCATGACCGCCCGCAGCATATCCGCTTTCGTATGGATAGCCGACAGGCCAAAGAACACGCCCCGGCACTCCGGATTCAGATGCGGAGTACGCTCCCCCATCAAATATGGCAGATAGAGCAGCCGATGGCTGCCGATTGGCACCTTGGCAACATCTTCATTGATAAGGTCATAGGCATCGACCTTTTTGAGCACCGCATCATTCTTATACTTTTCAGCCAGATTGTCGCGAAACCATTTGAGGGATAAGCCCGCCGCCTGCGTAACTCCCATGACATGCCAGCAGCCCGGCACCGCACAGCAGAACGTATGGACACGCCCCTTGGGATCGATACGCGGCGTACTTGTATGCGCAAAAACGACCCCGCTCGTACCGATGGTCGTAAACGCACGGCCATCTTCCACAATACCTGTTCCCACGGCAGCCGCCGCATTATCCCCAGCACCACCGACGACAACCGTATCGACGGTGAGGCCGGTACGTTCCGCAAACTCCGCGGTGATATGACCGGTGACTTCTGGCGATTCATAGACCTTTGGCAGCAAAGCCTCATCAATCTCCAGTTTTTCGAGGATTTCCTTAGACCAGCAGCGGTTCGGTACATCGAGGAGCTGCATCCCGCTCGCATCAGAGACCTCCGTCGCATAGTCACCAGTCATGCGGAAACGCACATAATCCTTTGGCAGTAAAATATGGCGGCAAGCGCGGTAGTTTTCAGCTTCATGATTGCGAACCCAAAGGATCTTTGAGGCCGTAAACCCCGTAAGCGCCGGATTGGCCGTAATCTCGATCAAACGCTCCTTGCCGACCCGCCGGGTAATTTCCTCACATTCTTTGCCTGTACGCTGATCGCACCAGATGATTGCCGGACGGATGACCTCATTCTTTTCATTGAGCATGACCAATCCATGCATCTGCCCGGAAAGACCGATTCCCTTGATGTCCGCAGCTGGTACACCTGACGCACGGACCACATCCTTCACCGTCTTCAAAACTGCCCCATACCAATCGAGCGGTTCCTGTTCCGCCCAGCCGTTTTGCGGCTGATAGAGCGGATATTCCTGTGAAGATGATCGCACGACCTGACAGTTCTCATCAAAAAGAACCGTCTTTGTAGCCGAGGTACCGATGTCGATACCAATAAGATACTTCATAAATACTGCCCCCCTGTTTAGCCAGCCTTATTTGCGTGCTTATGCAC
>Ga0307913_10015_pt1 | contig 13492 bp, 11 predicted proteins | sample GoafecXyGen9Rep1_FD_203704 | JGI IMG/M metagenome (GOLD analysis project Ga0307913, IMG submission 203704) | Metatranscriptome of enriched fungal communities from goat fecal pellet, Isla Vista, California, United States - Xylan, Gen9, Rep 1... ...
CGGTAATCTCAGCCGTACCATTCTGTTTCTTAGCTACTTCCTCAATCTGCTCGCGGATCATCGCCTTGCGTTTGTCCTGATCGACGATGATGAAGTTCTCTTCGCAAGCCTTCTCATAGCTGTCTGCATCGGCAATCGTAAAATCGCCCTGCGACAGGAAGCGATGACCGCGGGACGTGCGGCCGGATTTTACCTCAGCTACCTCAAACGGGATGACTTCGTCATCGAGCAGTGCCACGATCCAGCGCAGCGGACGGATGAACTTGAAGTCAAGGTCGCGCCAGCGCATGTTGTTCGGGAACGAAAGACCGCAGATGAGGTCTTTTAAAAGTTCCTGCAAGAGCTCAGCCGTAGCCTTGCCTTCCTCATGAACCATCGCATAGACATAGCCGTCCTTTTCGACCAGGTCTTTCGGGTCAACGCCCTGGCCGCGGGCAAAGCCCTTGGCGGCCTTGGACGGATTGCCGTCCGCATCGAAGGCAATCTTGACCGACGGGCCGCGGTTCTCACTGGAGACATCTTCCTGTTTCTCAGCCAAATCTTTTACAATAAGTGCCGTACGGCGCGGCGTACCCAGCGTGCGGATACTGCCAAAGGCAATGCGGTTCTCCTGGAATGCTTTTTCTGCATTCTCTTTCAGCTGGGCAAGGATGCCCGGCATGACATGGGCCGGAACTTCTTCCGTGCCGATTTCGAGTAATAAATCCTTGCTCATGCTTACTTCTCCCCTCTATGCAACATCGGATAGCCCAGTTCCTCACGCTGTTTCAGATAGCACTCAGCGCAGAGACGGGCCAGCTTGCGGACGCGGCCAATGAATGCCGTGCGCTGTGATACGGAGATAGCGCCGCGTGCATCGAGCAGATTGAACGTATGCGAGCACTTGAGCACGTAGTCATAAGCCGGATGGACATAGCCCTCGGCGATGACGCGGACAGCCTCGGCCTCGTATTTATCGAAGAGCTCGAACAGGAGCTTCTCATCGGAAAGATCGAAAGCATAAGCCGACTGCTCATACTCGTTCTGATGGAAGACATCGCCATAGGTGTAGTCATCCGTCCACTGGATGTCATAGACGTTCTCGACACCCTGAATGTACATCGCCAGACGCTCCAAACCATACGTGATCTCCGATGCGACCGGCTTGATGTCCTGACTGCCTACCTGCTGGAAATACGTGAACTGCGTGATTTCCATGCCATCGAGCCAGACCTCCCAGCCGAGCCCCCAGGCGCCCAGCGTCGGCGACTCCCAGTTATCCTCAACGAAGCGGATATCGTGCTTCTTCGGATCGATGCCGAGACGCTCAAGGCTCTCGAGATAGAGCTCCTGAATGTTATCCGGCGACGGCTTCATGATAACCTGGAACTGATGATGCTGGTACAGGCGGTTCGGGTTATCGCCATAGCGGCCATCAGCCGGACGGCGCGACGGCTCGACATAGGCAACATGCCACGGCTCCGGGCCGAGCACGCGCAGGAACGTGGACGGGTTCATCGTGCCGGCGCCCTTCTCGACATCATACGGCTCGGCCAGGATGCAGCCCTGTTCCGACCAGAATTTCTGCAGGGCCAGGATGATTTCCTGAAATTTCATGGGAACAACTCCTCTTCTAATAAATCTGCTACGGAAACGCAAAAAAGTCCCGCCCCCGTAACGTTATCGTTACAGGGACGAGACCTATCTTTCAAAATCCCGCGGTTCCACCCTGATTGGTTTCCTCAAAGGAAGCCCGCCTCAAAGTATTGGATTCCGCTCCAAAGTGCCTTTCATCTCATTGACGGCCTTTCACCATCGCCGTCTCGCTAAGGGGAGAGACTACTTCTCTTCTTCATCGCTGCTTACGAGTTTAGCAAAATCAAAGACACTTGTCAACTCCAGACTCACTTCGTCAGCTTGATGCCCGGAATGATTTTTTCCTCGATCTGTTTGCCGATGCCATCACTTTTCTCCTTGGGATAAGCCAATGTGACCAGCCACGATTCGTCTGCGTCCTCAAGATAAACCACCTTGAGCACTTCGTCCTCACCGCGCAGCTTGCCGTTTACCGTCGTCACGATGGCATTGCGGCCATCGATGGTCATTTGCTTTTCCTGCTGAGAAATGTTTGTCATCTTAGCAGCCTTGGCCAGCGACTGGATATAGCCCGTGCGCATGGCTTTTCCCATGTCCTCATAGAACTGGTGTGCCTTGGGCTCCTGTGCCGGGCCATAGTTCTGCTCGATGCCCTGGCGGTTAAACGTATTGGCCGTGAACTCGGCCAGATGGATATCCTCGCCAGTCGGCCGTTCCATGCAGCTCTGGCGTTTCTGGATAGCCACCGCCAGCTGCGGGCTTACTGGCACATCCTTCATCGAACCGCTCAGAGAAAATGGCAGCTCCATTGAAAGCTTATATACCTGCCCCTGCACAGACACCTGCTGCAGCGGCTTATCGCCAAAACAGCCCGTCAGAAATATACACGTCAGCAGCAACATCAACGCTGCCAGCAGTATCTTGTGTTTCTTCATTGCGTTAACCCTTTCATCAAAATGACCGTTTACAGCTGCTGGATAAAGGCCAAGGATTTGAGCGGCCGTCCCAGCAGCGACTGCAGATAGCTTAGCAGCAGCTGCTCCGCCTGTACCAGCAAACGCGCACTTACCTTGAGCTGCGCAGCCTCTGACCAGTCAAAATTCCGCAAGCTCAGAATGAAGCGCCGCAGCTCAGCAGGAAACGCCACCATGCCGGCTGAGCTGCAATCCTCACAGAGCACGCCGCCCGCGGCCTGCTGGAAATACGCATCGCCATTGATTTCCCGGCCACAGTGTACGCAGTGCTCATAATGCAGCTGCATGCCTGTAAACTCCAGCAGCTGGTAAACTGCCGCCAAGGCCGTCACGCGCGGATTTCGCGTCTCAAAGGCAGACAAGATCAGCAAAAGCTGCGAAAACATCTGTGGTTCGGGCTGGCCTTCCGGCAGGAACTCACGCAGGAACTCCGCCACGAAACTGCCATACGACATAGCCGTCAAATCCTCGCTGAGTTTGCGGTAATGCTGTTTCAGCGTACACTGCTTCACCGTATCCACCCGCTGCCCTTCGGCAAGCTGAAGCTCCAGCAGCGAGAACATCTGCATCCCGCCAGCCAGCGGACTGCGCGGCCGCCGGCAGCCAAAGGCCGCAGCCTTCACCAGCCCGCGCTCGCGCGTGAAGAACGTCATCATCTTGTCGGCTTCGCCCCAGTTCTTCGCCCCGAGCACTACCGCTTCGGTCTGATAGATCGCCATTATTTCTTTTCCTTCTGCAGCAGCGCGCTGGCCGCTGCCTTTGACAGATTGCCCGGCTCAGCCGCCAGCGGCGCGGACTGGCGTTTCGGCATGACCGCACCAGCTGTCAGCATATACTGCAAAGCCGATTCGCTGCTGATATCGAGATAGATAACATCGGTCTTGCGCACAAACAAGTTCGTACCCGAAGTCATGTTGAGACTCCAGGGGACAAAGACGCAGACATAATCATCGCCGAGCTTTTCCTTGAGCATCTCCGGAACATCAGCCATGATAAACCCCAGTGCCTGTGACTGATGGAACGGTACCAGCACCACCTGGTCGAACATGTTGTTGGACTCAAACACCGCCGTGGACAAGTGCTTGACACTATTATAGATGAATTTGACGACGGGAATCTTCCCGAGCAGTGTTTCCCCGATATGGATCAAGCGGCGGCCTGCCCAATACGACGATGCCCAGCCCGTCACATAGATAATCACCAATAGCGTAATAAGCCCCATCCCGGGGAAGTAAAAGGGCAGATGCTTGCCAAGGACTCCCTCCGTAAAATGCAGCGTCTCAGCCACCACAAAGAACGTGATAGCCAATGGCACAAGCAGTATCAGTCCATTGATAAAGCGGCGGGAAATGCAGCGGGACCAGCTGCGATTCGGCTTATCGCCCGTACCCCCGCTCATCGTTCATCACCAAAACCGAAGTTGCGCAGGATACCATCGCGGTCACGCCAATCCTTGCGTACCTTGACCCACAAATCGAGGAACACCTTCGAGCCCAGCAGGTTCTGGATATCCGTGCGCGCCAGGGCACCAATCTCGCGCAGCATTGCGCCCTTGGCTCCGATGATGATGCCCTTCTGCGAATCGCGCTCGACATAGATTGTCGCGCGGATATAGACATCATCATTCGGACGCGTCGTCATCTCATCGACATCGACAGCAATCGCATGCGGAATCTCATCACGCGTGAGATGCAGTGCTTTCTCGCGGATAAGCTCGGCCACGATAAGCCGTTCCGGCTGATCCGTAATCATATCATCGGGATAGTACTGCGGCCCCTCAGGCAGGTATTTCTTGACCTCTGTAAGCAAACTGTCAAGATTCGTTTCTTCCTTGGCCGAAATCGGCACAACGCCAGCAAAATTATACTTATTGGTATAGTTGGCAATGATAGGCAGAGCCTGCGACCGCTCAATCAAATCGATCTTGTTGACGACGAGGATAACCGGTTTCTTTGTCGCCTGCAAGCGTTCGAGAATGAACATTTCGCCCGGCCCCAGCTTCTGCGTGGCATCCACTACAAAGAAAATCGCATCGACTTCCTTGAGCGTGCCCTCGGCTGCCTTTACCATATACTCGCCGAGCTTGTGCTTCGGCTTATGGATGCCCGGCGTATCGAGGAATACGATCTGCGCATCAGGCTGCGTCAGGATGCAGAGGATGCGGTTGCGCGTCGTCTGCGGCTTATCGCTCATAATGGCGATTTTCTCGCCGATCAGTGTATTGACCAGCGTCGATTTGCCGACATTCGGGCGGCCGATAACGGCGATAAACCCTGATTTATGCTTGCCCTTCTTTGCTGCCGGCTGTTTTACGGCCGCCTTTTCCGGCTCTTTCTCCGCCTTATCCTCGCGCGAGATGCCCAGCTGCCCCATGACATAACGCTGCTCTTCTTCCATCTCCTCACGGTCCGCATCTTCCATATGGTCATAGCCCAAAAGATGCAGCATACCGTGAACCGTCAGGAAAGCCATCTCGCGGCGCACGCTGTGCCCATAGTCTGCCGCCTGTTCTTCGGCACGCTCCACCGAAATGATGAGGTCACCCAGCACATCGACTTCGGGTTCGCCTTCGATCTCCGGCTCCTCGCTCTCATTGAGCGCAAACGACAGGACATCCGTCGGACGGTCAATGCCGCGATACTGTTTGTTGAGCGTATGGATATACGCATTGTTGGTCAGCGTTATGCTGACCTCGCCATTCTCCACATCGTAGAGCTTGCCGACCATCTCAGCTGCCGCCTTGACATTATCGATATATTCCTGCGGAAACGTAAGCTCCTCTGGATAATTGCTGATGATTACTTCCATTCCTTATGCCTTTCCCTGTCTCTCTGCCTCAGCTTTGGCCTTGGCTTTTTTCTTCTTTGCTTCCCAGTCGCCATACGCCTCAACGATGCGCGTCACGACCTCATGGCGGATAACATCCATCGGCGCCATGCGCACGATGCCGACGCCCTTAACATTCTTCAACACCTCCGCCGCCTCACGCAGGCCCGAGGTCACGCCGCGTGGCAAATCGACCTGCCCGAGGTCGCCCGTAACGACCATACGGGAGCCAAAGCCCAAGCGCGTCAAGAACATCTTCATCTGCTTATCCGTCGTGTTCTGCGCCTCATCGAGAATGATGAACGCATCCTCCAGCGTGCGCCCGCGCATATAAGCCAGCGGTGCAATCTCGATAACGCCCTTAGCCATGAGCTTCTGGTATGCATCCTGCCCTAAGATATCCTGCAGAGCATCGTAAAGCGGCCGCAGATACGGATCGACCTTATCCTGCAGATCGCCGGGCAAAAAGCCCAGCCGTTCGCCAGCCTCGACAGCCGGGCGCGTCAGGATAATCTTATTGATCTCCTTATTGCGCAGGGCCGCCACCGCCATGACGACTGCCAGATACGTCTTGCCCGTACCAGCCGGCCCGATGCCAAAGGTAATCGAATTGTGACGGATGGTATCAAGGTAAAGCCGCTGACCGAGCGTCTTGGGTCGCACATGACGGCCGCGCGACGTCACGAGAATCGTATCGCCAAACAGCGTATGGAGTGCCTCGCCCTTGCCCCCCTTGACGAGCCCGATGCCATAACGCACCTCATGCATCGTAATCGTCGTGCCCTGACGGTAGAGATACTGGAGCTCTTCAAGCACCTTGGCCGCCGGCTCCACCATCGCGGCCTCGCCGAGAATCTCGATGCGGTCGCCACGGCTTATGAACTGACAGTCAAAATTCTCCCGCATGACCTGCAGGAATTCATCGCGCTCACCCAAAAGCGAATAAGCCTCTTTATGGTCTTGGAAAACAATCTGCTTTTCTAATGCCTGCTGCAAAGAATCTGTTCACCTGCTTCTCTCTTATCGAATAAACAATAAATACAGTCCCATTGTACCACATATCCAGCCCGCAACCAAAATACTTCCCAAAGAAAAAAGCCTGCACCTCCGACTTCGTTTACCTATATATCCATGTAAGTTGACTGTTAACTGTAAAAGCTATAAAATGTTAACGACGGATTTTATCCTCACAAAATAATGAAGCGAGGCTGACTGCTATGAAAATCACGAACATCCAATTGCTTACCGATAAAATCATCGCGGGACTGCGCCTAAAACGCAGCGATGACCTTTCGTATCTTCTGACAGCGCCGCTAAAGGAGCTGCAGGAAGGGGCACGCCGGCTGCAGGATCACTTCTGCGGCAATCACATCGATTTCTGCACCATCATCAACGGCCGCAGCGGCCGCTGTGGCGAAAACTGCAAGTATTGCGCCCAGGCAGCCTGCCATCATACCGGCATCGACGAATATCCCTTCCTGCCCAAGGAAGAAATCATCCAAAACGCCAAGGCCAATCAAGACGCTGGTGCCAACCGCTTTGCCATCGTTACGTCGGGACGTGCTCTTGCCGGAGCAGACTTCGACAAGGCCATCGATACGTACAAGGCCATGCACGACAAACTCACCATCGGCCTCTGCGCCTCCCATGGCCTGCTGACCCGCGAGCAGTTCAAGCGGCTGCGCGCTGCCGGTGTCACAAGCTATCATCATAACATCGAGACCAGCCGCCGTTTCTTCCCGCAAATCTGCACCTCACATACGTATCAAGACCGCATCGATACCATCAAGATTGCTCAGGAAGAAGGCTTCTGTGTCTGCTCGGGCGGCATCATCGGCATGGGCGAGACCTGGGAAGACCGCCTCGATATGGCTATCAGCCTGGCTGAGCTCGGCATCGAATCCATTCCCATCAACGCGCTGATGGCAATTCCAGGCACAGGACTTGCCAACCGGCCTGCCCTGCCTGCTGAAGATATCCTGCGCACCATTGCGATTTTCCGCTTCATCAATCCAGCAGCCAATATCCGTCTGGCGGCCGGCCGCAAGCTGCTGCCCCAAAACGGTGCGACCGCCTTCCGCGCCGGCGCCTCGGCTTCGATTACCGGCAACATGCTGACGACTTCCGGCACGACCATCAAGGAAGACATGGCCTTGCTGCGCACACTTGGCCTTACGAACCAAAACACAACCTGCACCGCCAGCTGCGGTACGCACTGATTTATAAAAATAAACAGCAAGGTGGATTGCCTTATCGAACCATCCACCTTGCTGTTTATTTTATGCGTTTGGCATTGAATTTTTCAATCATCTTCTCAGGCTTGTAAGATTCCTTAGCCTTGCGCAGGCCCTCATGGCCCATATCTTCCTCGCGGTTCACATAGGTCATGCCCTGCCAGCAATGTTCGATGAACCCTTGATTGATGGCCGGATAGGCGCCACGGATATCCGGATCGGCTTTCTCCACATGCACGACCACGGTATCGGTGTTCAGCTGCTCGCCGAAGGTGAACGCAATGATGCGCCCATCAAGGCGGATAGCTCCGCCCTTGAGCCCGAAGTACTCAAAATCCGCAAACACCTCACGGATAGCCTGGCTTTCCCAGCCGATAAACGGATCATCGGGTTCATCCTGGATGCGCAGGTCATACCAGCGCTGCAGCTCATCCAGGCAAGCCGGCAGGATTTCCTGCGTCATCGGCAGATACTCCGCCTGCGGATATAGCTTGCGAAAAGCATTCAAATGGTTTTTCTTGGAATGAAGCTTGCGCCCGGACAGGGTGATGAGCTTTTCCGCCAAGTAGACGTAATCGTAATTGTCACGATCTGCCTCAACGGAAAAAGCAGCCCCTTCATATCGCTCCAGCACAGCCGCATAGCTTTTTTCCATACCAGTCATGAAGAACGGCCTGTCCTGCGCCTCAAAGTAGGCCAGGAATTTTGCCGTAGCCTCCTGCATCTTCTCCTCGGGGCCATAGGGCTGCAAAGCCATCAGCTGTCCATTCCATTCAGCAGTCATATAGAGGACACCGTCCTCTTCGCACCACTTGATATGATATGGCTTGCGCCACATGAACAGATTCGTAAAATTGAAATGGGAATTTTCATAATAACGACTTTTAAAATACCGGTCAAGCAATGGCTTGTCGGCCTTCGTCAACGCACGGAATTCTATGATAATCATCCTCCTGATGACACACTTTCGTTACTGTGTACCCTCTCATGATAACAAATCTGTCAAGTACCGGCTGTGACTGACTCACTGAAGCTTCATCATTTGACGAGCACTTTCCGCCTGCTGCGCCACCTCAGCTACATCAGCACCGCCATTGGCAGCTATTGCCGCCAGAACAGCTCCCTCGACCAGCGGACAGTCGACCAGCTTTACCATATCATCCTTGAGATTCTCCTGCACCAGTTCAGCCGTCATGACAGCACTGCCCATATCCATGAGGATTACAGCACCATCATGACCACAAACTTCCTCGACAGCCAGCGTGATTTTCTCATAGCTTGTCCCGAGCATGCCATCATCCAGTCCGCCAGCTGCGGCAATCTGCGCATCACGCGCCATCATTTCCGCCAGCTCTTTCACGCCCTCGGCCAGCTTCTGGCTATGTGATACGATTACAATCCCTACCAACGCCTTCCCTTCTCTCCTGCTTTATTTGAAAATGCGGCCAGATGTCTGACCGCATTCCATCAATGTATCCTATTGTACCATAATTTCCTGCAATTGCAACAAATGTCTTATTTGTAATAAGCCACGCCAGCCTCAAACAGCTGCTGGTCTTTGCTGCCTGGCACGTTGACAGCAATATGCTCACCAATGCGCTCCGAATGTCCCATCTTGCCAAGCACACGGCCGTCGGGGCTCGTGATACCCTCGATGGCATTGACCGAACCATTCGGGTTGAACGGGATAGCCATCGACGGATTGCCCGACACATCGACATACTGCGTGGCAATCTGCCCGCGCACGCGCAGCTTCGCGATGATTTCCCGATCGGCAACGAAACGGCCCTCACCATGCGAGATCGCAATCGTGTGGATATCGCCCACCTTGACATTGTTGAACCATGGCGACAAGTTCGATACGACCTTTGTCTGCACCATGCACGAAGCATGGCGGCCGATGTTGTTATGCGTAAGCGTCGGCGAAGATTCCGAGAGATCACGGATATCGCCATACGGTACCAGCCCCAGCTTGATAAGTGCCTGGAAACCATTGCAGATGCCCATCATCAGGCCATCGCGCTTGTTCAAAAGCTTCATGACCTCTTCCTTGATGCGCGGATTGCGGAACATGGCTGCAATGAATTTACCCGAACCATCCGGCTCGTCACCGCCACTGAAGCCGCCCGGCAGCATAATCATCTGCGAGCTGCGGATGCCCTTGACAATAGCCTCGACCGTTTCCTCAACGGCAGCCGGCGTAAGGTTGCGGACAACCAATGTCTGCGCCTCAGCCCCAGCACGTTCCCAAGCCCGCGCCGAATCGTATTCGCAGTTCGTGCCAGGGAATACCGGAATGAATACCTTCGGCCGGGCGATATGCGTCTGCGGCCGCAGCACATTGCCCTTTTCGTAGGGAATATACATTGCCTTTTCCTTGCTGCTCTTTTTGACCTGCGTCGGGAAAATCTTTTCGAGCGGCGTCGTAAACGCTGTCTCTGCATCGGCAAGCATAACCACCGTCGCGTCACAGACAATGCTCGGGCCAGCCGTCGTCACACCGAGCTCACGGTAGCCAGTTCCCGCCAGCAGCGTCTCAACATCGGTATGTTCGGCCACCTCGAGGATAATCGAACCATAATCCGGCGTGAACAGTTTCTCCATCGTTATCTGCTCTGCGAACTTAAACCCAATGCCATTGCCGAGCGCCATCTTCGTGACCGCCGCAGCGATACCACCAACGCCGACACTCTGCGCCGCAAAGACCTTCTTGCCCGCCGTCATCTGGCTGATTTTCTCCCAGTTATGCCGCATCTTCGCAAAGATCGGCAAATCCTGGCTGTCTTTCGGTGCCGGCACCAGATAGACCTTGTTGCCCGGATATTTGAATTCCGGCGAAACCGCACAATCGGCTTTCATGACATCGACAGCAAAGGCTGCCAGCGTCGGCGGTACATGAATATCCTCAAACGTTCCCGACATCGAATCCTTGCCGCCGATGGCCGGAATCTCAAGCTCATGCTGCGCCCAGAGCGCACCGATAAGCGCGGCAAACGGATTGCCCCACTTCTTCGGATCTTTGCCAAGACTTTCGAAATATTCCTGGAAGGTCAAGCGGATATTATCCGCACGGCCGCCCAAAGCAACAATCTTAGCTGCCGACTCGACAACCGAGTAGAGTGCGCCATGGAACGGGCTCCACTCCGTAAAAGCCGGATTAAGCCCAAAGGTCATCGCCGTTGCCGTATTCGTCTCCGCACCAAGGACCGGCAATTTCGCGACCATGCCCTCAGCTGGCGTAAGCTGCTTGCGGCCACCGAACGGCATCAGTACCGTATTGCCGCCGATCGTTGAATCGAAACGCTCGGCCAGGCCCTTCTGGCTGCAAACATTGAGATCCGACAAATTGGCCAGCCAAGCCTTCTCCAGATCCTTGCCGCAGGCCTTGACCGCCGCCGGGATTTCATGCAGATAGCGTTTCTTCTCATCGGGGCTGCTGATTACAGCAGTGACATGCTGACGCACACCGTTCGTATCGAGGAATTCGCGGTTCATCTGCACGATGGGCTTACCGCGCCATTTCATGATAAGCCGCGGCAGTGCTGTAACCTCGGCGACCTTTGTCGCCTCCAGATTCTCTTCGTCGGCGAACCGGACAAAAGCCTCCAGATCCTCCGGATCGATGACGACAGCCATGCGCTCCTGCGACTCAGAAATGGCAAGCTCCGTGCCGTCAAGTCCCGCGTACTTCTTCTTGACTGCATCGAGATCGATGACAAGCCCGTCGGCCAGCTCGCCGATGGCAACGGCCACACCGCCAGCACCAAAATCGTTGCAGCGTTTGATCATGCGGCTGACCTCTGGATTGCGGAACAGGCGCTGAATTTTGCGCTCCGTCGGCGGATTGCCTTTCTGCACCTCAGCGCCGCAGCTCGTCAGCGACTCCTCCGTATGCTCCTTGGACGAGCCCGTTGCTCCGCCGCAGCCATCACGGCCCGTACGGCCGCCGACGAGCACGATAAAGTCCCCGGCTGCAGGACGCTCGCGGACAACATTGACCTTTGGCGCAGCCGCAATGACCGCACCGATTTCCATACGCTTAGCCATGTAGCCCTCATGATAGACTTCGCGTACCTGTCCCGTCGCCAAGCCAATCTGATTGCCATAAGCACTGTAGCCAGCCGCAGCGCCCAACGTGATTTTCTTCTGCGGCAGCTTGCCAGATAGCGTATCCTTGAACGGACGGCGCGGATCTGCGGCACCAGTCACGCGCATAGCCTGGTAGACATACGAACGCCCCGAAAGCGGATCGCGGATAGCACCGCCCAAGCATGTAGCTGCGCCACCAAATGGCTCGATTTCCGTCGGATGATTGTGTGTCTCGTTTTTGAACATGACGAGCCATTCCTCGTCCTTGCCATCGATATCGGCCTTGACGACAATGCTGCACGCATTGATTTCCTCCGATTTGTCGAGATCTTCGAGCTTGCCCTGCTTCCTTAGTGCCTTCATGCCGATGACGGCAATATCCATCAGCGTCACATCGCGGAGATTGCCTCCATAGATGTCCTTGCGGTCTTCCAGATATTTGTTGTAAGCCTTTGTGATAGCCGGAGAAAAATAGCCTTCTTCGATGTCCACCATATCAATGGCCGTCGTGAATGTCGTATGACGGCAGTGGTCAGACCAGTAAGTGTCGATGACGCGCAGCTCCGTGATGGTCGGTGCCCGCCGCTCCGTCTCCTTAAAGTACTGCTGGCAGAACTTCAGATCCTCGAAGCTCATCGCAAATCCCTTGTCAGCCATGAACGCCTTGAGTCCCGCCTCATCGAGCGTATTGAACGCTTTGAGCACCTCAACGTCGGCCGGTTCCTCATAGTGCATGTCCAGCGATTTCGGTTTTTCCAGGCTCGCCTCACGGCTCTCCACGGCATTGATGCAGTAATCCTTGATTTTCGCAAAGTCATCGCGGCTCACATCGCCCACGATGACAATAACGCGGGCCGTCGCGATCCGCGGACGCTCTTTCTGCGTGACCAGCTGTACACACTGGGCTGCTGAGTCGGCCGTCTGGTCGTACTGGCCCGGCAGATATTCCACCGCAAATGTCCGCGAGTTCGGAAAATGCGGCAGTTTCTCCTCATATACTACATCCACCGGCGGCTCTGCAAATACCACCGACTTTACCGCTGCATACTCTTCATCGCTGAGGCCTTCGATATCATACCGCTTGATGATGCGGACGGCCTTCAGTTCCTCAAGATGGAACGTCTCCTTGAGGTCGCTGCAGAGCTGCTGGGCGGGGATGTCAAAGAATCCCTGTCGTTTCTCTACGAAAATTCTTCTTACAGTCATGAGTGCTCTTTTCCTCCAAATGAAAAAATACTGAAAACATAAAGCTTTATATAGATAAATAGGCATAGCAAACAATCCACTGCAATCTTGACGACTACCTTGGTTACCTTGCCTGGCGTATCATCTACTGCCCCCTGCGGACGATGTACATCCTCCGGATAGAGCACAGCAAAACGCCCCGGAGACAGCACAATATTGCTTTCCGGTATCAAGGACTCATAGAACGTTATATCTTTTTCGGCATCATAAGGGCTCAACACCGTAAGATCCGGGCTGAACGGGCACCATCCCATATACTCTTCGCCCTCCACGACGAATTGGATATCCACATATTTCGTATGTGTCTCCGGATGGCACTCACGATATAAGCGCGTCGTATAACGCTGCAGATTGGCCACACATTTATCCCCATCGATTGGATAGCGGCCATCCGCCAGCTGTGTAAAATCATGTTCGCGCAGATAATCCAACGCTTTCTGCACCATAGCTGGATATCTTACATGGCTGTCATCCAGCGAATCAATGCTGCCAATAATCATGCCATACCCCTCTTCTCATTCTCATAACTAACATCTTTGACAAGCATCC
>Ga0307913_10016_pt1 | contig 13037 bp, 15 predicted proteins | sample GoafecXyGen9Rep1_FD_203704 | JGI IMG/M metagenome (GOLD analysis project Ga0307913, IMG submission 203704) | Metatranscriptome of enriched fungal communities from goat fecal pellet, Isla Vista, California, United States - Xylan, Gen9, Rep 1... ...
CCCGCCCCCACCCAAGCTGAGCTCTTCCAAGTTTATTTTAAGCACGCACTCACCGACAAACTGCAATTTTCTTAACGGAAAAAGCCCGCCGGCCCTATTCAGAGCCAGCGGACCTCTACCATATTCATCTCACTTATTCGGCCGCCGTCGTAGCTACACCGTAAAGCAGCGTATCGGCCTTGGTCTGGATATAGAACTCCGTGCCCTCAGGCAGGTCAATGTTCTTGCCTTTGACAAACGCACCGCCAATAATGCCGATAGGTCCAAGGATTACCATGCCGGCGAGGCTGGCACCAGCAGCCATGGCGAGGTTCTTCATCTCTTTTTCGGCCTCAGCTCCCAGCAGCGTTTCCACATCCGTGCCTTCGATGGCCTTAGTCTTATAGAAGTCAATTTTCACTTCCGCATTGCGGCCGAAGTTCTTGGCCTGCTCGACTTTCTGTACCTTGCCTTCGCCCGGTGCCCCCTTGGCAAATACCAGATGGTCGCTCACGATAACATCCTGGGCTACCTTGAAGCGGACGATATCGCCTGCCTTGAGGTTCTTGGCATTGACCGGATCGACAAGCGCTACCTTGATAAGCGTATTGGCCGGCACATTGACCTGCTCTACAGGCAGCGTCTCAGAACCGAACGACAGCTTCGCAAGCGATTTGATGCGCTGGTCATAGGTGCCCTCCGACGTCTTGCCGCTAATGGACATCTCCATATCCGCCACGCGTTTCTCGACCGGATTCATGCTGACCTCATGATCGATGTTCCACTCGATAGCATTGAGCTCCGCAAGGGTCGATGGCGACGAACCATTCGTGTATAGCTCGTGGTATATGGCATCGACACGGGCCATCATGCTGCCCGAGCGATGTGCACCATTGAAGTCACGCTCAAGCTTATTGATGCGCTCCGTGATGGCCCCCGTCTGCTCGACCCCGTAGGTATCCTTCTCAATCATGGCCAGCTTGTCCTGTACCGTGGCCGGCGTTGCAGCGGCAGCCATGCTCATGGACGATGCCAGCATCACAGCGCTCAAAAACATACTGCATACTTTGCGGAATCTCATTACTATCTCCTCCGTTTCAAAATGAACTCGGTATCTATTGTACCATACTTCCGGATAAAAAACTTGAAATCCTGCTAAAATACCGATTAATGCCGGCTTAAATCATCCGCAGTAATCTTTTGCTGGGATTCCTCATAATGGCTTGATTTCGTCTCGGGGGCATGGGAACCGTCAGGTTCCGGATGAATCAGGATATCGAACGTGCCGAGTTCCGCGCGGATAAGCTCTTCCAGCTCATCACAGACCGCATGGACATGCGACAGATGCATATTGCCATCAAACAGCACATGCACATCAAGCAGCTTGTACGATCCCGATTTGCGCGTACGCAGGCAATGGCAGCTGCGCACCTCGGGAACGCTCTCGATGATCTGGGTTATGCGCTGCTCCTGCTCAGCCGGCAGGCTCGCATCCGTAAGTTCCATGGCCGATTCCGTGACCATGCGCCAGCCCGCACGGAAGATAATCCCAGCAACAAGGATAGCAATGGCAGGGTCCAGCCAGGCCCAGCCCGTAAGCTGCATAAGTGCCAAGCCAATAAGGACACCGACCGAGGTCCAGACATCGGACTGCAAATGCAGGCCATCAGCCTCAAGCGCCTGCGACCCCGTGATTTTGGCGACATGAATCAGCCGCCGCGAGACCAGGATATTGACACCTATTGATACGAGCATAATGAGGATGCCATAGCCCAGTTCTTCAGGAACCTCCGCAGACTGGAACTTTTGCGCCGATTCATAGACAATGCCTACAGCCGCCCCGACAATCAGCAGGGCTTCGACCGCCGCCGACAGGTTCTCGAACTTGCCATGCCCATAATCATGCTCCTCATCCGGCGGTACCAGCGATTTTTTTACCGCCCAGAACGCAATGAGTGCTGCAATGAGATCGACACCTGAATGCAAAGCCTCAGAAACAAGGCTCACAGCGCCAACATAAAGACCGACAATCAGCTTCAGTATGACAAGCGTCGTATTCGAAAAGATGGACAGCCAGGCCGTCCGCTGCTTGAGCGCAGCATGTTCCGTCATAAGAATCCCTCCTGTTATTTTGTGAAATCTTTCCTAGCGTCACCATGCAAAAGAGCCTCCTCCAGACAGAGGAAGCTCTGATTCCTTATTTGCGCGGCTGCTCATAGATGAAGTCTACCATCTCATGCATCGGCGACGAGACAGAATACCCCGTTGCCGTAAGCGGCGTATTGTTCGTTTGCAGGGTTGTGCGCGTATCATACTGCTGCGTAACCGACGACAGGATCTGATATGTCGACTGCGTCGGATTGAAGCGCATGCGATAAATGAACCGGCGGTTCTGCCGCGCCTTGATGACGGCGACGCGGGCCGTCACGATTTCAACATCTGCCATATACCCCTGCGGCACTACGGCCGGCCTCCCCGGCTCCTGCGCCGGGATTGGATCTGGCTGGATCCAGACCTTATCGGTCGAAAACTCAATCGAATCCACGTCGACATAGTAACCCGTGGCACCGTTGGCATCCACGAACTGCATATTCTCTGCCAGGCAAGTACCGCTGAAGAGCAGCAAAGCTGCCAGCAATACTGGCAGGACACGCTTTTTTATCATCAATGTTTCGCTTCCCTCTATACTAAAATCTTTGAACGCCTTTCATTATAGAGGAGCAGACGCACAGGCGTCAATAGCTGCAAGATTAAGATTTGCTTTACCGCAAAGATCAGCAGATGCGCGGCACAAGATTCCCGAGCGGCATATCGACGACGCGGATGCCGCCGATGGCCGTGCGCAGGCCGACCTGTCCCTTGGCTGTCTCCGTGACTTCGCCGATGATGCGCGCATCGCGGCCGTATTTATTGGCCCGCATGACCGAAAGCACTCCCTGTGCCTCGTCAGCCGGCACAAACGCCACACATTTGCCCTCATTGGCCAAGTAAAGCGGATCAAAGCCTAGGATATCGCAGACCCCCTGTACCTCCTCATGAATGGGCAAATCCTCCTCGTCAATGAGGATGCCGCAATCCGAAGCCACAGCTATCTCATTGAGCACCGCTGCCACGCCACCGCGGGTCGGGTCGCGCAGCACGGCAATATCCGGCGCTGCCTCAAGCATAGCCTTAGTCATATGGCAGAGCGGCGCGCAGTCGGTCTTGACTGTATCGGGAAGGGTAAGGCCATGACGGCCAGCCAGGATAGCCGCCGCATGGTCGCCAATATAGCCCGACAAGATAACCTTCATGCCTGGCTTCACATTCTTTGGCGAGATATGCGTCCCCCGGATGACATCGCCGATACCAGCGGTATTGATGAAAATGCCATCGGCCTTGCCCTTCTCGACGACCTTCGTATCGCCCGTGACGATATAGATGCCTGCTTCGTCTGCCATCTGGCGCATCGTCGCCAGGATCTCCTTGAGATCTTTTACCGGAAAACCCTCCTCGATGATAAGTCCGGCCGAGATATACCGCGGGATCGCACCTGTCATGGAAAGATCGTTGACCGTACCACAAACCGCGAGCTTGCCGATATTGCCCCCGGCAAAGAACAGCGGCTGGACCACATAGGAATCCGTCGTAAACGCCACCTGTCCGCTCATCTGCACCTGCGCACCATCGTGCATCTCCTCCAGCAGCGGATTGCCATAGGCCGGCAGGATGACTTCCTCCATGAGCTCCTGGCTCATTTTACCGCCCGCGCCATGCGCGAGTGTCACCTTATCACTTACCATATTCGAATCTCCCCTGTCCATACTTGAACCAAGCCGCGCAGACGCCTTCAACCGATACCATGCAAGGCCCGACAGCATGCGTCGGCACACAGGCCTTGCCAAACAACGGGCATTCCTGCGGCGTCACGATGCCGCGCAAGACTTCGCCGCAGCGGCAGGCCGTCTTCTTGGCTGGCGGCAGTTCGCCTGCCGGCAACGGCATGACCTGCTCAATATCAAAGGCAGCGTATTCTGCTCGCATCTTAAGCCCTGACAGCGGCACGATTCCCATGCCGCGCCAGCCCGTATCCGCAGGCTCATAGACCGTAGCCGTGATGCGCTGCGATACCGGATTGCCTTCTGGGCGCACGACATCCTCATACTCATTTTCGACCTTGGCCTCGCCATTTGCGACCTGCTTGACGAGACGATAGAGCGCGCGCAGGATCTGCAGCGGCTCAAAGCCCGTGACCACGCCTGGCACATGATACTTCTGCACGATAGGCTCATAGATACCCGTTCCCGTCACGACAGAAACATGCCCCGGCAGGATAAAGCCATCGACATGCACCTGCTCATCGCTTAGCAGTGCCTCCATGACCGGCGGCACGAGTTTCTGCGCCGACAGCATAAAGAGATTCTTTACACCTTGCTTTTCCGCCGCCAGCACTGTAGCTGCCGCCGTCGGTGCTGTCGTCTCGAAACCGACAGCGAGGAACACGACTTTTTTCTCTGGATTATCCTTCGCTATTTGGATGGAATCGAGCGGCGAATAGACGATGCGGATATCCGCACCATTTGTCTTGGCCTCGCCAAGGCTCGACTTCGTGCCCGGAACTTTCAGCATATCCCCGAAAGTCGTGATGATGACATCGGAATGCTGCGCATAAGCAATGGCCTTATCCATATAATCATCCGGCGTCACACATACAGGACACCCTGGCCCCGACACGAGATCGACACTTGCCGGCAGCAGCTGGCGGATGCCCGCGCGGAAAATCGCCACCGTATGCGTGCCGCAGACCTCCATAAAGCGCAGCCTGCGTCCTGTCGTTTCCGCCAGCGCCGTTATCTCGGCCACGAGCCGCCGGGCAAGCTCCCGTTCTTCCTTTTTATCCATGATTGACCGACTCCTCAATCGTGCCGACAGTACGCGGTGCTCCCTTCATCTCGGCCAGCAGTGCATTCGTCTCCTCGGCATCCTTCGCATCGACGATCTGCATCGCAAAGCCCGCATGCACAAGCACGAAATCGCCAGGCTTGGCCTCCGGCAGAAGCATCATCGAGACCTCACGGCTGACGCCGGCAATCTCCACCTTGCCAATAGCATTATCGATTTCCAATACTTTCGCTGGTACTGCCAGACACATTATGAATCCCTCCTGATTGCCTCTTCGGCTACGATTCCAAAATCAAGCGCTGCGGCATTCTCCTTCTCCCGCGGCTCTATGCCCCAGGCCTTAAGCTCCTTGAGCGCCTGCCCCGCGACCTGCGGCATAAGCTTCTGCATCCCCGGTGACAGCTCAACGCCAGCCTCAAGATCATACGGCTGCGCGCCAATCACCACGACCTCGGGAATCTTGTGTCCTGTCACTGTCAGAAGTGCCAGCACATCCTGAATACCGACCTCGTGCGCCGATATCTTCTCCTGAAAATGGCTCATGACATCATCATTATGGAACCGGAACAACGTCCCCGGCTCCGCCCCGCCATTGATCGAATCGATGACCAAAAGCTTATTCGTCCCTGTCACATACTGCGTGAGCTCGATGCCCAGCGTACCGCCATCGACGATCTGCACATTCTCCGGGAATTCGTAATGCGCATCGAGGAACTCTGCCACACGCACCCCGAACCCCTCATCGCGCAGGATCACATTGCCCACACCCAAAATCGTCACATCCGCCGGATGCAGGACATTATCAAGGCTCGACACAGCCTCCGAGCCATTACCAAATACATCAGCCATATGATTAAACCTCTCCTAAACCCTCATCCGTCAGCCTACGGCTGCCACCTTCCCCAGAGGGGAAGGCTTTTTGCTCTACATAAGCGAGGGCAGGCAAGGGATGCTATAAGCGCAGCGTTGGCATGCCTTGGCTGTCCGCGCGCCTTCGATGCTCCCCCTTACCTGCTGCCAGCCTTTTTATCCGCCACTCGTTTGCGCAGCCACTCACACCATTCCGCGATTCCCTGCTCTGTCGTGCACGATACCTCGAGCACCTGCATGCCTGGATGCAGCGTCGTGATGTCCTCTTTGGCAGCAGCCATATCGAAATTGCAGTACGGCAGGATATCGACCTTGTTCAGCAGGGCAATCGCCGATTCCTTGAAAATCAGCGGATACTTCATCGGCTTATCGTCGCCTTCCGTAATCGAAAGCACGACGCCCTTGTCATCCTCGCCCACGGCAAATTCAGCGGGGCAGACGAGATTGCCGACATTCTCGACAATCAGCAAATCCAGCTGGTCTAAATCCATCTGCTTGGCCACCTTCTGCACCATCGGCGCATCGAGATGGCAGCCGCCAGCCGTATTGATCTGGATGACCGGTACGCCATGGCGCTCGATGCGATCCGCATCCTTGCTCGTGAACAGATCGCCCTCGATGACTGCCATTCTGAGTTTATCCTTGAGCTTCTCCATCGTCTTTTCGAGCACCGACGTCTTGCCTGCGCCCGGCGACCCCATCAGATTAATGACATAGACGCCCTTCTCCTTAAACATCGCCTGGTTCTCAGCCGCTACGCGGTCGTTCTCTCCCAGGATATTTTTCATGACCTGAATCTCAGCCATTCAATCCACCTCCAGATACTCTACCTGCATCTCACGTCCCGAAATCGTCTTGAGGACACCGTCCTTGCATTCGGGACACCAGAAATCATAATGGTCGACATGGAACTTCTTGCCACACTTGGAGCACTGCCCCAAAAGCGGCACTGTCTTGATCTTGAGCACCGCATCTTCGGCAATCGTCCCCTTGACCAGCATCGCAAACGAAAATCGCAGCGATTCCTGCTCGACCCCGGACATCTCGCCGATCAGCAGACCGACCTCATTGATTTTCTGCGCGTTGTTCTGTTTTGCGTAATCGAGGGCAATATCGAGTATTCCCTCAGCCAGAGCCATTTCATGCATTTGCTTTCCTCCTGCCTTAAGGCCTCCTGCGGCCTGAAAGCACATAATAAAAAGGGAACTGTCTGGCACCATCCCTCTTGGGGAGGGCTGGCAATGACAGCTCCCTCAGATTAGCTCACCAGCTTATAAAGCAGCCTCAAGACCACGTGCGCTGAACACGCTGACGATATCCATAAGCTTTGTCTTAGCCGGCGCGTAGTCTACTACCGTCTCGCCATCGTGCGCATGAATATGGACAAACATGACACCAGGAAGACCGAGAAGTGCCTTTTCTACTTCCTTGGCATTCTCGTCCGTATAGCCTTTGACAAAGAACTGGAGACGCGTGTTACCGTTCGTCTCGCCGCAGCCGCATTCTTTACACATAATCTGATTCTCCTTTGATTGTACTGAACGAAATGGAATTTCTGACCAGCCGGCCCTTATTTCTGCGCTTTCGGCGGCTCAACCTCATTCGCATCCTTCGGGACATGCTCGAGGAATTTCACCCCGGAGAACATCGAGGATGCCTCGCCCTCGGCCTCCATGATGTCGGCACGCAGCACCATGTAAACATGGCCAATAGCGAAGACGATGATGAGCCAGGCAAAGATGTGATGCACCCAGTGCGTCATCATTTCGCCGCCCAGGACAACATTGACCCAGCCGAACAGGATACCGCCGATATTCGACGGCTCGGTCATATAGTACATCGCAAAGCCCGTGAGGATCTCGACGAGTACCATGAAATAAAGACCAGCATACGATGCACGCGCCAGCGGATTGCGCAAAAACGGCGCATGATGCGGTTTTAAAAGCATGTAGTGGAGCGCAACGTCAATGGTCTCACTGTAGAAGTGGCCTTCCCAAACACGCGGGAAAAGACGGTCGCCCTTGTTCACGATAAATCCGTAGATGCGCAGGATAAACGCTGCACAGAACGCAAATGCCGCAATAAAGTGGATATTTCTTACCCAGTCCATGGACATGGATGTGTAGGTTGGTTCAATGCCCAGCACGGTTACCGGTTTCGTGACCAGCAGCCCTGTGACGAAGAGCACGATGATTGCCAGCACCATGATCCAATGGAAAATCCGCAGATACGGACTGAACAGGTAGTAGATTTTACGTTTTTCTTCCTTCATTCTACTGTTCCCTTCCTTTCCATCCGGTAGCCCGGCTTATTTCTCAACGTGCGTGCCAGAATACGGATCGGTGGTGATGACGTTTATCTTCTCGCCCTTGGCATTGAACATATGCGTAGCACAAGCCATGCACGGGTCGAAGGAACGGACGACCTTGACGATCTCGAGCGGCTTATCCGGAACTTTGACCTGCGTGTCCATCATAGCCATCTCATAGGCGCCGTGGCCGGCCTTGTCATCACGCGGGCAAGCGCTCCAGGTCGTCGGAACGATGCACTGGTAGTTGTCCGTCTTGCCATCCTTGATGGCGATGTAGTGGGACAATGCGCCGCGCGGAGCCTCGTAGATGCCGACGCCCTCGCACTCTTTCGGCCAGGTCGACGGATCCCATTTCTCGTTCGAAGCGACTTTCGTATCGCCAGATTTGATGTTGGCGATGAGCTTGTCGAAGAAATACTTGTTGATTTCGGCAGCCAGCTGGCAGTCGAGTGCACGGGCAGCCGTACGGCCGACCATCGTCGGGAGCCAGACTTCCGGAGCAAGGCCCAGTACCTTCGATACCGCATCGATCTGATCCATCATCATCTTCTCTGCCCAGGTCAGCTCGCCGAGCAGGCCCTTCTTGGCCTTGACATAGATGATGATATAGCGGGCCAGCGGACCGACCTCGCAGAGCTTGCCATTCCATTTCGGCGTCTTGAGCCAGGAGTACTTGCCCGTCTCATTGAGTGCTTTCCACTCGGTAGCCGTACCCTCTTTCGGGCCCGTGTATTTCGGCGAGGTAACGCCATCCCACGGGTTCAGTGCATCTTCGCTCTTAGCCGGATACTCGTACCAGGAGTGGCCGACGCTCTCGGTGAAGACCTTGCGGTTGGCAAAGTCTTCGCCATTGACCTCGGTGACCTTGCAGCCAGCGAGTCCCTTGCCGAAGTCCTCGACAACACCATTGCAGCGGATCAGCAGGTTCTTGAAGAAACCGCCATTCTTCGTGCCGCTGAACGGCTCTTCCGGATAAGCGCCATAGCCGAGCACACAGGTCTTGGCCATACCGCCGCCATCGACGCGGCCAGCCTTGACGTAGGCCGAGCCGATAGCAAGAAGATCCGGCAGATAGTAATTGTTGACCAGCGAACGGCCCATGTTGATGGCGCGGTCGACGATGTCGAGACGGGCCGTATTTACCGGTGCATTGCCGTCTTCCATCGAGATGGAGCACGGCATACCGCCGACAACATAGTGCGGATGCGGGTTCTTGCCGCCGAAGATGACATGCGGCGTGACGAGCTCACGCTGCTTGTCGAGCATCTCGAGATAGTGAGCTACAGCCAGCAGATGAACCTCTGGCGGCAGCAGCTTGTAGTCCGGATGATCCCACCAGTTCGCCGAGAAGATACCGAGCTGGCCGCTCTCGACGATGGCCTTGACCTTCTCCTTGATCTGTTTGAAATACTGCGGCGTAGCTGCCGGGAAATCATGCTCATAGGCCTCCGTCACCGACGTGCCCGGTGCACGGAACGGCAGCGTATAGTCTTTCAGCAGCGTGTTCTGCAGGTTAGCCGTAGCGATATCATCGGCAGCCAAAGCCTCAACCGGGCTGACCCAGTCAAGCGCATGCAGATGATAGAAATGGACGATATGGTCCTGCACCGTCAGCGTTGCTGCCATGATGTTGCGGATATAGTTGGCGTTCTTCGGGATCGTGATGCCCAGAGCATCCTCGACCGCACGGACAGAAGCCAGTGCATGGGCCGTCGTGCAGACACCGCAAATGCGCTGGATATATGCCCAGGCATCACGCGGATCACGGTCTTTCATGACGAGCTCAAGGCCGCGCCATGCCGTACCGGACGAAAGGGCATCGGTAACTTTGCCCGTTGCTTCATCAACCTGAACCTCGACGCGAAGATGACCTTCGATACGGGTTACTGGATCTACTACTACGTGTTTCATTTATTCACCTGCTCCCTCATTCTTCTTTTCATCAGCGATACGTTTCTTCTTCTGGACGACGCTGGCCGCAGCATGACCAGCTACGCCAACAGCCGTAGCGGCAGCCATGACGGCACCGATCCGATCGACATCACCGATTGGCTGGCCGAACTTCGGCAAGCGCTCGGTCATCGCACCATCATCCCAGAAGTGCGCATTGGAGCAGCCGATGCACGGAGCACCGGACTGGATAGGATAGCTCATGCCCTGGAACCAGCGCAGATTGCCGCAGGAGTTGTACGTCTCCGGCCCACGGCAACCCAGCTTGTAAAGGCACCAGCCAGCTTTCGCCCCAGCATCATCGAAGCTTTCTGCAAACATGCCGGCATCGAAGAACGGACGGCGATAGCAGGTATCATGGATACGATTGCCATAGAACTGTTTCGGACGGCCCTCGCCATCAAGCGGCGGTACCGTGCCAAAGAGGGCAACATGCATGACGACACCCGTCATGACCTCCGGAATCGGCGGGCAGCCCGGTACATTGACGACCGGCGTGCTGCCTGCGAACTGGGCAATGCCCGAAGATCCCGTCGGATTCGGCTTCGCGGCCTGGATACCGCCGGATACTGCGCACGTGCCATAAGCGATGACTGCCGCAGCATTCTGAGCCGCATGCTGCAGCGTATGCGTGAACGTATGGCCGCCGGACATACAGTAAACACCGTTGTCCTTCGTGCAGGCAGCACCCTCGACGCAGAGGATATACTGACCTTTGTACTTCTGGATGGTCTCCTCGAGATGGGCCTCGAACGGCTCACCACTTGCTGCACTCAGCAGATGGTCGTACTCGAGTGCGATCTGGCTCAGCACCAGATCGGATGCCAACGGTGCCCCCGAGCGGATGAACGACTCATCGCAGCCCGTGCACTCATGGCCATGAATCCAGACAACGACCGGCAGCGGTTTCTTCTCCGCAGCCTCAACGACTTTGGACACCTGGTCCGTGCTGAGTCCCATCAGAGACGTCAGCGCCACGCAGCTCTTGACGAACGTGCGGCGGCTCATGCCTTTTTTGAGATATAAATCCCACATACTCTCCCGTTTGTCCACTTTTTTACCTCCTCATGTTATCCTTGCGGATACTTGCGATAGAATCCCTCAGGCTGGTGGCTCAATACCAGCCGGCAGAAGGTCCCTACATAGTGAATACTCTTATTATACGCTAAAAAATAATAAAAAGCCATATCTATTCCGAATAGTATCCACTATTAGTTTCGTTTATGATATCATCACAAGGCGCAAGAATATCCTTAATATAATTTGGCTCGTTACTGCTATATTTCGCGCTATCCTGTTTTTTTCCTGCTATATTCTCCGATAAAATAATAAGAAATAAACAAAAAGGCCAGGCATAAGCCTGACCTGAATCGTCGATGGTGGAGACGAAGGGGATTGAACCCTCGACCCCCAGATTGCGAACCTGATGCTCTCCCAGCTGAGCTACGTCCCCATCCAGATTGCCTGCGGAATAACCCCCGCAAACAATATCTAGTATAGTACTTTCATTTGAAAAATTCAAGCCTTTTTGTCAAATCCAACGGCTTGCCATCAAGCACTGCCTCGCAGAGCTTTTCGCCCATATAGCGCAGCTTGAGCGAAAAGAATGCCGTGCGTGTCTCCAGCAAGCGGAAAAACAGCTTATCGCCCTCCCAGAGCGGCAGCGCGTAAACCTTGTCCTTGGCCACCCACGCAAGCGTGCCCTCATTGCATTCTCCGATCGCTCCCTCATATCCCGTGGCCGTATACAGGAACATGTACTCCGTCTGCCAGCGGTCCGAGATGAAGGTAATGACGCCGCGCAGCTGATAATCCGTAAGCGTGAGGCCCGTCTCTTCGCGGCACTCGCGCAAAAGACACTCCTCAGGGCTCTCGTCGGGCTCGAAATGGCCGCCGATGCCGACCCATTTATCCTTGTTGATATCGTGCTGCTTCTTGACGCGGTGCATCATAAGATACTTGCCCTCGCGCTCAATATAGCAAAGCGTTGTCTGGTTGCTCCTATCCATCGTCATACCTTCTCCTCTTTGCCCAGGACTTCATTCATGCTGCCCGTGCGGTAGCCGCACAAATCCAGTGTCACATAAGAAAAACCCAGGCGGCGGAATTCTGCCGTCACCTGCTCGCGCAGATCTGCGGCGAGGAAACGCTCGATATCCGCCGGCAGCAGCTCGATGCGCGCGAGGCTGCCATGCTGGCGCACACGGAACTGCCGGAACCCCTGCGCCATAAGATATTCTTCCGCGCGATTGACGGCTGCCAGCTTCGCCGCCGTAAGCTCCTCGCCATAGACGAACCGCGAAGCCAGGCAGGCAAACGAAGGCTTATCCCAGGTAGCCAGCCCCATTTCTGCCGACAGATCACGGATATCCTGCTTCGTCATCCCTGCCGCATGCAGCGGGCTCACGATACCGAGCTCCCGCAAGGCCCGCCGCCCGGGGCGGTAATCGCCATCGTCATCAAGATTCGAGCCATCGACGACGCAGCTTAGCTGCTCGTCTGCCGCCATGGCGACGAACTGGCTGAACAACGCGTGTTTGCAACGATAGCAGCGATCGGCAGGATTATGGCCGATACCCTCGATAGCCAGCACATCAAAATGCTGCACGATATGGCGCACGCCCTGCGCCTGGCAAAAAGCCGCTGCCGCCTCGACATCACGCTGCGGCACGAAATCCGAGGCAGCTGTGAACGCCACGCAGCGATCACCCAATGTATCATGGGCCACCTTGAGCAAAAATGTCGAATCAACACCACCTGAAAACGCCACTGCGGCTGAACCAAGCGCCTGCAAATGCTGCTTTAGCGCCGTCAATTTCTTCTGTAAATCCTCACGCATACTTGTTGTCAACCTCTCTGTCTATTATCTATTGATTTGCAAGTCCTGCAAACGGTCTAAAAAATCGTGGGCTGCCCAAAGCTTGTACTGCTTGTCACAGAGCATACCCTGCACCTCATCCGGCAGGTCTTGCAGGAAAGCCTTGCCCTGCTCGGGCCCAAGGACAAACACCGTCGTCGTCAGCAAATCGGACAGCATGCCGGCATC
>Ga0307913_10017_pt1 | contig 12679 bp, 11 predicted proteins | sample GoafecXyGen9Rep1_FD_203704 | JGI IMG/M metagenome (GOLD analysis project Ga0307913, IMG submission 203704) | Metatranscriptome of enriched fungal communities from goat fecal pellet, Isla Vista, California, United States - Xylan, Gen9, Rep 1... ...
AAGGAAAGAAGATTATACATGAAACTTTCAACAATCGACCAGGATAATCTCATCCGCTGGTTTGTGGCTGCAGCAGCATATTTCATCTGCCTGATTGCCTTCTACATCGACATCGGCCAAGATATGGGCGCTCAATATTTCATGCCCATCCTGCTGCCGATTCTCGCCGGCCTCATGCTTATCCCCTACGGCACGCGTGTGCCGATCTTCAGTAAAGCAGCACTGCCCAATCTTTTGACTGGCATTGGCTGGTGCGTTACTTTCCCATTGCTCTACGCCTGGACCTACGCTTCCACCTGGTATCAATCAAAAATCTGTTTTGATTTCATCGTCGGTACAGCAGCCTTTATCCTGCTTATGGCCTTGGAGGGAGCGCTCTTCCGGCTCGGCTGGCCAAAAATCGTCGCTGCCATCATGGCCGTCTTGAACTTTCTCGGCTTGGCAATTCCTTTTGTCCAGGCGACTTACTATTGCCTCTTCTGGCACTGTCTTTCGCCTGCCTCGCTGATGGCGCTCTATCTGACGAATTATCGTGAAAGCGTCGACTTCATCCAATCAAATCTCGGCCTCCTGCCGACACTGCTCGTGTTCACAGGCTTTGCGCTCTTCCTCTATGCCTGCTACCGCTGCCATTTGGACTTTGGCCGCCGCACCCTCGCCGATGAACCTACCGCAGGCCGCATGGGTGCGCTTGCTCTGCTCACACTGGCCACGCTTTACGCGCAGTCCTGGTATCTGCCCCAGACCTCGATTGCCGATCTCTGGAACGATGTCATCTCCTACGTCGATCAGACACAGGAATACAGCATCGGGCATGACGAACGCTTGAACAGCCTCATGATTGACAGCCGAACGACACTGGCCGCCAAAGCACCAGGAACTGTCATCCTCGTTATTGGTGAGTCTGCCTCACGCAACTACATGAAAGCCTACACGCCAGACTTCCCCTTGGCGGATACGCCCTGGCTCAGTGAAAAGCTCGCACAGGGCAATACAGGATTCCTGCGCTTCGACAATGCCTATTCTTCCTGGTCTCAGACCGTACCAGTGCTGCAGCGCGCACTAACAGAGCAGAGCCAATACAACGGCAAGGAATTTTTCGAATCGGCCTCCATCATCGACGTAGCCAAAAAATCTGGTTACGAGACCTGGTGGTTTAGCAATCAGGGCCGCTATGGCCAATATGACAGTGCCATCACGCTCGTTGCCAAGACGGCCGACCATGCAGAATGGACCGATGACTCCTACAACTTCTCCGATAAATACGACGAATCCCTGCTGCAGTATCTCACGCAGCTCGATCCGACCAAGAATAATTTCGTCGTCCTGCATATCATGGGCAGCCATATCTATTACAATAACCGCTATCCCAGCGATTTTTCGCGCTTCGAGACCGCAGAAGGCGAATCCACAGTAACCTCACTGCCTTCATATGCCAATAGCATCCTCTACACCGACTATATCCTGTCACAGGTCTTCGATTATGCGCAGAAAAATCTGAACCTGCAGGCGATGGTCTACTTCTCCGACCATGGCGAAAACCTTGAAATCTCGCATAATCCGGATGTGTTCAGCTTCGACATGGTACGAATTCCCATGTGGATGTACTTGTCGCCGGCCTATCAGCAGGCATTGCCAGGACACACACAAGCACTCCGCAGCCATCAGAGCCGCTATTTTACCAACGATATGCTCTACGATACCATCTGCGGCCTGCTCAATGCACCATCGAGCCGCTACAATCCGGAACAGGATTTAGCCAGCTCCACCTACGGCTTCCGTCGTGAAACACTCACGACGATGCTTGGCCAGCATCGGCTGACCGAAGATCCCAATGGGCTGCCAGAAGCGCAGCCATGAAAAATGACCTTGCCAAACGGCAAGGTCATTTTTTTTCATTCTCTGACGTTTCTTTTGCCACAGCATCGACACGCTGGCTGCCCGGACCAAACCACATCCAGAACAGGATGGGAAAAATCACGAACTCCAACACGAGGATGCCCAGGAACAAACCATTGATGAAATCCCAGCGCAGGAAAACCGGTTCCTGCGGCGCCGCTGGATCGTCTCGCAATTCTGCCGGCGGTGCTCCCCGCGGTGCTTCCGGCACAAAGCCGCCAATAATACGCGGCCCGTCTGCCTCAGAAGCTGCATAGCCCCTCTGCGAAGGAATGACATTGCCACCGCAGGGAACCTGCGACACAAAGATGGCAAACGTCGTTGCGATGACAAGCAGCGCCAATGAAACAAACAGCAGTCCCTCCGGCATTCCCCTTTGGCGTTTTCCTTCTGCCTTATTGATACGAATGCCCCCCATAGTAAATTATCACATTCTAATCCAATTCTAAGTTCCTATCATACTTTATTCTACCTCTAACCATATTTTCCTGCAAACAATAGTCGAATATCCCCGGCATCCTTCCCTTGCCAAAACAGAAAACCGGCAGGCTGACCAGTTCTTCCCCGTCATCCTGCCGGTTCTATTCCGTATCCCCTTACCGTTGTTCACTTTCCTTGACGCCACGGCCATCAAACGCCGGCACGAATTTCTCCGAGGCAGTATGCCCCTCCTGCACGTAACAGCGGGTAATCCCCAACGCCAGCGCATGATCGACCACTGATTCGTATTCGAAGGTCGTAAGCTGCCGGTTCATACCTTTATGCTCAGCCGCCCGATACATTGGCGTATACTGATTCATCAAGCTCAGCTGCACCGTATCGCCGAACTCCTGCCAGAGCCAGTCGAGGGCCTTCATGCTCTCATGACGATGTCCTGGCAGGACAAGATGGCGAACCAGCACGCCGCGCCTCATCCGGCCATCAGCAGTGAACTGTACCGGGCCGGTAATTTCCACCATCTTGCGGATAGCTGCCGCCGCGTATTCAAAGTAATCCGATGCCTGTGAATATTCAGCAGCGGACTTCCGCTCAACATACTTGAGGTCTGGCAGGAAAATATCGACGTAGCCGCGCAGGCTCTCAATAGTTTCCACCGTATCATACGCCCCCGAATTGTAGACCACCGGTAACGAAAACCCTTGCTCCCGCGCTAAATCAAGGGCGTGAATAATCTGCGGCACATAATGCGTCGGCGTCACAAGGTCAAGTGTCGCTGCCCCCCGCTGCTGCTGCTCAAGAAATATCGCGGCAAGACGCTCATCACTTACCTCCTCACCCTTACCACCATGACTGATTTCATGATTCTGGCAGAAGCAGCAGCGAAGGTTACAGTAAGAAAAAAACACCGTCCCCGCACCGTTAGCACCAGTAAGGCATGGCTCCTCCCACGGATGCAGCGAGACCAGCGCGACACGCGCCCTGGCCCCTGCGCCGCAAAAGCCTGTACGTTCCTGCCTGTTCACGCCGCAGCGCCGTGGGCACAGCTCACATTTTTCCAGCGAAATCATCTGCATCTATCCTCTGGCCGGCCCCTAGCGCCGGCTGTCTTTCTCCATATTTACCTTGATATCCTTGATACCATAATACTTGCACAAGCCGTCTTTCGTTACACCGCTGTCAAAGTCAGCAAAGAATACATGACGCAGCGCACGATTCTTCAGCGGGATCGGGTCCATATAAGCAATGGGCTCGCCCCTATCAGCAGCCGCTTGGACAATGGCCAGACGTGCATCATTTTCCTGCCGCAACGTATAGGTGACAAGCATAGCTGCCGACAGCGTAAACAGGGCCAATCCCACAGCACCAGCTCCCAGCACAGCACGTGCATGAACGGCAAAATACTTACGGATTACAGGCTCACGCAGAATGGCAATCGCTGCCGTGATAATCATCGCCACCGAGCTGAACGTCGCACGTGCAGGAAAAGTCGGTGCGGCCAGCATAACCAGATTGTTGAACAGTGCCAAGCCCAGCAGCCCTCCCGCATAACGGACCACCGGAAAAGCCTGCCAAACCTCACGGGCCTTAACCATTTCCGCCAGCTGGCGAATGACTGGTGACGACAGCCCCAGCCGCTTTTTGACCAGCGCATAAACGAAGAAAATCGTCAGCCAATAGATAGCCATCTCATCAAAACCCTTGAACAGATTGTCAAAATGATCGATGGTCTTAGGTTTTGTGAGCCCGAGCGGCACCATCACGATGGCATAGAGGATATCGCGCACCGTCCACGCTACGAAACTGCCATTGAAATACGACACAACCAAGAGCAGGATAAAGCCCAGCAATGCCCACTGCCGATAGCTGAGTCTCACCGCCCCGCGCGTAATCTGACACCCATGACGCTCGGCCAGCACCATCTTGAAGACACGCCAAGCGCAGAGCAACAGCAGGATAAGCGGCAGGATGTAGAGCACCATTTCCGCATTGCCAGCGATCTGATTGCCAATATGATCAAGAATACCTTTGCCGCTGCCCTGATCATCATAGCGAACGAAATTGCCTGGTGCAGCCACAAGCCCGATAAGTCCGAGCAGCGCACCGCAGCAACCGGCAATCATCCAACCCTCCATAGCCCCCTTACGGCGCAAATACCAGCTGATGCCAGCAGTCAATACGACCACCGTGACAGCCAGGTTCTCCACCGACCAGCCGGCAATAAGGCCGAGCAGGAACATAGGTGCCAGCCACCAACTGCCAAGTACTGGGCGCCCCTTTGCCAATGACAGGTTGTATGGCAGCAGGAACAAAGCCACCGGCACAGCCGACCAAAGATAAACCGTCGATCCACTCTTCCAGACCGCCACCTCGCCAAAATGCGGGAATGACAACCAGGCAAGCAAACCTGTGACCGCCAGGATCAGCGGCTCCTGCCGCCATTCGACAGCGCGGCGGGCATGGAAGTACATGAGCACCACCAACGCAACAAACATCAACGCATTGGCGATATCAAACCACAATTTGCCCAGCCACAGGAACAGATCCAGACAGAATACCGTAACCATGCGGCCGCCATGCAAAAAGTAATGGCGATACGCTGACTGTACTACATCCTGGAACGAGCCAACATGTTCCGCCGTCATCCAGATCAGCGAATAATCGTAATCATCGCGATGAATCGGCATCCACTGATTCAGCACGAACATTACCAGGAAAATCCCCAGCAGAACCAGCAGGTTCCGCCCTAAATCATTATTACTCTGCGACAAAACGCCACGCTCCCTATCTCTTATTTTCTTGCACCTGTGGCAACTGGCCAGTAAAACTGCCATAAATCATCTTCTGTCCATCGTATTCATCAACCAGATAAATCGGCCGCTGCTTGCTTTCCGTGAACACGCGGCCTAGATACTCGCCAATGATGCCCAGCGACAACAGCTGCACACCGCCCAAAAAGAGCATGACCGTAATCAAGGTCGGATAACCAGCCACTGGATCGCCATAGCAAAGCGCATTAAAAAGCACCCAGCACATATAAAACAGCGCCAACAGCGAAACGCCCAGCCCGAGCAGCGTAGTCAGCCGCAGCGGCGCCGTCGTGAACGATGTAAGGCCTTCAATAGCCAGATTGCAAAGTGCCAGATAGCTCCAGGTCGTCGCGCCGGCCGCCCGCGGCCGTACATGGAACGGAATCTCTTTCTTGCGGTAACCAACCCAAGTGAACATTCCCTTGGTAAAGCGCTGATTTTCACGCATCAGGCGCAGCGCTGCCACGCAGCGCCTATCAAGCAGGCGGAAATCGCCAACATCACGCTGTACCCGGAACTTCGAGACAGCCTGCAATGAGCGATAAAACAGATTAGCCATATGACGCTTGAACCACGTCTCATCGGCACGATCGGTGCGTTTGGCACAGACATCATCATACCCCTTACGCCACCAGTCAATCATCACCGGAATGAGTTCCGGCGGATGCTGCAAATCCGCATCCATGATGATGACCGCATCGCCAGCCGCATAATCAAGACCAGCCAGCATAGCTGCCTCCTTGCCAAAATTCCGCGACAGGCTGATATAGCTTACAGACCTCTCACGGGCTGCCAGCTGCTGCAACTTGGCAAGCGTCGCATCCGTACTGCCATCATTGACAAACAGATACGTGAACTCACAGTCTTCTACTTCGTGCAAGGCATTTGTTACCTCTGAATGAAACTTCTCTATAACCTCCTGCTCATTGTAACAGGGGATGATTATGGTTATCTTGTCCATCCTTGTTCCTCAATCCTCCGCATAAAGCGCACGGAAATCTGTGATTTCGACCGCTCCCGCTGCAGCCAGTTCCCGCACGGCTGGCGAAACGATGGCCGCAAGCTCAGCCTCGAAATCATGCTCCCAGCCGCAGTCAGGGACAAGCACTGCATTCTCCGTCCCCGGATGCATCATGACCTCAGTAGTGCCTGGCTGAAGCTGCTGGATAATTTCCCTAAGATAGGCTTCGGACACCGCCTCACCAGCCACAATGCCGGCAAAATGATCTGGTGTTGCCAATCCTCGTTTTTGAGCCTTACCTGCCGCCAACTGCGCAAGTGTTCCGAGGCCCAAACGGCCTATCAGCTGGCCAACCCCGCCGAACTTACCACAGAACAGCGGCGTACGCGGCGTGCGCACGGCTTTGATGCCCGCTGCTGCTGCAAGCTCCAGCACGATATCGATGATACCTGGCAGCGTATGCATATGCTGATGGCTATCAGCATGCGTTAGCACCAGCCCCGCCTGCTCCAGCTTCTGCAGCTGAGCTGCCAGCTCAGCACGTACCTCTTCGAGATTCACCTTGCCTGTGATAAACCGCTTGACGAACGCTGTGTGGTCATCATAGAACACACCTTGTGCGGTCACCAGCGATGGAATCTCTGCCGGTGGCAGGACCGGATAGCCATTGACCAAGGTAAAGTGTATACCCACGCCGAGCTCGGCGTGACGCTTGGCCACGGCCACGGCCGATGCGAAAGCCTTCCCACCCGGCATCAGCGTTGCTGAGCGCAGGCAGCCCTCGGTCACACCGCGCTCGACAGCTGCATTGATAAGTTCATGCCGTCCAAAATCATCGGCATTGACAATTAAACGTTTTACCATTCTTCATCCACTCTCATTATCATTCTGTTACCTAGTACATTATAACAGATTTTCCCCCAAACCAATCAACGGTTTTTGAGCAATGAAGCATCCAGCATTGGCCCATACTTTGGCCTCCACCACGACAGGCTGCGTACCGCATTGATATAATCCTGCATGGCCTGATCATCAATAGCTGGCACCCCCCCGTCACCAACCGCCTCTGGTACCAATGGCACCGTATCCGCCTTGCCGATAGCCTGCCGTGTAATCCAAAAACCATAGTTGACACCGCGTTTGTTGACCGTCGTAAGACTTGACCCAATGGCCATATAGTTAAAGCCCTGCGGAGCAATAAGCTCAATAAGCGTCGGCACGATATCGATTTGGCTGCCCGCTGAATCAGCGAGCAGCGTCCCCTTATGGATACCGCACCCCGTGATGATGAAGGGTATGCCATAACGCTCATAAGTCGACGGCGTCTTATCGATATTGTAGCGATCGGCATGATCGCCAACGATGACAAATACGCTGTCCGGATACCTTTCCTTGACTTCCCGGACAAATTTTGCCAATTCGCGGTCTGCATACCAATAATGCCCCAGCTCCCGCAAGAGCTCCTCATCGGCTTGCGCCTCTGGCGGCAAAGCTGCCCGCACAGCTTCTTTGTCAAAGCCTTTTGCCTCAACATCGACATCATACGGCGAATGATTCGAAGCGTTGAGGATGACATGGAACCCCGGCGTATCTGAAAGTCCCGCCAGCACTTCTGCATAGAGGTACTCATCCTCGCACCCCCAAACACTGCCCGGCACATCACCGAAATCACCACGGCTGTAGAAATGTTCAAATCCCTGAGCTTGCGTAAAAGCACCGATACGCTCCCAAGTCGCCGGGCCGGCATACCAAAAGTCCGTCGTATAACCTAACTTTTTCATCTGCGGCGCACTGGCCGTGACATATGGCTCACGAAACGACTCAGGCATCGTCGTCAGATATAGATTAGCATCAGCCAGACCTGTGACCACACCAGTGACAGCCGAAACCGTACTCGCTCCATTTGGCAGGAAGGTCGGACAATAATCCGTATCCGGCTCAGCCAGCAAAGCACGCATGCCCGTCGCAATCGGAATATCCTTGTACTTATCGAGCAGCGGCCAATTGGCAAAGCTCTCAGACAGGATGACAAACACATGGCGCGGCTTATCGATACGAGCTCCCTGCGCCTGTTTTGGCAGATAGTCATCAAGATTGTCGCTATCCGGCTGACGGCCCGCCAGCAATGCCGCCAGCACACGGATATCCTCCACAGTAAAGTCAAGCCCATTGCAAGCCAGCATGCGGTTGTTCAATACCCAGGCACGATAAATGGCCTGCGGATTATCCAGTATAGCCTCATTGAGGAATTCATCTTTCGTAACGCCGGCATTTTCCCAATCAACAGCCGTCTGCCAGCCGAGACTGCCGCCAAATATCCCCAGCAATACCGCTAGATATATACCGCCGAGAAAGACCAGCCGCCCCAGCCAGCGCAACGGCGCGGCCAAAGAAACTCCGCGCAGCCACCTCTTAACCGGCGTCCAGCGCAGCCAGCAAATAAGCAGTCGCCATAAAGCGCAGGCCAATAACAGCGCTCCAACAAGCCGCACCGGCAGCCAATACTGCTGAATCATCGTGATGAACAGGGCATAGATATCGTCATTAGCGCCCGTGAACAACATTTGATTGAAGTTCATGCGGAATTGCCGGTAGAACGGGAAGCTCGCCACATAGAGCACCGAAAGCACCGCCAGCACGATGAAGTTCATGACACGCCAGCTCCAGTGCTCAAGGCGCGGCCACAGATAATGCAGGAGCAACGATGGCAGGAAACTCAAGAGCGCCAGACAGCCAGCCGTCTGCATCGACAAACGGCTGCCGCGCCAGAGTGCCAGCAGTATATCACTTGTACCGCTGGCTGGCCCCAGATAGTCATGCAGATAAACAATGAAAAAGAGCCGGAAAAGGGAAAGGACTGCCAGGTAAAATGCATATACCTTCAGTCCTTTCAATATCACCGTATAAAAATTTTCCCAGCTCAATCTAGCAGGAAAGGTGATTTTCATGGCAGGATAATCTCAACGCCATAAGAATCAGCCGCATCCTGGATATCACGGGCCGGCAGCGTATCCGTAATCAAGCCGGAAAGCGTATCAAGCGTCGTGTAGTTGTAGTTGCCGTCCGTGCTGAGCTTGCGGGCCTCAGCGACAACATAAGCCTTTTTGCTATGACGGATGATGGCTGCTTTGTTGATTCCATCATCGATATCATAGGTCGAAACGCTGTTCTCTTTGACATCAACGCCTACTGCACCGACGAATGCAATGTCCGGCTTGAGACGCGAGATGAAATCCAGCGTCATACCGCCCCAGAAGCCATCACGGCTCTTATTGATCTTACCGCCTGCAAAGACCACGCGGATTTTCGGATTACGTGCGAGCACAACGAGGATGTCGATCATATTCGTGACAACCGTGATATCCTGATCCATCTTGACCAGCAGTTCAGCAATAGCCAGATTGCTCGTCGAAATATCCAGAAAGACCATGTCCTTTTCATGGATGAGCTTCACGGCTGCCTGCGCAATGCGCTGCTTAGCCTCGACATCGGTATTGCGATGTTTGCTGACCTCGACCATATGGCTGTTTTCACGGATGCGCACGGCACCACCATAAGTACGTTTAAGCTTGCCTTTCTTTTCGAGGGCGCCAAGATCCTTACGAATACAGTCTTCCGTTACCTTGAACTTCTCACTGAGCTCGCGGACACGAACCTTGCCATCCCGTGCAAGCATATTGAGAATAATTTCCTGACGTTCTTCCAAAAACATCTTTTCATTCACTCCTATAAAAGAAAACCTAGGTTATTGTTTGCTCTTGTTGTACGACTATTGTACTAAATCTGCGAGAAATTATCAAGAGGACTTTTCCCTGGCCAGCGATTCGAGCGCTGCCCTGTACACATCATCACTCAAGACATACAGATAATCGCCCTCCCGCAACTGGAAGCTGCCATTAGGCGCAAGTTCTTCGCCGCCGCGGCGCACATTGACAAGCAGGCTGCCAGCGGGCCAAGGAATCTCGCGGACCAATGCACCATCAAGCTGGCTGCCCATGCCGACAATCAACTCACTCATGATGCGATGACGGCGCACCATCGTTTCAATCTGCGCCCGCAACGCCAAGCTGCGATTGAGCAGCATATCATAGACCGGCTCACTGTTCGTCAGGTCAGCTACCAGATAGGCCGTCATCGAAACAAGTATCAGCGCAAGCATATGATCGAAAGAGCCTGTCATTTCCATGATCAACACAGCTCCCGTGACTGGTGACTTGACGACTGCAGCGAAATAAGCAGCCATACCAAAGATGATACAATTGACGGTCCAGATTGGCTCCATGACCCCAGCTGCCACTGCCAGCTTCGCAAATATTGCACCCCCGACACTGCCGAGCACAAGCATCGGCAGAAAGATACCGCCGGGCACACCAGAACCAAAACACACCATCGTAAAAAAGAATTTTCCTAGCAGCAGTATTACCAGAAATAACAACGAGTAATCCGTCACAACGAGCGCATCGACAAGCCGGCTGCCTCCTCCCAGCACCTGCGGCAGGAGAAAGCCCAGTACACCAGCCAGCAAAAGCGGTACCATCGGCTTTGCCCACTGCGGGAGTCTTACCTTATCATAACCATCCAGCGAGCGCGTCAACATCCGGTTAAAGGCCAGCCCCAGCACGCCGACAAATGCACCGAGTGCAATCAAGAGCACATAGATGCTGCCCGTCGCTACGACGGGAATCTCGCCCATATGGAAAACCGGCTCCATACCAAAAAAGTACTGCGTAACCGTCGTTGCTGTCACAGCTGCCGCAATCGAACCCATGAGCACGAAGGGCGAAAAGTTCTTCGTGAGCTCCTCCAGGCAAAAAATCACGCCAGCCAGCGGCGCATTGAATGCCGCTGCCAGACCTGCTCCAGCACCAGCCGTAAGCAAGTAATGGTTTTCGGCAAACGAACGCTTCGTCGCCCGGCCAACACCTTGTCCGATACAAGCACCGAGCTGCACACTCGGGCCCTCGCGCCCCAAGGACAACCCTGCGCCAATGCCCAGTACCGCTCCTGAAAACTTGAGCACCAGCACACGTGCCCAATTCATATCCATCCGGCCAAGCAAAATACCCTTGAGCTGGGGAATGCCTGAGCCCGACGTCATGCCATCCGTCTGCACGATACGATAAAGCATCCAGCCCACCATCACGAGCACAGCCCCCCAGGCCGGCAGCCAAAGAGGATTTTCCCGCAACCAACTATAGATAAGCGGTGTATAGTCTTCTGACAGTTCCAGTAAATAGCGGAATAAAGCAATCGTCAAGCCTGTAAAGATGCCGATGATATTTCCTTCTAAGAATAAGCGCAGCTTGAAATGACGCGGCTCTGTGAAAATGCGCATCGCTGTCTCAATCCTATTTGTCATAGAGCCACCTTCCTGCAGTAAAGTAAAAATAGAAAAAAGGTGCTGTACCGAAGTACAACACCCTGAAATGTCTCTTACTCTGCAGTGAACGGCAGCAGCGCGATGTTGCGTGCGCGTTTGATTGCAACAGTAACCTGACGCTGATGTTTAGCGCAGTTGCCAGAGATACGACGCGGTAAAATCTTGCCACGCTCCGTAATGAAGCGGCGCAGTTTTGCAACGTCTTTATAGTCGATATGCTCGACTTTGTCTACGCAGAACGAGCAGACCTTTCTACGAGGTCTTCTGCCTCTGTCACGTCTCATCAAAGTAATTCCCTCCTGTCTTAAAATGGAATTTCTTCTTCAGGGATGGACGGGCCAAAGGAACCTGCATCAGCCGGCTGCTGCGGAGCTGCCGGAGCAGGAGCGCCGAAGCCGCCTGCCTGCGGTGCCGAGCTTCTGGAATCCAGGAACTCAACCTCGTCAGCTATGATTTCTGTCACATAACGCTTCGAGCCATCCTGTGCATCATAGCTTCTGACCTGAATGCGGCCTTCCACCGAAATACGGCGGCCTTTGACCAAATTGTTGCCACAAACCTCGGCAAGCTTGCGCCAGCACACGATAGGAATGAAATCCGCTGTCGGCTGACCGTTGTTCTCATCCTTACGGGCAAAACGACGGTCAACAGCCAGAGTGAATGTACAAACAGCCACGCCAGACTGTGTATAACGAACCTCAGGATCGCGCGTCAGACGTCCAATCAAAATTGCCTTATTCATGGTAAATCCTCCCTGTCACCTTGCGGTGCACTTTATACGTCTTATGCCTCTTCGTCGGATCTAACGATCATGTGCTTCAGGATGTCGTCCGTAATCTTCATTACGCGCTCGCACTCAGCAACGCATGCCGGCTCAGCCGTAACGTAGAGCAGTTCATAGAAACCCTCAGCGCAGTCTTTGATCTCATAAGCAAGACGTTTCTTGCCCCAACGATCTTCTTTATCGATCGTACCACCATTCTCCGTGATGATCTTGGTGAACTTGTCGATGACAGCGTTCGTAGCTTCCTCTTCCATCGGCTTAACGATAAATATGACTTCGTACTTTCTCACGAAATCACCTCCCTCTTTGGTCTTTGGCTCCTGCTCGAACAGGAGCAGAGGTTGAAACGAATCATTTCAACTCAAAACTATATTTGTCTCACGACTAGAAAATTATACCATGTCAAA
>Ga0307913_10018_pt1 | contig 12360 bp, 14 predicted proteins | sample GoafecXyGen9Rep1_FD_203704 | JGI IMG/M metagenome (GOLD analysis project Ga0307913, IMG submission 203704) | Metatranscriptome of enriched fungal communities from goat fecal pellet, Isla Vista, California, United States - Xylan, Gen9, Rep 1... ...
CGCGTCTTTTGTCGTCTATTTCACTGGCTGGATCGGCGGCAGTTCCACGGTCTGCGATTTGCTTGCCGCGACAGCTGCTGGCACCTTCTCGATAGGTGGCAGCTCCACCACCTGCTTAGCAGCAGGTATTGCCGCTGGCGGCAGCTTGACTTCCACCGCCTGGATTGGCGGCAGTTCCACGACATTTTCCGCCGGTACTGCCTCTTTAGCCGGAACTGGCTGCGGGCGAACAGCCGGCGCAGCTGGAGCCGCAGGTGGCTGTGGCATTACTGCCGGCTGTGAAGGCTTTACGTCTGCCGTAGCTTTTTTCCCCGCCTTCTTCTGCGCATCGATGTCCGCAGCCGTGATGATGATAGGCACAGCCTTTGGTGCCTGCACAGCAGCTGCTTTATCCGCTTCAGCATCGGCTTGCGGTGCCGTTCCGACGGCATCCCAATGGAGCCTTGCATTCCTGCCCGGCAACCCGCTATAATCTACCTCGCCCATTCCGGCACTGGCAATCCCCATGCTCTGCACCATCAGCAAAGCGGCAGCCGCCAAGGCCGCCCCTTGTTTCTTGCTACGCTTCATCCCGCAATCCCCCAATGTATTCTTAGCTGCAATTACATAACATTATATGTAATTCTGCACCATACAGGAAAATCCTGCTTTATTTCTCCTGGAAACTAGCAACACCCTGCTGGAACAATTTGATGGCACTATCGCGCAGCACCGGATTATCAATCAGCTGGAGTGAATAGCAGCCACCCTTCGCCCCACGGAAGAACGTCACCGCCATCTGCGTATCAGCCGTGGCCTTGGCATCGAACTTGCCATCCCCGTTGGTATCGACTTCGATTTCCTTCGCCGTTACCGCATAAACAGCTTTGTTCGTCGCACTGAGATTCACAAGCATAATGCCCTCATACGCGTTGCTGTTCATCAGGTCATTGAGATATTTCTTTGCTTCTTCTTCATTGATTTTATTGAAATCCGGCGTCTTCTTAGCATCAAAAGCATCCATCAGGACGACCCAGGCATTTTTGATATTGTAGCCATCGTTGTCAAAAACAAGCACTTCGCCCTTCTTGCCCTCATAGAGCAGACTAGCTGGGATAACATTCGGGCGCTGCGGACACTGAATGGTAAAACCATACTCTTTGCTCGTATACGTATAAGCAAGCTTTGCCGGCTGCTCTTGTACTGTACCGGCTGCCGGAGCAGACTCTGCTGCCAGAGCTATCGGCGCAGTACTTCCCAGCAAGATTGCCGCCATAACGCCCATTGCCATATTCTTGTTCCAATTCATCCGAATACCTTCTTTCCTGATCCACTGAGCTTCAGCGCTTGCGTGCTGGCTCTACGTTAACCTTATACCCCTTGACCGTATTACGGTGCATGATATTCATGACGCGCTCTGCCACATCTTCTGGTACTTCCACGAAGGTAAAGCGGTCATAGATATTGATAACGCCAATCGTGTCGCCCGGAATATCTGCCTCATCGGCAATCGCCCGGACAAGATCGGACGGACGTATCTTCTGATTGCGGCCAATGTTGAGGAACAAACGCACCATACCTGGCGCGCCGCCCGTATCCCCAAAGCCATCGGCAGAACGCTTCGGTTCATCCTGGAAGCCTTCGAGCGAAAGCTTGAGTGCAGCTGCAGCGATATCGACCAAATCAAATCCTTCTGCAGCCACATCCGAAATGATGGTATGGTAATCATCATAACGATTCTGTTGCAATGTCTTTACCAGCCGCTCCTGCACGAGATCTTTCTGCCTCTCAAGAATATCTGATGCCGTCGGCAGCTCACGGCGCTGGATTTTCGTATGCGCCAGTTTCATGATGAGACGCAGCTGACGATACTCTTTCGGTTCGATGAACGTCATCGCCACGCCGGTGCGCCCGGCACGGCCCGTACGTCCAATGCGGTGCACATACGACTCATGATCCTGCGGGATATCGTAGTTGATAACATGCGTGATATCATCGATATCGATACCGCGCGCAGCCACATCGGTTGCAATCAGCACATCGATGCGTCCTTCACGGAACTTCTTCATCACGCGGTCACGCTGAACCTGCGACAGGTCACCATGCAGACCGCCAGCCGAATAGCCACGCGCATCAAGCGATGCAGAAAGGTCATCGACAGCCCGCTTGGTCCGGCAAAAAATGATAAGTTTACCGGTTTCTTCGACATCGAGCACGCGGCAAAGGCCTTCAAATTTCTGCCGCGTCTCATAGTAGACCTGATCTATAAGCGGTACAGTCAGATTCTCCCGCGTGATTGTCACACGCTGCGGATGATTCATATAGCGTAGCGAGAGCTTTTCGATAGGTGCAGGCATCGTCGCCGAGAACAGCAATGTCTGTCGCTCAGATGGTATAAGCTCCAAAATGCTTTCAATATCATCGATGAAGCCCATATCAAGCATTTCATCGGCTTCATCAAGCACAAGCGTCTGCACATGATCAAGCTTAATGGTACCACGATGCAGATGATCGAGCAAACGGCCCGGCGTACCGACAATGATCTGTACCCCACGCCCCAGGGCCCGGATCTGACGCTCAATCGACTGTCCGCCATAGACAGGCAAAGTGCGCACGCGCTTGAATTTGCCAATCTTATTGAGCTCCTCGGCCGTCTGGATAGCCAGTTCGCGGGTCGGCGTCAATACCAGTGCCTGAACGTGCCGCGACTTCTCAACAGTTTTTTCGACCGTCGGTATGCCAAATGCTGCAGTCTTGCCCGTTCCTGTCTGCGCCTGTCCGATAACATCATGCCCCTCCAGTGCCAATGGTATCGTCTGCGCCTGAATGGGAGACGGCTCCTCAAAGCCCATCTCCGTCACGGCCTGCAGGATCTTGCGGCTCAAATCGATCTCGCCAAATTTTTTCATTTCGTGTTTCAAAAAGTTCCTCCTGATAGATAATCGTGTATCATTTGCAGAGCTGTCTCTGCACTTTGCTGTTTTATTTCCTTACGAGTCCCACGGAAGTGCTGCTCGGAGACTACCGTCCCCTTCCAGCCAGCCACTGCTATGTAAACAAGCCCCACTGGCTGGCCATTGCTGCCGCCACCAGGCCCCGCCAGCCCCGTTATGCCCACACCGATGTCAGTAGCGATACGCTGCTCGATGCCCTCAGCCATCTCACATGCCGTTTGCGCCGACACCTCGGTATAGCGGGCAATCGTTGCCGGCTGCACGCCAACCAGCTGCTCCTTGATTCTATTCGTATAGCAGACCACAGCCCCCATGACATAAGCCGAACTCCCGGGAATATCAGTCAGCCGGCTCGTCAGCAGTCCCCCGGTGCACGACTCAGCACAGGAAATGGTCTTTTGCTGGCTGGCCAGCAGATTGCCGACCACCTCTTCCATGCTCTTCATAGCCCGCCTCGTCAGTCTGCCAGCTTCTCGCCGACCACATCATACGTAAAGCCCTGCAGGACCTTGACCTTGATGATATCGCCCGGCTTGCTGTCCGTATCGTTTTCAACATAAACCTGACCATCGACCTCCGGGGCCTCACGGTACGAGCGTCCTACGCAGATATTCGGCTGCTCCTCATCACGGCCCTCCACGAGTACTTCAAGTTCCTTGCCTTCAAACGACTGATTGACTTCCTCCGAAATCTTGCTCTGCAGGCTCATGAGATCATGATAACGTTCCTGCATGACTTCCTCCGGCACCTGATTCGGCATATCATATGCAGCCGTATCCTCTTCGCGCGAATACGTGAACACGCCGACGCGGTCGAGACGCTGCTCCTCCAGGAACTTGCGCAGCGTCTGATACTGCGCATCGGTCTCGCCAGGGAAGCCGACAATGAATGTCGAGCGGATTGTGACACCGGGGATGCGCGCACGCAGCTTGTCCAAAAGTGCCACCATCTCCTCACGCGTATCCGGACGATGCATCGAACGCAGCACGTCGTTGTCTGCGTGCTGCAACGGCAGATCTACATACTTGCAGACCTTCGGTTCATTGGCATAGACGTCGATGAGTTCATCGGTAAAGAACTTCGGATAGCAGTAAAGCGTACGCACCCATTTGAGTTTCGGTACCTTGCAGATGTTGCGCAAAAGCTCCGCCAGTACCGGCTTGCCATAGATATCCTTGCCATAAAGCGTGCTATCCTGCGCAATCAGCACGACCTCACGCACCCCTTTTTCTGTCAGGTGCTCGATTTCCGCACAGATATCCTCCATGCGGCGGCTGCGGAAACGGCCACGGATCTGCGGAATGGCACAGAACGCACAGCGGTTATCGCAGCCCTCGGCAATCTTGACATACGCTGTATAGTCAGGTGTCGTCGTAATCCGAGGCGTCTTCTCATCATAGAGCGTATCATCCTCACCCGCAATGACGACACGATGCCCCTTGAGCGTCTCCTCAACGGCCTCCATGATGCGCCCCCAGGCTCCCGTACCGAGAATAGCATCGGCCTCTGGCAGCTCATCCAAGAGCTCCTGCTTATAACGCTGTCCCAGGCAGCCAGCTACGATCAAGCTGCGGCAGCGCCCGGTCTCTTTGTACTCCGCCATATTGAGAACCGTCGTAATGGATTCTTCCTTGGCTGACTGGATAAAAGCACACGTATTGACGATAAGAATATCAGCTTCTGCCGGCTCCGGCGTTATCTCAATGCCATGCGCCGTAAGCTCGCCGAGCATGACCTCTGTATCGACAAGATTCTTGGAACAGCCAAGACTGATAAAACCTGCTTTCACTTTAAACCTCCTATAATAATTCGGAAAATCTTCCCGCCATGTTACACAAAGCAAAGGATTACAAGAAGATACAGAGGATACAACCTGCAATCACAGGCGGTATCCTCTGTCCCCTCATATCACAAATCCCTGTTATTTGAAACGGACTTCTTTGACCCAGCGGTCAAGGAAATCATGCTTCTGCTGCGCCGTATAACGGATCGACTGATTGAACAACACCAGATTCTTGCCGGCAAACATCTTATAAGCCAGCGTTCCCGGATTAGTCGGCACGAAATAGAAGCTTTGCTCCTGCAGTGCCAGCTGCGCGTCATCCCCTAGCAGCCAATCTGCAAAATCCTTGGCAGCCCGCTGGGCCTTTGGTTCAGCCCGGTAAGCCATGCCAGTGCCCGTCACGAGTGCTGCCGTACCATCGGCTGGATACACGACCTGCAAGGGATAACCATCCTGCATGTAGCGGATTGTCTCACTCTCCACAGCCACAGCAATATCCACTTCGCCCATACCGGCCTGACGGACCGGCGTAGACAAATACCGCGCATACTGCACGATCTTGGGATGTATCTGCCGCCAAATATCATAGGCAGCCGCATCGCCAAACTGTGCAATCATGCTTAGCAGCAGATTGGCAGATGCATCAGCTGCCAGGAAATCCGTAACACCAACGCGCACCTGGGACTGCTTAGCCAAGCTCTGCCAAGTGTCGGGGATATGCGCTTGCGTCTTCAGATAATCCTTGTTGACACAAAAGACAACCGGATCGTACCAGACACCGACCCAATACCCATCTTGCTCACGAAACTCCTCTGGAACCTGATCGCCAGCCTCAGAAAGATACGGCACGAGATACCCTGCAGCCGCAGCTTTTGCCAATGTCTCGCGATCCGCCAACACCATGGCCGCCTCGCCATCCTTGCTGCCATACGCCTGCTCCTGCAAGCGGCTCAAGACCTTGTCTGCTGGCAATGGCACAAAGTTTACACGCACACCATGCTGTTTCTCATAGGCCGCTGTCAAAATAGTCACATGTTCGGCTGGCAGCGTCGTATAGACAGTAATCTCCTGTCTTGGCCGCTGCTGCTCATCATGTCCAGCCCCGGCCAGATAAGCAGACCCTGCTACCACAACTAAAAGAAGCAGGAACGACGTCAACAGAAGAGATGTATACCTTCTCATGGATGATACCTCTCCCACTTAATACTAATCAGTACCATTCTATCATAAGAAAAGGACCGCCGCAACTCAGCGGCAGTCCCACAGAATCTCTGATTTCCGGCTCTATCAAGCATCCGGATGTTCTTTATGAAGCGGTGTCCCAAAAATAAGGTTATCGAGCAATCCGATAAGCTGATTGATTTCCGGTTTAGCAATCTGCCCCGATGCCCCAAGCTGCTCACCCTTGAGACGCATCTCATCACTGATCAGCGACGAGAAGAGTACCAGCGGCACACTCTGCAGGCGCTCGTCTTCACGGACAAGCTTCAGCAGGCGATGTCCATCCATCTTCGGCATCTCGACATCTGACACGATGACACCGACATGCTCCTCGATCTTGCCATCACGCTCAGCCAGGCCGCGCAGATAATCCCAAGCATCCTGACCATTGCCAAAATCACGAACAAAGCGATAGCCCGACTCATGCAGCGTCGTGACCAAGAGATCACGCAGCATAGGAGAGTCCTCAGCCACAACGACATGTACATTGGAGCGCTTGACCTTGACATCCTCGGTCGCTTCTTCATAAGTAGTCAGCTTCGCATTGATTTCCGGATTGATTTCTGCGATGATCGTCTCAAAGTCAAGCAAGAGTACGATGCGATCCTTCATCTTGACGATACCGACTACCCGCGACTGATCCCCGACTTCTGGCGCTGGTTCCATGTCTTTCCAGGAAATACGATGGATACGCGAAACATTCTCGACCAAGAAGCCGATATTGTAGTTATTGATTTCCGTTACGATGATATTCTTCGGCTCCGTCCCTGTCTGCACATTCAGGCAACGCGGCAGGTTGACCAACGGAATCGCCTTGCCACGCAGCGTGAACAATCCATCGATATACGGATGTGCCTGCGGCATAGTCGTCACCGGTGTACGTGTGATAACTTCGCGAACTTTCGCTACATTGATACCATAATTTACATGGCCAATGCTGAATTCAACAATCTCAAACTCATTGGTACCTGTCTCAAGCAGGATTCCTTTTTTATCTCCACTCGTTTCTGCTGCCATTCAATTCGCCCCCATACTTGGATTCGTATTATCCCATTTTAATATTCATCTATGATGTTTCTATTCGCCTTAAAGCAACAAATTCCTTCTGCTTTCCAGAAAAAAGTCCACCATCACTATCATTTTTCTTTCAGATAAGTCCAGCCATCTTTCTCCACTACACGTCCTTCACGCAAAAGATGTCCCAAAGCGCGCTTGAATGCCGCCTTCGAAATCTGGAATTTGTCACGGATAACCTCTGGCGACGATTCATCACTATACGGCATCTTGCCATTGCGGCTTGCCAACAATTCCATGATGCGCTGTGAGTCCGTGAGCAAGGCCTTTTCCTTGACCTCACGCAAGGACGCATTGAGCCGCCCATCCGGACGCACATACGTTACCCGCGCCGTCACGACTTCACCCACACGCGGCCGCGTCTTCATCTCTTTGTTATCGATGAAGACGATATAGCGCTCCTTGCTGAACAAGAATGCGCCGCTGTCCGTATAATTGTATATCGCACCAGTAACCGCATCGCCTACATGAACGTTCGTCGCAGGCTGCGAGGCACGGCGCATTTCGTCCTCAACTTCCATAGTAACTGCCAAACGGCCGGATTTATCCGTATAGAGTTTCGCCCATACCACCTCGCCGATCTGCGGCCGCCCGCGCATCCCCGCATAAGGCATGAAAATACCACGCTCAGCACCAACATCCAGGAACGCACCATCCCGGCTCGTATTGATGACTTTGAGGCGGGCAATCTGCCCTTCTTTCATGCGTGGAACACGCATACTTGCGGTCAGCCGGCGTTTCGGATCGAGATACAAAAATACCGTAACTTCATCGCCTACAGCTACCGGCCCGGTCTGCTGCGTCTTATGCAACAGGATATCATCCGACGTGTTGCCAGTCTCTGCATCCAGGAAAGCACCCATCTCTCCGATACGTACTACCTTGAGCGTCGCGACTGTACTCGGCCCGTACTTTCTCTTTTTTCTTTCTTCCATCTCCGACCTCGATCAGCCTTCATACGGTGTCAGCGCTGCATCGCCCCAGAGGCGCTCCAGCGCATAATACTCACGGGCATCCTGCATGAAGATATGCGCTACTACATCGCCGTAATCCAGCAATACCCATTCACCCTCACGATAACCCTCTTTGTGATTGAACGCGATACCTGCGGCATCCATTGCCTCTTCGATATTATCTGCGATTGCCCGTACCTGCGTAGCCGTATTCGCCGAGCAGATTACGAAGTAATCGGTCGAGGACATGAGCCCCTGCATATCCATTACTACGATATCACGTGCTTTCTTGTCACTGGCCGCCTTGCAGATGGCTTCCGTCATTCCCTGTATCATCAAAATTATTCCTCCTCTGGTTTGTTCCATGTATCAGCAGGAAATAGTTCCTGCATGCGTTTTTGTATCCCGGCTTCATCCGGTACCCAAATAGATTCATCATCCTGGGCCACAGCCCCCGGCAGCATGACGCTTACCGGCGTATCACTGCTCATACTGCGCAGGACATTGGCCAAATGCGCAGAATCGAAGATTTCTGCGCTGGTATCGACGTGCTGCTTGAAAATTTCTGCCACAGCCGGTAGTTTAGGCACCGTCTCAAACTGCAGCAGCTTCTGATAAAGAGCTTTTACGAAGCGCTGCTGGCGCTGCACACGGCCAACATCGCCAAGTTCTGAACTGCGGAAACGGATATATTGTTGTGCCTGCTGGCCATTTAAATGCTGATAGCCCTGCTTCAGTTTGATGGACAGATTTGCCTCGGGGTCTTCATACTGCATATCTCCTTCGACATAGATATCGATGCCGCCCAAAGCATCGATGAGTTCGGCAAACGTCGCCATATCCAGCGTCACGTACTGATGGATAGATATTCCCAAAAGCGAACTGACCTGCCGCACCATCAGCGGCGACCCACCGAGTGCATAAACGCTCTTGAGTTTCATTGCCGTACCGCCTTCCGGCAGATTCACCCAAGTATCCCCCGGTATATTGATGAACCGGACCTTGCCCGTCTCATTTTCAAGGCTGACGACAAGAATCGTATCGGTATGTTTCTCCGTTGCCGCGGTTATGTCAGCACCATCGTCCAGCCCCATGACCAGGATATTCGTATAGCCATCAAACTTAGGATCGATTGTGCCACGCCTTGCCTGCTGGCGTTCTGTATAGCCATTGTACATGGCTTGATACTCATGATAGATATTGCTGCCCCAGGAGACCAGTGTATAACCAAGGAACAATACCCCAGCTAGCACAGCGCCCAGGAATACCAGCAGAAAAAAAAGTCTGGCCAATGCCCGGCGGCGGCGTCTTGCACGCAACTGCCTTTTCCGCATGATATTCTCGCGCGTGATATTTTGCTGTTCATTTCCCATTGGCGCACCTTCTTTATTGCTCTTATGGTTCATTGCTATCGTTTTTCTGCAATAACAGCTCGTTGCGCGCCAGCACAGTATCGGGATGAATCAGATGGCCCTTCGCTACAACGAAACAAATCGACTGGCTCAACCCCGCGAGAACCATTTCGTCCAGGCTGGCCGTCTTTGCCAAGCAGCGCAGTTCCTTAACACCCGGATATTCCCGCCCCGGCTCGATCATGTCGGCAAACCAGATAATCTTGTCGAGCTTTGTCATGCCTCTGCCACCGACTGTATGGCGCCAAATGGCTTGCTCCACCATCGCATCATCCACACGGTAGACTTCCCGAACGCGCTTTGCCCCGATATATGCATGCAAGAGCAGCGGCATCGACCGCTCTACCTCGCCGATTTCTATCCCGCGGCGCTGTGCCTCTTCCAGCATATCCTCATTACGATATTCACGTGCACAGTCATGCAGCAGGCCAGCCACGCGGGCTCGCTCCTCATCAACACCAAAACGGCGTGCCAGGAAAACCGCAGTATCGGCCACCCCCAGGCAATGACGGAAGCGGCTATCCTTCAGCCGGCTCGCCAGTTCCTTTTCCATGGCCTCATAGCTCATGCCAAAACTCATGAATACAACCCTTCTTTTTTGATATATGCCTCCACAGCTGCCGGCACCAGATACTTGATGCTCTTGCCCGCCTTCACACGAGCCCTGACTACCGTCGAAGAGATTTCCAGCTCTGGTACCGCCAGAAAATGAATCTTCTCACGGGCCAAGGCACCAAATTGACGAACCAATGCAGCTTCATCAACAGGAGCCCCCGGTCTCGTGGTTCCTACGAAATGACATTCCCGCAGCAATTCATCGATATGATACCAGGTGTGCAGTTCATTGATAGTATCTGACCCCGTGATAAAATAAAGTTCCGCTGCCTTGCCATACCTCTGCTTTACTTCCCGTACCGTCAACAGCGAATACGAAGGACCTGTCCGCTCCATCTCTTGCTTGGATACATGAAAGAACGGATTCGATGAAGTTGCCAGCTGGGTCATCATCAGCCGATGATAAGCCGGTTCCACTTTGCGCCCCTGCTTGTGTGGCGGATTAGCCGCAGGAATGAATAGCACGAGATCCAGGCAAAAAGCCTCACGTACCGCCTCAGCGATTGCCAGATGGGCCATATGGATTGGATCGAAAGTCCCCCCCATGATGCCAATCCGCAATTGTTTCACTTCTGTCATGACAGCAATTCGCCTCCTCTCCAGCAGACCAGCAAAGCCACCAGCATCGTCAACAGGATGATAAGCACGGCCTGGCTATAATCCCTGGCATCATGACGTCCCTTGGGCGTTGCCAGATACTGGCGGATGGTCCGGCCATAGCCAGTCAGCCAATTCATCCGCGTACCTGCCCCTCACCATAAATCAAATACTTCGTGCTCGTAAGTTCCATAAGCCCCATAGGTCCACGCGCATGCAGCTTCTGCGTGCTGATGCCGATTTCAGCGCCAAAGCCGAATTCAAAGCCATCCGTGAAACGCGTTGAGGCATTGACATATACAGCAGCAGCATCGACTTCACGCTGAAAGCGGTGTGCATTACGGATATCTGCCGTAACGATAGCCTCTGAATGGCCGGTATTATAGTGATTGATATGGGCAATGGCTGCCGTTATATCTTCCACTACCTTGACTGACAGAATAAGGTCGCCGTATTCCGTTGACCAGTCATCTTCTGTTACTGGAACCATCGCAGGGCAAATGGCACATGCCTGCTCACAACCACGCAGTTCGACATGCCGTTCTTCCATAGCAGCCGCAAGCTTCGGCAAAAATTCTGCCGCAATGGCCTTGTGTACCAATAAAGTCTCCATAGCATTGCAGACCGATGGATGCGACGTCTTGGCATTGACCGCGATTTCAACGGCCATGGCCTGATTTGCCGATTCATCGACAAAAGTATGGCAGACACCGGTACCTGTCTCAATAACCGGCACCGAGCTATTCGCAACGATATGCTTGATAAGACCGGCACCACCGCGCGGAATGATAACATCGAGCAAACCGGAAAGATGGGTCATGACATCCACGGCCGCACGATCCGTAAACTCGACAAACTGCAAAGCGCCCTCAGGAATGCCATTCTCATATGCAGCCTTAGCGAGCAGTGAACTGATTGCCGTATTGGAACGGATTGCTTCAGAGCCCCCCCGCAGGATGACGGCGTTGCCCGATTTGAGGCAAAGACCAGCTGCATCAGCCGTCACATTGGGACGCGCTTCATAGATGATACCGATAACCCCCAGCGGCACCCGTATCCGGCGAATCTCCAAACCATTAGGGCGCGTTGCCGAATAATCGCCTTGACTGACCGGATCAGGTAATTGTGCCGTTTGGCGAAGACCTTCAGCCATCTGGCTGATACGGCTTTCATTGAGCATAAGCCGGTCAAGATAGGAGCGCTTGAGCCCTTTTTGCCTGGCTGCCTCCAAATCCTGTTCGTTCGCGGCCAGGATCACAGAACTGCGCTTTTCCAGCACCTCAGCCATGGCCAGCAGCGCCTTGTTCTTGATACCAGTCGGCAAAACGCTGAGCTTGCGGCTTGCCGCACGGGCAGCCTCGGCCTTCTTCCTCATCTCTGCTTCGAAATCCATCCAAATTCCTCCTCAGGTAATCAGACCATCAGAACCATATTGTCGCGATGAATGACCTCCTCGGGCCCTCCATCACCAATCAGGCGCGAGAAGTCCTCCGTCTTATGGCCCAGCAGTTTCTGCAAAGTTTCGGCATTATAATTCACGATGCCACGGGCAATTTCCTGCTGCCGCAGATTGAGCACGCGCACCGTATTGCCCGCATGGAAATCACCTTCACAAGCTACAACGCCTGCAGCCAGCAAACTTGATCCCTTTTCACGCATTGCTGCTGCGCAGCCATCATCGACGACCAATTCACCAGCCAGGCGTTTGCCAAAGGCCAGCCAGCTCTTACGGACACGCAAATGCGATTCACGTGCAGGAAACACTGTTCCCA
>Ga0307913_10019_pt1 | contig 12260 bp, 13 predicted proteins | sample GoafecXyGen9Rep1_FD_203704 | JGI IMG/M metagenome (GOLD analysis project Ga0307913, IMG submission 203704) | Metatranscriptome of enriched fungal communities from goat fecal pellet, Isla Vista, California, United States - Xylan, Gen9, Rep 1... ...
GTAGAAAATAAATAAAAGATAACTATAGCCGCAGGGCAAACGTGCAAGAAAGGATGTGATTCCGGAGATGCTGGAACAAATCATGAACTCGTCGAATTTTGACTATTTGGGCCGAGGTTTGGCAGCCGCGACGATGCGCCATGAGGTCATCAGCAACAACATTGCCAATGTAAACACGCCGAACTTCAAGCGCAGTGCGGTAAACTTTGAGGATCTGCTGGCAAAGGAACTGCATCTGGATAATGATGGCCGCAGATTGGGCATGGTAAGGACGCATGACCGTCATCTGCCAATGGCGCTGCCGGGTAAGGCACATGCCGTTATCGAGGAAGATGGAACGACGACGATGCGTGTCGATAACAACAATGTGGATATCGATATCGAGATGGCAGGTTTGGCGAAGAACCAGCTCTATTATAATGCGATGACTACAGAGCTGGGTGGCTTCATCAACAGGATGAAGGGTGTCATCACGAGTGGCCAGAGCTGATGAAGGATTGGGATACAGAGGAGATAAATCATGAGCATGTTTCTAGGAATTGATGCGGCAGCGTCGGGGCTTACGGCTGAACGGCTGCGCATGGACGTCATTTCCAACAATATTGCCAATGCAAATACAACGCGAACACAGGAAGGCGGTGCATATCACCGCCGTTATGTAGTCTTTGAGCCTAGAGTAAAGGGTGGCAATAGCTTTTCAAGCTTTTTGCAGAAATCGGTCAATAAACTGGAGGCTGGCGATGGCGTGCGTGCCATTGGTATTGAGGCAGATGATACGCAGGGACCGCTGGTCTATGATCCAGGCCATCCAGATGCCAATGCAGAGGGATATGTCGAACGGCCGAATGTCAATATCGTTGCCGAGATGGTAGATATGATCACGGCATCGCGCGCTTATGAGGCAAATACGACTACCATCAATGCTGCTAAGTCTATGGTGACCAAGGCATTAGATATGGGTAAATAACATAGCCGTGAAAATGAGAATTCAGATGATTGAAAGGGTAAAGATATGGAGATAGCAGCATTACAGATGACTCCGGTGCCCATGCATGCGGAGAGCCATTTAGGTGAAACCCAGCCTCATAAAGAAGTGAAAGGCTTTGGCGAATATCTGACAGATGCCTTGAAGAAGACAAATGAACTTCAGCTGGAGTCTGACCGTGAAAATGCGCTGCTGGCGGCTGGCCAGATTGATGATGTTGCACAGGTAGTCATTGCCAGCCAGAAGGCTGACCTCGCCTTGCAGCTTACCCTTCAGCTGCGCAACCGTGCGGTTTCTGCCTACCAGGAAATCATGCGTATGCAGGTATGATCATGCAGTATATTTGTAACATAAACTTGACTTGAAGGGATTGAGATCATGGGAGATTGGAAAGAGCGGTACGAGAACCTGTGGAACAGGTTCAGTAAACGCCAGCGGTATATCATGCTGGGGTCCGCTTTGGCTATTCTCGTTGCTATTATCGGGGTCAGTGCCTGGTACGGCAATAAGCCGGATATGGTTCCGCTGTTTACCAATATGGAGACGAAGGATGCCGGCGAAGTAGCGGCAAAACTGAAAGAAGCAAAGATTGAATATGAGGTACAGGAAAACAAGCAGGGAACAACGATTCTGGTTCCTTCTAAGAATGTGCACGGCGTTCGCTTGGAACTTTCCTCACAGGGATTGCCGCGGGGCAATAAGGGCTTCGAGATTTTCGATGATAGCAAGCTGGGCGTTACGGAGTTCCAGAACAAGGTGAATTATCTGCAGGCATTGCAGGGGGAACTCACGCGCACGATTGAACAAATTGAAGCAGTTGAGAAGGCTCGCGTGCATATCGTATTGCCAGAGGATAGCCTTTATAAAAAGAACGAAAAGCCGGCGACGGCATCAATCATGCTGCACTTGAAGCCGCATGTGGAATTGAGCAAGAAAGAAATCAAGGGTATCGTGAACCTGGCTGCTAACAGCGTCCAGGGACTCAAGCCGGAAAATATCACAATTATTGATGATACGGGCAAGATCCTCAACGATCCGGATGAAAATGAGGAAAATAGCGTCGGAGCGAAGACGATGACGCAGCTCGACATGACCAAGAAAGTTCAGGACAATATCCAGAAGAATATCCAGTCCTTGCTGGATCAGTCGCTGGGCGAAGGCCGTGCTTTTGCCCGCGTAAGCGTTGAGCTTGATTTCGATGACCGCACGACGGATAAGCAGACGTTCACGCCGGTTGTCGATGATGCTGGTATCATCCGCAGCCAGCAGGATCTCAGTGAGACGTATAGTGGCACGTCGACGCAGCCGGGCGGTGCGGCCGGAGTACAGTCAAACGTACCGGGGTATGTCGCACAGAACGGCAATGCGAATGCTGACTATGAGAAAAAAGAGTCGACGAAGAATTATGAAATCAATGAAGAGAAATCGAAGGTCGTAGCTGCACCAGGATCTATCCGCCGGCTGAATGTTGCAGTCCTTGTCAATGATGATGTCAATGCGACGCAGCAGGACAGTATCATGCGTACGGTCAGCAGTGCTGCGGGCATCAATCAGGATCGTGGCGATACGATTTCGGTTGAGCCTTTGCCGTTCAGCACGGAACTCAGAGACCGTCGGGCTGCAGAAGAGCAGGCTGCCAAAGACAGAGAGAACCGCATCTTCTACATGCAGATTGCGGCCGTACTGCTGGTACTAGCATTGATTGCCGCATATATCATGATGCGCCGCAAGAAGAAACAGCAGGAACTGGCAGCTATTGCCGAGCAGAAACGCCTCGAAGAGGAAGAGAAGCAGCGTCTGGCTGCCGAGCGAGCAGCCCTTGTGGAGGCAGGCGAAGTGGGCGAAGAAGAGCTTACCGAAGAAGAACAGCGTCAGCTCACCGAAAAGCAGACGCTGCAGCAGCTCATCGATCAGAAACCAGCCGAGGTGGCTATGCTTATCAAGACTTGGCTTTCGGAGGATGAATAAATGGCATTTGATATGTATGGAGACAGCGAGTCGGAGCTCTCCAATCAGCAAAAAGTTGCGATATTGTTTATAGCGCTGGGGCCGGAATACTCGGCTAAATTGTTCCAGCACCTGGATGATGAGGAAATCGAGAAGATTACGCTCGAAATCGCTAATCACAAGCAGGTGAGCGCGGAACAGAAAGCGGCCGTCATCAGTGAGTTCTATCAAATGGCAATGGCCAGGGATTACATTTCCAGTGGTGGCCTTGAGTATGCACAGAATGTACTCGAAAAGGCATTGGGTTCCGAGAAGGCGATGGAGATCCTCAACCGCCTGACGACGAGCTTGCAGGTTCGTCCGTTCGATTTCCTGCGCAAGACCGATCCTTCGCAGCTCATGAACTTTATTCAGAACGAGCATCCGCAGACAATTGCCTTGATCATGGCGTATCTCGATCCCGATCAGGCAGCTACTGTCCTCGGCTCGTTGTCGCCGGAAGCACAGGCCGATGTTGCCAAGCGCATTGCACAGATGGACCGCACTTCGCCGGATATCATCCGCGAGGTCGAGCGCGTCCTTGAGCGCAAGCTGTCGGCACTCGTTACGCAGGATTTCACTACGGCTGGTGGTGTCAAGGCCATCGTCGAGGTGCTCAACCGCGTCGACCGTACGACCGAGAAATCCATCATCGAAACCCTCGAGGTGGACAATCCGGAATTGGCCGAGGAAATCAAACGCCTCATGTTCGTATTCGAGGACATCGTCCAGCTCGACGATCGCTCGCTGCAGATGGTTCTGCGCGAGGTGGATACGAAAGATCTGTCGCTTGCCCTCAAGGCTACGCCACAGGAGGTCGCCGACAAGGTATACAGGAATATGTCCAAACGTGCTGCCGATATGCTGCGTGAAGAGATCGAGTTCATGGGGCCGGTCAAGATCCGCGATGTCGAAGAGGCACAGCAGAAGGTCGTCAATGTCATCCGTACGCTGGAGGACAAGGGCGAGATCGTTGTTTCGCGTGGACAGGGAGACGAGATGATTGTCTAGGGTTATCAAAGCCGCTGTATGGAAAGACAATCCTCATTATATCGATACGCCGGAGCCGCCTAAAACAGAGGCTGCGGCAGATGTAGCGATGGATGATGAGGCGCTTGCCCATATGATGGCAGAAATTGCTGCCAAGGAGCAGCGGGCATCGGAGATGCTCAAGGATGCCAAAGTAAATGCAGAGATAATCAAGCAAGAAGCGCAGGCGGAGCAGGAACGGCTCATAGCTGAGGCGCAGCAGGAAATCGCTGAGCTAAAGGAAAAGGCGCAGCAGGAAGGCCGGCGTGAGGGCTATGATGCCGGTCATGCTGATGGCGAGCAGAAGGTTCGCGAAGAGCTGGCGGATATTATCCGGCAGGCAAATGCAAAAGCGGAAAAGACGCTGGCTGATGCTAAAGCAGCTTCACAGGATTATGTCCAGCAAGCTGAGCATGATGTTGTGACGATTGCCATGAGCGTGGTTGAAAAAATACTGCCGCAGCATTTCATTGATGTGCCACAGATGGTATTGCCACTGGTCAAGGATGCGATTCTCAAGGTTAAGAATCAAAAGGAGCTTATCGTGCATGTACCACCAGACAGTTACGATTTGGTGCTTATGGCGCGGGATGAGTTCCGTACGATATTGACGTATGGTGATGCTATACTTACGGTTAAATCGGATGAAAGCCTCAAGGCAGGTGATTGCTTGATTGAGACGCCAAACGGCAGTGTCGATGCGCGCCTCGCGACGCGTATGGAATTGCTGAAACAGGCGGTACGGGATGTAATGTTATGACTGATGTGAGGGATAGCAAGGGATTCCAACTGAATATTGGAAAATTTACAGACGCTGTTGCGGCCTGTCCTTCAATGAAGTTGACGGGTAAAGTCACGCAGGTCATCGGGTTGGTCATTGAGGCACAGGGACCGACAGTCAGTGTGGGCGAGCTTTGCTATGTTCATTCGCGATTCCCGAACGTCCCGCCGGTACCGGCTGAAGTCGTGGGCTTCCGCGAAGGTTATGTCATGCTGATGCCGGTCGGTGAGATGCAAGGGATAGGTCCTGGCTGTGAAGTCGTGGCGGCACAGAAGATGCTGCAGGTAAAAGTCGGCCCTGAGTTATTGGGGCGTGTGCTTGATGGTCTGGGGAATCCTATGGATGACAAAGGGCCACTCCTATGCAAGGAAGAATATCCTTTGCAGGCAGAGCCGCCGGCACCGCTTACGCGTCCGCGTATCCACGAAAGCCTCTATGTTGGTGTCCGTGCGATTGATGGCCTCATCACGATGGGCGAAGGGCAGCGTATCGGTATCATGGCTGGCTCGGGTGTCGGCAAATCGACGTTATTGTCTATGATTGCCCGCAATACCGAGGCAGATATCAGCGTCATCGCGCTGGTGGGAGAGCGTGGCCGTGAGGTACGAGACTTCATTGAACGCGATCTTGGCGAAGAAGGTATGAAACGGTCTGTGGTTGTCGTAGCGACATCTGATCAGCCGGCTTTGGTCCGCATCAAAGGGGCGATGACAGCTACAGCTATTGCTGAATATTTCCGTGATCAAGGGCGCAAGGTCATCTTGATGATGGATTCAGTTACCCGTTTTGCCATGGCGCAGCGTGAGGTGGGGTTGACGATTGGCGAGCCGCCGGCAACACGCGGCTATACGCCATCGGTCTTTGCCATGCTGCCAAGATTGCTCGAGCGGGCTGGAACAAGTGCAACTGGCTCTATCACGGGAATCTATACGGTGCTTGTCGATGGCGACGATATGAATGAGCCAATCGCCGATGCTGTCCGCAGTATCCTGGATGGACATATTGTCCTGAGCCGCAAGATTGCCGCGCAGAATCATTTCCCAGCCATTGATGTCATGCCGAGTGTCAGCCGTGTCATGAATGAGGTGGTATCGCCAGAACATCTGAAGGCAGCACAGCAGATGCGCCAGCTTATGGCAGTTTATCGCGATGCGGAAGACCTTATCCATATCGGCGCATATGTCAAGGGATCGAGCGCCAAAATCGATGAATCCATTGCCAAGATTGATGCAATCAATGAGTTCCTTTGTCAGGGAATTTTTGAGGTAGATACTTACGAAGATACTGAGAACAAGCTGATCGGCATATCCGGGTGATAGGCATGAAGAAGTTCAAATTTCAGCTGGAAACACTGCTAAAGGTCACGCGCATGAAAAAAGAGGATGCGGAGGTTGCCTTTGCTGAGTCAGCACGCAGGTTGGAAGAGGGCCGGGCGGCCTTGACAAATCTCATGACAGAGATGCAGCAGGGCCAGCAGGACTACGAGGCGTTATCCAAGGAGGGCACAAAAGTAACGATTGGCCGCTTGATGACGTTCAACAGTTTCTTTGCCTGGAAGCGTGAGCAGATAGAGATGCAGCAGGGAATTATCCTGCAGCTTCGGGCAGAAAAACAGAAGAAGCTGCAGGCACTCATGGAAGTCATGAGTTATTTGAAAAGCATTGAGCAGTTGAAAGAAAAGCGGCTGCAGGAATACAAGGAAGAGGCTATGCAGGAGGAGCAGAAGATGCTTGATGAGATTGGCCTGCAATTGACGATGAGAAGGAAAGCGGGGGAAGCTTCATGATAAACCTGATGGGCGTAAGGGCTGTGCAGGCAAGAATTGCGCAGCTGCAACAGCAGTTTGGGCTGCCAGGCCCGGTTCCAGGCATGGATTTCCAGAAGAAGCTGGACAAGGAAATGCAGCGTAGCAGTACGCAAGGTGCTGCTGCGTCGGGAAAAGCTGCTGTGCCAGAGACCAGGGAAGCGATTGTGCATAGTGCTGGCAGCAAAGGGGGAAGCAATCCTTTTGCTACCTACTCGGTCAATAGCAGTTTGCCGGTAGCTGATCAGAACCTTTCTGCGCTTATCGACGCAGCGGCTCGCAAGTATAATGTTGATCCCAAGCTCGTTTCGGCAGTGGCTGAAGTCGAGTCGGGGGGCAATCAAGATGCTGCTTCGCCGGCAGGCGCAGTCGGTGTCATGCAGCTGATGCCTGATACGGCAGCAGCTCTAGGGGTCAATCCTTATGATAAGAAGTCCAATATCGAAGGCGGTGCAAAGTATTTGCGGCAGATGCTTGATGCTTTTGATGGCGATGTCCGCCAAGCAGTGGCAGCCTATAATGCTGGCCCACAGGCTGTGAAGGACTATGGCGGGGTTCCCCCCTATCAGGAAACGCAGAATTATGTCAACAAGGTACTGGATATCTATCGTTAAGGCGGATTCCAGTAATAGGCACTATAGATCAAGATGAAGGCAGGTAATACGATGGCAGGGGAAAAGCCAAAGAAAAAAGGAAAGAAAATAGTGAAGCTGCTGCTAATGCTCTTCCTGTTGCTGGTACTTATCATTGGCGGATTTGCCCTGGGCATTTATCTGCGGTTGTTTGATACGCAGGAAGCAAATGAGAAACTGGGGCTGCACAATCTGCCGGTTGTAGGGCAGTATTTCGTGAAACCGGCACCGACGCAGGCTGAGATGGAGAATACACCGTTAGAAGACGTCAAGCCGGACAAGGATGAGAAAAAACAGCAATCCAAGAAAATGACCATTTCGAAAAAAGAAATCGAGAAGCAGATGAAGGAACGTGAGGCTGGTGAACGTAAGCGCGTATCGAAGCTGGCACGTTTGTACAACTCGATGAAGCCAAAAGACGCTGCTAAGGCCATGGATGAGCTCGATGATGATCTCTGCATTGCCATCCTGCAGCGAATGGACGAAAGCAATGCGGCCAAGGTTTTGTCCGAGTTTGAGGCTGGGAAGACTGCCCGGTTGACGCAGATTATGTATGAAGGCACACAAAAGCAATTGAACACCGAAGAGGATGTACGCAAGATGCTTGAAGCGGAGCAGGCCAAGCAAAATGGTGAAAATGCGGATACTGCGGCAAATGAAGTGTCAAATCCATAAGAGCAAGTCCTTCCTGGTTGGCAGGAAGGACTTTTTTCGGGCCAGGTGCTTTTTTTGCTTAAGAGAATAGATGATTTTTACGATACATACATTGTAAGGAGGTGAAGTTTGTGAATACAGCAAATGTAATGGCTGTTGCGACGCAGGTCAGCGCACCGGTAAAAGGGCAGGGAACAAAGCCTGCAGCTAAAACCGGCAAAGGTACTGGCAAGGGAAGCGAATCCTTTGGAGATGCTTTGGGAAAGCTTGACCAGGATGTCAAGGAAGCCCTGACGCAGGCAGCCACGAAAGAGCAGGGAAGCACAGCAGATGATGGTGATGTCATGGAGGATGCGCCAAACGATCCGCTGGCCGCAGTGCTTGCTGCATCACAACAAGGGAATGATACGCAGGGTAAGGATATCGTTGAGCCGCTGCCGCAGATAAATGAGCCAGTAACGGTGGTCGATGTTTCTGACGAGGCTCAGGCGGCTTTTATCAATAAACCAGTGGTGGAGCAAGAGAATGCAGCTGATTTGCAGAGCTTGCTGCCGCAACCGGCGGAAACAGGACGCAAGAAACAGGATTTCCTGGCTATGTTGTCAGGACAGCATCTGACGAGCGCTGAAGGTAAGGAACAGGTTGTGTCTGTGCAGCCGGAAGGGAAGCCGCAGCAGGCATCTACAGCGCTTGAGGCACAACTTTTGAGTGTACAGCAGCTGGAGAAAAATCCAAATGTATCGGTGCCGCAGGCAGAAAGCTTGCAAGACACTGTTTTGGGTGTGAACTTACAAGAAAATGCACGTCAGCTGCAGCCAACAGCGCAGGTGCAAGTTCCTAAGCAGGTGATGCAGGCAGGAGTACAAGATAATGGTCAGCAGCTGGTGAATCATTCAGAAACACAGGAGCTGATCTTGCAGCCAGCTGTACAACAGGCTGTTAGTCAGAACCCTGTCGCTAAGGAAGTGGCCAAGGAAGATAAGAGTATGGCATCCCTGTTGGGGGATGCTGAGCTGACAGTGGAAGAACAACCGGCTTCAGTCCCCATTCGCATGGATGCGCAGCAGGCCATGAAGCAGATGGGACAGCAGGATGACGCACAGCAAGAGCCGGCAGGCCAGCAGGCAAGCCCATCTCTTGCGGACAAGACTGAATCGCTGCAACAACTTCCGGAAGAGGCGGCAGGTGACAGAGTTAAGGCACAGCAGCCAGCAGGCAGCAATAGCGTCAGCATGTTCCAGCAAAGTCTCCAGGAAAGCATTCAGGGGACTGCAGCACCGAAGGCACAGAACGTGCAGCAGCCGCAAACTGATTTTGATATCCCGCGCCAGATTGTCGATCAGGCACGTTTGATACGCAGGGCAGAGGATACACAGATGGTCATCAAGCTGAACCCGGAGCATTTAGGTGAGCTTACGCTGAAAGTTTCGGTTACGCAGAATGGCTCGGTAAACGCTTCGTTCCATAGTGATAATGCACAGGTACGTGCCGTCATTGAGAATTCGCTCGTGCAGCTCCGGCAGGAACTCAACAATCAGGGTCTCAAGGTGGACAGCGTTGAAGTATATGCCGGCCTTGCCGATGGGCAGCTGCCACAAGAGCAGGGACAGCAGGCCTGGCAGAATCAGCAGGGAGGCAATGCCAACCGGATTCAGAACATCACGATGGATGCTGATTCATACAGCGAAGAGGCTGACCAGTTGGCCGCAGCAGCAATGCAGGGGACAAGCCAGTCAAATGCCGAAGGCGTAGATTACCGGATTTAAAAAGTTAGGAAGTGAGCATATGGCAAATTCACTTAATACCATCACAGTCAATGGGACAACACAGACTGTAGAAAGCTATCAGCAGTCGCAGGCTAATTCAGCGAATAAGGCCAATGATGCCTTGGGGAAAGATGCATTCCTGCAGCTTTTGGTTACACAGATGAAGTATCAGGATCCGCTCGATCCCCAGGATAATGGCGAGTATCTGGCACAGCTTGCGCAGTTCTCGGCATTGGAGCAGATGACAAATGTTGCCGATGGATTGTCGAATGTTTCAAATCTGGTCAGCAACATCGATACTTCGGTCCTGGTCGGCCAGCTCAGCAGCATGATCGGTCAGCAGGTGCAGTGGATAACTACTACGAAGACGAACGATGCAGATGGCAATACGACTACAACGAAGAATGTCCTCGAAGGTACAGTCAAGGGCGTCAGCATCTCGGACGGTTCACCGTCCATTGTGGCTGAGTCCGGTGGCAAGACTTATCAGGTCGCTATCAGTGATGTTACGCGTATCGGCGAAGGAACGAAGAATACGTGATTTGCACATAGAATAGGCAAGGGAGGAATCTGATGATGGCTGTTTCAAGGATGTATCTCAATACGCAGCCACTCCTTCCTCTTAGCCAGCCAATAAATGGAAGGCCGCAAAGTACACCGACTGCAGGATTACCGGATTTTGGTGCTATCTTGCAGAAGACACAACAGACGGTATGTTTTTCGCGGCATGCGGCAGATCGTCTGCATGAACGGAAAATCCAGCTGAGTGACCAGGATCTATCTAGGCTGAATGATACCGTTGACCGGCTGGCACAGAAGGGAGCACGGGAGTCACTGATCTACATGAAGAATGTGGCGCTTATCGTCAGTGTGACAAATCGTACCGTGATTACGGCCATGGATGGTACAAGTGGAAAAGATAATATAATAACAAATATTGACAGCGCAGCAATTATTTAAAAGTTGGACCTAACGGAAACTTTGGATGGTTGAATGACAGAGGCCATCCTGCTGCGCATCGATATAATGAAGAAAGAGATTCTTTCATGTAAGGAAAGGAAGTAATTCATTATGATGCGTTCGCTTTTCTCCGGTGTATCCGGACTCAAATCTCATCAGACCCGCATGGATGTTATCGGCAACAATATTGCCAATGTCAATACAACGGGCTTCAAATCAAGCCGTGTTACGTTTGCCGATACGCTCTCCCAGACGATGACGGGAGCTTCGGCACCAAGCGGTACGCTTGGTGGTACGAACCCAAAGCAGGTTGGTCTTGGCACGGGCGTGGCTTCTATCGATCTGCTATTCACGGACGGATCGGTGCAGGCAACAGGTAAAAATACTGATCTTTGTCTATCTGGTAACGGCTTGTTTGTTGTTAAGCAGGGCGATCAGACTTTCTATACGCGTGATGGCGCGTTTGAATTCGATGCAGATGGCAACTATGTCCTGCCGGGATCTGGCCTGTATGTACAGGGCTGGACGGCAAAAGATGGCACGCTGAACACTTCGGGAGCTGTTGGTAATATTCAGATTCCTGCCGGCAAAAGCATGCCAGCAGCAGCGACGACGACGGCAACTTATGCCAACAACTTGAATGCGGCTGCTTTGACAATCTCGTCCATCACGCAGTCAGTGAGCACCAGCGGTGTATCATATACGGCACCGGCAAATGCGACGACGACGCTGACCTGGTCTGATGGTACCACGACGACAGGAACGGCGGGCACTACGTATACGATTGGACAGGCAGGTACTGGTACGCTGACACTTAAGTCGATTTCGGCAACGACGACGAATTCTGGTGATACCTTGACGGCGTCGGTAAATGCTCCAGTCACGATTACGATGAGCGATAAATCTACGGTCACACAGACTACGGGAGCTTATACGCCGACTTATAGCCTGCCAGTCACTACGACGGTCACGGCTTATGATTCGCTGGGAAATGCACATAGTATTCCGGTGTACTTCACAAAGACGAAGACAAGCAGCACGACAGGAAATGAGTGGACGGTATCGATTACGTCTGACCCGAAGGCTACGAGCACTACGATCACAGAAAAAGATGGGTCGACTACGACGGTCAACCTCACACCCGCCGTATTGCAGTTCTCGACGGATGGTAAGCTGGTGAGCGGTACGGGTTCGCTGGCGCTGACGCTGACGAATGGTTCTACAGGTTCCCAGAACATCGTGCTGGCCATGGATTCAGTCACGCAGTATGCTGGTAATAGCACGATCAATGCTTCGTGGGATGGTAATGCTGCTGGCACGCTTTCAAGTGTATCTATTGATAGCTCCGGTATTGTCACAGGGACTTATACGAATGGCGTCAAGCAAGCTGAGGCACAGGTGGCTGTAGCACAGTTTACAAATGCTTCGGGTCTTACGAAGACGGGGAATAGTCTTTATCAAGAGTCAAACAACTCTGGCACGGCTAATGTCAAGACAGCTACGGATCTTGGTGTCACGATTACCCCATCGGCGCTGGAGATGTCCAATGTTGATATCGCCAATGAGTTCTCGGATATGATTGTCACGCAGCGTGGCTTCCAGTCGAACTCCAAGATCATCACGGTTGGCGATGAGATGATTGAAACCTTGATCAATATGAAAC